>ERZ773001.776-NODE-776-length-11784-cov-5.10922_pt1 | contig 11784 bp, 11 predicted proteins | sample MGYA00511673_ERZ773001 | MGnify/ENA primary metagenome ERZ773001 (study PRJEB29015, sample SAMEA2738091) | human oral metagenome | biome: human oral; feature: human-associated habitat; material: saliva | place: China | collected 2162 ... | reverse complement strand
CGCAGATGCGCTTGACCAGTCGATTGACAACTCTAGTATACCAAACAATCCTCAAAATATCAATGATTAACAGACCAAGAGCGTATTATAAATGCTATAATGACAGTAAATCATTTAACCTTGCAGGAGAAGACGGATGGAAAAAACAAAGAAGGATCGCAATAATGCTAATATCTATAGCGTTATTAATAAGTACTACAGAAAAAAATCCCAAAGAGAAGCTGCATATGCCGTCTGGAAGGCTGGTATGCTCGGTAAGTGGCTAACCATAGTATTCTCTGTAGTAGGTATCTTTAGGGGTGTTTTGGGTCTTTTGTATGGAGACCAGGGAGGCTTTGGATATATTGTTGTTGTTCCTATTCTTTCCGTCGTAATATTATACCTTCCCTCTATGGGTATGAGAAGGCTAGGGAGTAACGCAAAGGTATCTGCGTGGATTAGTGTTGTGTTAGGGGTGCTCATTAGTCCGTCTCTTGTTGGTATCTGGTACTTGACTCGATGCGTGAAAGCTTTAAAACGAATCAATGATTATAAGCCGATGGAGCTAAATCACTTGAGTTACGAGCAGATGATTTCTGTAAAAAAGATTGATGCCAATGAGAAGAAAACGGTTACTGCTCTAGCTGGTTTGTTGGCGCTCGCGCTGGTTGTTATGCTCGGGAATGTTTCCTATAGTTATATCCAAAGCAGGGAGTCGGAGTACAGCTCATCGACTTTTAATACTGTATATGGGGACGATCAATTTAGTGTAAAACTATCTGAAAACGCCAGGAAAGACAAAGACATACAGGGTGAAAATGGCGTAACGATATCAGGGTCAATCTATTCTGATATATTGGCGAATAATAAAGCTATGGTTAAGGTTGGTTGTATCGCTTATACGCAGGATGGCAGTGAGTTATCGATAGCAAAAAGAGAAACAATAGACAATGTTTTTAACGGTGAGATAAAAGAACTAAGAGATCAAAGTTATACGGTTACTGAAACCTCACGAAAGTACGATGATGCTACTGGAGGTTTGATTTCGGGATCTCTAGAGGCGTCTCTAGAGAAAGACGGCAGCCAAAATATACTTCGATACTATATTGGCACAAGACGAAACCAGATATGTATGATCTATGTAATTGCGCCAGGAAACTTAGTTGATCAAATATATGGTGACGTCATGGGAACATTTACAATAAAATAAATAGACTTTAACAAACTACCCCTGTTGTGATACAATGCAAGCATGAAAAAAGCCGTAATCATCACTGCTATTCTGGCGCTTGTAGTGGGTGGTGGTGTGCTATGGAAAATTAGAGAAAACCGCTTAGCTGCTAAAGCAGCTTACCTGGAAGCTAAAGCAACTGAAGGGCAAGCATACAATAAAGGATTTACACCTTCTAAATATGACGTTGGTCCACCAGATGCTCAGGAAATGCTTGAGTTGGTGAACCAAGAGCGTGCTAAAGTCGGTGTAGCGCCCTTAAAGCTAGACGAAAGATTAAATGCTAGTGCACAGGAAAAAGCAGATGATATGCAAAATCGTGATTATTACGGTCACGTGTCACCTGAAGGTGTGCACGGATATAGTCTTGCGGAAAACCGAACAAAAGGTTCTTGTGGACTTGTCGGTGAAAATATAATAAAAAATCGCTATGACGCCAATAGTCAAAATACGATAAATGGGTGGATGAACTCAGAGCCTCACCGTAAAGCAATACTTGATTCTAGATATACAAAAACAGGTTTTGGCATATCAAAAGGCTCAATAGTTCAACATTTTTGTGAAGAAAAATAATAGTTAGCATATACTACAAGCCCTAAATCTCCTTATCTCACGAAAGGAAATTTTTTCTTATGCAAGGAAATGAATCATATCGTCAGTACCTTCAATATCACGCAAACAATCACCCGTCAGCAACCAAACGAGCAGAAGCTCAAGCCCTACTAAATGTTACTGGAGATGACGGTGGACTTAACGGCTACTTCCTAATGGGTCAAAAAAACAGGCCTACCGCCTGAATCTTTTGCAGAAACATTTTAGCTAATGCTTTATTTTAACCTGTAGTGTTATATTGAAGTACCGAAACGGTACAACATGAGTATATACAACCAGAGCAATATTGTAAACCCCAAAAGTAAGAGATATACTGAAAATAATTAAACAAGGATATCACAATGAAACAATCATATTCTATAGGTCTAGACATAGGTACAGGTAGCGTAGGATGGGCAGTCATCAACGAAGATTTCAGTCTGCGCAGCCATAAACACCAGAACATGTGGGGAGTAAATTTATTTAATGAAGCTCAAAAGGCTGAACTGAGACGCTCATTCCGCTCATCACGTAGAAGGCTCGCCAGAAGAAAGCGGCGTATTACATTATTGCAACAAATATTCAATAATGAAATCTGCAACGTCGATCCTAATTTCTATCTACGCCTGACAGAGTCCATGCTCTATATAGATGACAAAAGCTCGTCCTTAGACCTTGACGCCAACATATTATTCTCGGATCACACATTTACAGATAAGACGTATAGGGAAAAATATCCGACAATTTACCACTTGCGCAGCGAACTATTTCACAACCCAGAAAAACAAGATATTCGCTTAATTTATTTGGCATTACATCACATTATTAAATATCGCGGCAATTTCTTGATCGAAGGAGGAGTAGACGGCGTAATTTCGTCATTCGATAGCCAAAACTTGCAAAAATTTATGGAGTTTATTGGGGCTGGAGATAAAGAAGCTAAGCAGATTAAGTCCATCTTGCTGAATCAATCTCAAACGCGAAGTGCTCGAAAATCAAATATAATTCAGCTGCTACAACCTTCTGCTGACAATAAAAGCATTATAAGCGAAGCTGTCGGTGCAGCAATTGGACTAAAATGGAATGCAGAGAAATTATTTGACGACAAATCCCTTGAAATAAAAGGAGAGTTCTCTGATAAGAATTACGAAGATCAGCGAGACGACATAGCCGCAGCAATCGGCGACGATCGATACGATTTGATAGAAACCTTAGAATCTGTCTATCAGTGGACAATTTTCAGTCAGTTTATCAGAAAAGACAGCTGCCTTTCTGATATCATGGTTGAAAAGTATAACGCTTACCGTCAGGATTTGTCAGACCTCAAAGGGCTATTCCGAGATTTTCTCTCTGAAAAAGAATATAAATCATTTTTTCACGGAGATGCCTCAAAATTTGATTTATACAACAAACATAAGATCGATACAGACGATCTATATAAATCAATTAAAAAGCACTTAGGCGAATCGGCTAAAGATGATGTGCGATATCAAAGATTTGAAAAACGAGCAGAATTGGGTGAATTTTTATCCAGACAGCGAATACGCAACAATGGCGCCATACCACACCAAATTCATCAATACGAGCTTGAGAAAATTATCGATAATCAAGCGACTCATTATCCATTCTTGGCACAAAATCGTGATAAGATTATTAGTATTTTCACATTTAAATTGCCGTATTACATCGGACCATTAAAAACGGGTGGCGATTTTGCCTGGTCAATCAAAAAGAAAGACGGCGTAATTTATCCGTGGAATTTCAATGAAATCATAGACGACGAAGCTTCAGCTGAAAAATTTATCGAGAGAATGCGCAACAAGTGTACATATTTACCAGATAAAGATGTGCTTCCCAAGAATTCATTACTTTATCAAGAATATGAGTGCCGAAATGAACTAAAAAATGTAACAGTTAACGGAAAAAGGTTAAGCCCAGATGTCCAAAATCGCATAATTGACGAACTATTCACGAAAGAATATTCCGTTAACTATAAAAAGCTTGCAAAATACCTTTACGATAATCAAATATACGACACTAGCTCGCTAGTTATTTCCGGAACAGCCGACGATAAATCTTTCATATCGTCACGAAAATCGTACATAGACTTTACTAATAAAATTGGGATTGAAATTACGCCAGAAAACAAAGCAGCAATTGAGGAAGTAATAAAATGGATAACCCTGTTTGAAGACAAGAAAATCCTATCAAAAAAACTACAAAAATATAGTGACATTTTTAGCAAAGACCAGATCGATAGTATTTTGAAGCTGAAATACACAGGCTGGGGAAGATTGTCCAGTGAACTGCTTGACGGAATTGCAGCGCACACTCGTTACGGAAGAATGACAGTTATTGAAGTAATGCGTCAATGTTCTGATAATTTTATGCAAATTATCCAAAGTGACCGATATGAATTCAAAAAAATTATAGAAGATGCTCTTTTGAAAGATGCTAACCCAGAAATCACTTATGATGATATTAAAAATCTCGCAGCCTCGCCGGGAATTAAGCGCGCCCTCTGGCGAAGCATTCGGATTATAGATGAGATTGTCGATACAATCGGCTATGGTCCAAAATTGATTAGCATTGAAATGGCGCGAAGTGAAGAGGATAAAGTCAGAACAAAAAATCGATATTCTCAACTAGAAAAAATGTATAAAGAATTATACGGAAAAGAATATAATAAATCCGATATAAAGCCTCAACTGGAAAATTATAAAGATTGCCTTGATAAGAAAAAATATTACCTGTATTTCTTACAAAATGGCAAATCCGCATACTCAGGTAAAAAACTAGACATTGAAAACGGACTTAAAGATTGCGAAATCGATCATATTTTACCGCGTTCATTGACAAAGGACGACTCTCTAGACAACACAGTCTTGGTATTGCGAGAAGAAAACCAGCTAAAGCTTGACGACTATCCAATATCGCCCGACGTTCAAAAAAAGATGTTACCAATCTGGATGTCCTTAAAAAACGCCAAGTTTATGTCACAGCTCAAGTTTCAGCGATTAACTAGCCAGAAACAACTATCAGACGACCAGATCTATGGTTTCATTAATCGCCAATTAGTTGAGACACGACAAATTACCAAGCACCTGGCTAGAATGCTAACCGAAAAATACAAAGACTCATCAACAGAGGTGTTTACTATTCGCGCTGGCATGAGTTCCGAATATCGCCGCATTCACGACTTACCAAAATGCCGCGAAGTGAACGACCTTCACCACGCAAAAGATGCCTACTTAGCGGCAACTCTAGCCCAATATGTAAAAGTTCGCTATCCAAAGCTTGACAAAGAGTTTATCTACGGAGAATATAAGAAATTTAAATCCGACAAAAAGAAAGATAACAGAGAATACAGCAGCTTTATTTTATCGTCAATGAAATATGATTTTACTAACACAAATACTGGTGAAATTATCTGGCAAGGTAAATCATCCTGCGAAATCATTGATAAAACGATGAAATACAATGACTGTTTGATTACGAAAAAAACCGAGATTGGTGATAGTCAATTCTATGATCAAACCGTCTACGGTAAAAACTCGGGCAAGAAGATGATAGCAAGAAAAGCTCACCTACCAGTCAACAGATACGGTGGATACTCTGGCAAAAAAGCAGCTTACTTTGCGGTGATCAATTATTTAAAGCCTTCAGGCAAAAAAGAATCTCCCGCAACTGAGATAATCAGCATTCCGACGCAAATATACACCTTAGAGAAGACTCACCCAGGATCGATAGATAAATATATCCAAGATAATTATAAAGATGCCGTAGTACTTCTATCAAAAGTACCGATCAACCAAAAAATTGAGTATGACGGCAACGAGCAATTTATAGTTGGCGGTAGTGAAGTTACTAACGCCAAACAATTAAAACTTCCTTACGATATCGAATATGCCGTTGCAGTAGCACTAAAGCGCGGAGTTCCACGCGTTACGATTTCAGAAGAACAAGCCGACGAAGATGATAAATTACGCGACAAACGCAATAGACAAATCGAAAAAAGGAATAAGGTTATTGATGGAATAAATCGCTTTTGGAAAGTTTATTCTGATAAGCTCGCTAATCAATATCAACAATTCGGAGAGGCGGGGAACAATGCTCGCAATGCGGCGCCGGAATATGACAAATTATCAATAGACGATAAAATAGAGGTTATTAAACTAGTTCTGGTGGCTACGAGCGCTGGATCTGGTCGCGTAGATATGAAAGGTAGCGAGAAGAATCCTAAATTTCCAGAGTTAGGTCTACCAAATTCATTTGGTCGTATGTCAGGAAAGTCTATAAATCCCCTCGATGTTACCTTCGTCTACGAGTCCATTACTGGACTACATCGCCGCAAATTAGACGGAAAATCATTAGGGCATAAGCGTTAAGATATGTCTTGGCGAACTGTAATCGTCAAAAATCGCTGTAAATTAAGCTATAAAAATGATTATATGCTTATTACTAGCGACGGCAATGAAAAAACACTCCACATAAGTGAAATTGGCACTTTAATAATTGAAAATACCGCTGTTAATCTGACGGCTTATCTACTGTGCGAATTATCTCGCTATAAAGTCAAAGTGATATTCTGCGATCATCAGCGCAATCCGTATGGAGAGATAATTCCTTATTACGGATCTCACAATGTAAGCAAACAGATGTCAAAACAAAGCCAGTGGTCGCAATCGACCAAAAATAACTTATGGAAAAACAATCGTTACTCAAAAGATAATTAAGCAAGCCCAGACGATCTATAGAGAAACTGGTAATAGTTCCGCCTGCGAAGCACTAATGAACTTCGCCGCGAACGTGTCTCCCGGAGATCTAACCAACAGGGAAGCCCATGCAGCCAAGCTCTACTTCAAAGAATTGTTTGGTCCAAAATTTTCACGAGACAGCTCTAATGATATAAATGCGGCATTAAATTATGGCTACGCTATTCTTTTGTCTGCCTTCAATCGAGAGATTACAGCGGCTGGATATTCAACAACTATAGGCGTCAATCACTGTAATGAATACAACCCGTTCAATCTTACTTGCGACCTCATGGAGTCGTTCAGACCTATAGTCGACAGCGAGGTTTACAAATGCCGCAATTTTGCATTTGACGACTTCTTTAAGAGTAGACTGATTGAAATTCTTAACCATAAAGTTGTTATCCTCGGCAAAGAACAGTTCCTATCAAACGCTATCAGTATCTACGTGAAGCTATTTTTCAGGACAATGGAAACAGGGGACGACGAACTACCTGAATATGAATTAATATAACTATGAGAGTGCGCTATATGAGAATGATTATATTCTTCGACTTACCAATGACCAATGCTAACGAGCGTAAAATATACACCACTTTTCGCAAAAGACTCACCCAAGAAGGATTTGTTATGATGCAACAATCCGTCTACACTAAATTGGTGCTCAATTCCACAAATGAAAAATCAACTCACGACAGAATCAAAAAAATAATACCAGAAAATGGCATAGTTCAATTATTGACCGTAACCGAAAACCAATTCGCATCGATGGAATATCTGGCTGGAAAATATGATGAATTATCAATTCAAAATACAGACAGGACAGTAATTTTATGAGAATTAAAGTTTCAGGATTCGACAATGCAGTATCGATACCAGAGAATGGGGGAATTGCGACACTAGCCATTCACAACGATTTGTTTTTTAGAAAAATTATAGAAAATATACATGATACATACACAAAAAGAGAAGAGAATAATCGCATTGTAATTTGTGATGATAACTGTAACCCGCTAGACATAACAAAAGACTCACTAATAATTACCGACATATATTCATACGACTTATCCAGCCGAACTATTACTGCGGCGTTATATAAAAACATTCAGGACAACAGCGATATAGATCAGACAAAAATAGAGCAAATAGAATCGAGCATATTTGATATCCTTGATAATATAAATATCGATTTCTCACAAAATTTGAGTTACCAATCAACCATTTCCATGAATGATATCTTAAAGATGGCGCACGTGGGGCTGGAGGTAAATTTAAGGAATAACTATATTGATAGACTTTATGGTATTATAGACTCAGCGCAACAATTACTGTCAAAACAGCTAGTAGTTTTGGTCAATCAGCGCCAACTATTATCACATAGCGAGTTGCGGGCTCTTTTACAATACGTAGAAGATAATCATTTTTCAGTACTTTTTATTGAAAAAATCTGTAAAGACAAGCTAGACAGCGAAGGACTTTTGTCCATAGATGACGATTTTTATGATTTTAGTACTAATTCACGATAATACCAGGTAAGCGCTACCACGTTTACCTCTGTAAAACCGCGCACATGAGGTTTTACAGTAGTGTTATATTGAATAGTACTGAAACGATTGATTCGGCCACTGCCACGGTATTGCCGTTTTACAGTAGTGTTATATTGAATAGTACTGAAACCTGCCATACGACAGATATCGCGATAGCGCCGTTTTACAGTAGTGTTATATTGAATAGTACTGAAACGATAATCCCCAGAATCGCAGCAATGGTAAAGTTTTACAGTAGTGTTATATTGAATAGTACTGAAACGGTAAGAGTTTTATCACCATCGAAAGATGAGTTTTACAGTAGTGTTATATTGAATAGTACTGAAACCTAGGGCGCGGGTTAAGCTGTCCTGATTTTGTTTTACAGTAGTGTTATATTGAATAGTACTGAAACCTAATTTGCTATCAGCTTTATTTCGCATGTGTTTTACAGTAGTGTTATATTGAATAGTACTGAAACCTCGCTTTTGGCAATAATTGCTGTTGGCGCGTTTTACAGTAGTGTTATATTGAATAGTACTGAAACTATGACTCTCTTCTTCAAGGTTCTAAGACTGTTTTACAGTAGTGTTATATTGAATAGTACTGAAACAATAAACCATATAGCGTATTGAATATCGACGTTTTACAGTAGTGTTATATTGAATAGTACTGAAACCGGTGATCATCGATCCAATCGGTGAGTTGAGTTTTACAGTAGTGTTATATTGAATAGTACTGAAACTGGAGGCTTTGCCAAACACCGCGAAACTGAGTTTTACAGTAGTGTTATATTGAATAGTACTGAAACCCTCTTCCTGGAAACAGGAGCGAGCGCCGAGTTTTACAGTAGTGTTATATTGAATAGTACTGAAACGGTAATAATACTAAGGCTCATTTATAAGGAGTTTTACAGTAGTGTTATATTGAATAGTACTGAAACGAAAGCCGCACAGAGAACCAGCAACAACTCGTTTTACAGTAGTGTTATATTGAATAGTACTGAAACTAAAGTTGGCGAAAGAGAAGCTCGCCAAGGGTTTTACAGTAGTGTTATATTGAATAGTACTGAAACTGGAGGCTTTGCCAAACACCGCGAAACTGAGTTTTACAGTAGTGTTATATTGAATAGTACTGAAACGACCCCTCACTTTGTTATAAAACCAAAGAAGTTTTACAGTAGTGTTATATTGAATAGTACTGAAACACTGATAAAGAGTTATACAATCGTCGTATCGTTTTACAGTAGTGTTATATTGAATAGTACTGAAACGACCCCTCACTTTGTTATAAAACCAAAGAAGTTTTACAGTAGTGTTATATTGAATAGTACTGAAACGTCGAAGCTCTTGTAGCTGTTCACTTCGCTGTTTTACAGTAGTGTTATATTGAATAGTACTGAAACCAAAAGATAACGCCGGCGAAGTGGTGGCCCGTTTTACAGTAGTGTTATATTGAATAGTACTGAAACAGCGAACATGTGGGCACAGCAGCACTCTGAGTTTTACAGTAGTGTTATATTGAATAGTACTGAAACGTTGCCATATATTGAAGGTACGCATCAATCGTTTTACAGTAGTGTTATATTGAATAGTACTGAAACCATGGTTCTATACAACCACAACATATTGGTGTTTTACAGTAGTGTTATATTGAATAGTACTGAAACAAAAGATCTTGAGCTTAAATATGGTAAGGAGTTTTACAGTAGTGTTATATTGAATAGTACTGAAACGTTCACATCTTCTGTCATTCCGACGATAGAGTTTTACAGTAGTGTTATATTGAATAGTACTGAAACACCGTCGTAAACATCGCTAGCGATGTCTGTGTTTTACAGTAGTGTTATATTGAATAGTACTGAAACCGCACCATACCGCGTGCAATTCATGATTGCGTTTTACAGTAGTGTTATATTGAATAGTACTGAAACTTAGTTTTGCATCTAAAGTTGGACAGGGCAGTTTTACAGTAGTGTTATATTGAATAGTACTGAAACTACCTCGCGGGTCAATCGTCATGACGTTGTGTTTTACAGTAGTGTTATATTGAATAGTACTGAAACATGGTGAATTCGGCGGCAGACAGAATTTACGTTTTACAGTAGTGTTATATTGAATAGTACTGAAACTTCGGACTGACAGCCTGGCAATGGACCTGGGTTTTACAGTAGTGTTATATTGAATAGTACTGAAACATCCCAAAGTGCTTGTAAATCTTCTATTTTGTTTTACAGTAGTGTTATATTGAATAGTACTGAAACCGCATCACCCACCGCTTAGCGCTCAATGTTGTTTTACAGTAGTGTTATATTATATCTAAATTGTTAGGGAACTATAACAAAAGGCGATATTATTGATTTTTCAATGACGGTTGTAGTAATATGGCAATGTAAGACAGCAGCGCCCCCCCTTATGTTAGGGCAAGCGGGCTGTCTTATTTTATTTTGACTGATGTATTACACTTAAACACCACCAGAACTGTATAAATGTCTAAATTGTTAGGGAACTATAACCAAAGACACCCGGGTCTGGTCTCGGAAAGCGGTACGCCTTATTTTATTGTATATTTAAGCATATTGCGGAATCTAAAAAATAGTGATAAACTGCAAACGCATGGTTTAAGCATCCATGTGGCCTTTCCGCCCTCTGAAAATGGGGGCGGGTTTTATTTATGTACGGCGACGCCATATGGTAAATTATCATTTTCAGGATAAATTTTACATAAAATGCGTGCAAAATGATTACATTATGAGTGCAACTTTGCTATAATAGAAGCACTCAGGCGAGGCACATTAACAATTAGAGGATACGTCATATTATAATGAATCGCAAACCCGAAAAGATAATAAAAATATAAACTTAACGCCTCGCTTGGCGCTAAGGTCCTCTAAAAAGAAAGGAAATGCTATGCCAATAGTAAATCAAATTGTAAAAAAGAATGGCAAGATTATTAAATCTAAGGTTGAGATACCTACACCAGTTTATAATGTCAGAATTAAGCAGGAAGTGTATGAACGGCTTGTGGTGCTTGCTGCTGAAAACGGTCGTAGCGTAACTGGTGAGATAAACTACCGGCTTGAGCAGTCGCTTAAAAAGCAGTATGATGGCTGAGCGATTGTTGTGATTAGCAGTCGTTGTTGTATGAAGACACCTCGTTTTTAAGGTGTCTTTTTTGACGGCTTTGAAAAAAATAGTAAATATATTCCAAATACAAGCTTAATTGCCGAGTCGATATACGCTATCACCTCTAATGGAATATCAGTAAAAATATATCCTACAAAAACATTAATGGCGCAAATAAGACCTAGATATATCATTGATTTTCCGTGTACAAAATAATACGGGAAGAAGTGTAGTGCAGTTGCTATCAGTGCTCCCAGCCAAATCAATCTCCAATTTTCAGTCGCAAAGAATGGTCCACCCAGCAAAACCATCAAGATAAATAATAAAATAACGGCGTATAAAGATACCTTCTTTTGAAATTCACTTGAAGAGCCATCAGACAGCCTATTCAACACCTTTTTATTCATGTTGATTGAGAAAAAACTAATAACATATCCAATGCTAAATACTTGCATATTTATTATTTGCTTTCCTCCCATTAAAGTAGCTATTGAAATAATTGCCGCTATTACAATTAGCCACAATCCGCACGCTCTCTTATAATTGAATTCCAACTTTTCATCTTTATTATAATTTAA
>ERZ773001.775-NODE-775-length-11788-cov-3.97844_pt1 | contig 11788 bp, 10 predicted proteins | sample MGYA00511673_ERZ773001 | MGnify/ENA primary metagenome ERZ773001 (study PRJEB29015, sample SAMEA2738091) | human oral metagenome | biome: human oral; feature: human-associated habitat; material: saliva | place: China | collected 2162 ... | reverse complement strand
GTAAGCGCGTCTCTATCTTTTGTATTCAGTATCTCAATGGCTATAAAGCTCATTCTTGTAATAATCTTCATTGGTCTGGAAGCTTTGCTGATAAACGCTACTGGAATCAAAGTTTCTTTTAAATAGTTCTTCCAGACTTCTTATTTTTCCAAACTTTTGCTTTTACGGCGCTCCTTAAAGAACGCTTTGAGCTGTGCAGATGCTTCGTCTGCTAATACTCCACCTGAGACTGCAAACTCGTGATTAAGTCTTGGATCACCGCTTACGTCAAACAACGTGCCCGTTGCGCCGCCCTTGGGATCAAACGCGCCAAACACGCAGCGATCAATACGAGCATTGACCATCAGTCCTGCACACATCAAGCATGGTTCTAACGTCACGTAAACCGTACAACCCGAGAGCCTCCAGCGGCCTAGTCTTTTTGAGGCCTCTTGCATGGCGAGAAACTCAGCGTGCGCAGAGGGATTGTTGTCAATCTCACGACGATTATGTGCAACGGCAATAACCTCTCCATCGCACACTACAACTGCGCCGATAGGCACTTCTCCTATCTGAGCTGCAAGTTCTGCCTGATCAAGAGCAAGTTTCATGTACTTCTGATCAAGAGCAGCTTGTGGGGTCAAAGGCTCTTGCGCTTCGTCACTCATAGCTGCTCCTCACTTGTCTGATTGTTGTTACTAATCTGTCGCTGTTCTGTCGCGATTCTGACGCAAACCCGTCACGAACCTGGCGCTTATTTGTCTTCACTTAATTATGAAGCAAAACCGAACTTCCCAAATCCCCTACTCGCAAAAAACTGAATTATGAGGTAGGATATTACCGCTTTGGAGAGGTGGCAGAGTGGTTGAATGCGGCGGTCTTGAAAACCGTTGAGCGGTGTCCCCGTTCCGAGGGTTCGAATCCCTCCCTCTCCGCCATTTTTTGGCGGACCTCAACTTAACGTTTTACCTTCAGAACTTACATTCCATTCCACGTTATTTCTAGCTCAACGTTCTTCTCGTCAGTGTGTGGGCGAGCATTCCATTTACCAAAAGATTCGTTAGTAAGTTAAAAGCTTTAATCAAAAACGCCTTAGATTTTTACTTTTGGGTATAATTAACCTGTCCAAATGGATGGCTGACACAGACGTGTCGGTGATTGAAAGGATTTAGCATGATTATTGCCGCAGTTGTAGTTATTGTCCTTCTGGTTTTCTGGGCAATTAGCATTCACAACAACATCATCCGCGCAAGCAACAGGTGCGACAACGCTTGGGCAGCTATCGATACGCAGCTTCAGCGTCGTAACGATCTGATCCCTAACCTGGTCAACACTGTTAAGGGTTACGCAACTCACGAGTCTAAGACTTTTGAGGCAGTTACTTCTGCTCGCGCTGCAGTCGCAAACGCTCGCACTCCTGAAGAGAAGATGCAGGCTTCCGGCACTCTTTCCAATGCTCTGACCAACCTGTTTGCTGTTGTTGAGAACTACCCAGAGCTCAAGGCTAACCAGAACTTCCTGGAGCTCCAGGCAGAGCTTACTGACACCGAGAACCGCCTCAGCTATGCTCGCTTGAGCTACAACGATGTTGTCATGAACTACAACAACATCATCGCTGTTTTCCCAAACAACCTTCTTGCTGGTGGACGTTCCCCACGTACAAGCTTCCAGGTTACCGACGAGTCCGCTCGTCAGGCACTAAACGTACAGTTCTAAGAGCTGTTTCGTTTACACTTTGTACCAGTACAACCCGGTATCTGCATTCCCGCAGGTACCGGGCTTTTTTGTGCGCAGTGCAACCACGCAGATTGAACTGGGCGTGCGCTGCTCGTACGCCGTTTGACCGTTGTCCGCGTGCTGCTCGTACGCCGGCTTCAACCAAATCCGAGCAGCTAGATTATGTGAAGAGTCTTTACAGTCTTGCAGGAAAATCGTTAAAATAGTTACATCTGTGAATTGTCCTCGCAAGCACAATTCACGTTCTATTGGATGAAGAGAAAGGTCAGCATGAAACCTCGACCTCACAGTCGCTGACCTCTTGCGGTGTGCCGATTTGCACCGTGAGGGGTGAAATCGCAATGCAGTCCCCGTGGCAATTACGCGGAGTTTCTCGCCCAAAGCCACGCTTTAGTCTTCGGACGCATGTAAGGAGCACACATGATTTATCTTTCCCAGTTAATGGGTAATCCGGTTCTAGATTCAGAAGGCGAGAAGATTGGTTCTGTCTCTGACCTTGGAATTGCTACCGGAGAAGTTTTTCCTCGCATCACTTCCCTTGCTTTTATGGGCCCTGGCCGCACGCCAATGATGATTTCTTGGCGCAAGTATGTTGATACCTATGATGAGGACGTCATCAGGCTCAAGGTACCTTCGACTGAGATTCGCTTCTCGTACCTGCAGCCTAACGAAGTTCTTCTCGCCCGAGATATTCTGAACAAGCAGATTGTTGATACGCGTGGTATTCGTGTTGTCCGCGTAAACGACCTCAAGCTTTCCGATACCAGCTCAACACAGCTGCGCCTTCTGGGTGCAGAGGTTGGCGCACGCGGTCTGCTGCGCAGCCTTTCTCCCCAGCTAGAGCACCTGGTTACCCGCATTGCGCGCGCTATGGGTCATCCCATACAGGAGCGCATCATTGCGTGGAGCTATATGGACCTGGTTGAGCGCGACCTCTCCAACGTTAAGCTCTCCGTTTCCCACAAAACGCTGGACGAGCTGCACCCTGCTGACGTCGCAGACATCATCGAGCGCCTGGATTCTCGCCTGCGTAGCCAGGTATTTGCCCAGCTTGATGACGAGCAGCGAGCCGGCGCAATGGCAGAGTTCAATGACGACGCTATGGCAGTTGAGCTCATTGGCGGCCTGAACGAAAAAGAAGCATCTCGTATCCTGTCCGAGATGGATCCAGACGATGCAGCAGAACTTGTCTCTGAGCTGAGCTATGACCGTGCCGAGAAACTTCTGCGCTTGATGGGCGTTAAGGAGCAGCGCGCTATTAGGCAGCTACTGGGATACCGTGAGTATACCGCCGGCCGTATTATGACGTCTGAGGCGCTTTCTATTCCTGAGGATCAGACCGTTGCATACGCCTTTGATCGCCTGCGCAACCTGGACGAAGACTTTGAGACCGTCCGCTATATCTACCTTACTGACGAGGACGGCCGCCTGTCCGGAACCGTTTCGCTGAACCGCCTGATTGTCTCCGAGCCAGAAACTCGTCTGGAGGAGATTGCTAATAAGAACCTGGTCACCGCCTCACCAGAGGACGACCAGGAGGACGTTGCTCGTAACATTGCAAAATACAACCTGCTGGCTATGCCTGTTGTTTCTGACGACAACCGCCTGCTGGGTATTGTTACCGTCGACGACGCCCTTGACGTTCTTGAAGAGGAGCACGCTGAGGACCTGCAGATTGTTGGTGGCGGCAGAGGCGATTCCGATTCTGGCGACCGTGGCCGCAACATCATTTGGTTCCTCCACCGCAACCTTTGGCTTCTGTTCTGGATTGCTTCCGTTGTGGGTGCTGCCTTTGCGGTAACGGCTGCAACATCTGATCCAACCATGGGTATCTTCGCAGGTCTTTGCACCATTACGATGCCAATCTCGCTGAACTTGAGCGAGAATACCGTCAACTATGTAACAAACTTCTTCCTCACAGATGATCCTGGTAGCGAGAAGTCTCCTTCAATCTTGGGCTTTGCCTTCCGCTCACTTCTGCTAGGCCTTCTGGTCAGCGGCCTCATTTGCATCCTTGGTGCGGCAGCTCATGCTCTGCTAGAGGCGCTCTTCCACCCGTATGATCCAAACGCAGGTATGTTCTATGCCGCACTCTTTGACCGGACCATCATCCAAATCTTTGGTGCAGCAGCTGGCTCTACCCTTATTTCCTTCCTGCTGACCCCAATTTTCTTGGCTGTACTTCGCCATCGTGACGAGAAAAACCAGGAAACTTCAGGTCTCACGCTTACTCTGATTTCCATGAGCCTTTCGGTGGTGACATTCTTCGTCCTCTCTTACGTCCTTTCCCTTGCGAGCGTGATGTAAATGGCGCAAGAGAACGCAGAGGTAGAGGACACAATCACAGAACAGGAAGCTGCCAAAGAGCTTTCTGCAGACAACAACGGCGCACTCGAGCAGGGCAAACACGCGCCTAAGCAAAAGGCTCCGGTCAACAAAAACAGCCTCAAGTACATCTTGATGGCAATGGGTCCCGGTCTTCTCGCCGCATTTGCTGGAAACGACGCCGGTGGCATTGCAACCTACTCAAGCGCGGGCGCTACCTTTGGCTACTCGCAGCTGTGGACCGTGCCACTTATGTGCTTCCTGCTGATTGTGGTTCAAGAAACCGCAGCTCGAATGGGCTGTGTCACCGGTAAAGGCATTGCATCGCTGGTGCGCGAGCGCTTTGGTATTCGTCTTTCCACGCTGGCAATGGGCGCGCTGCTACTCTCCAACATTGCTGTTACCTTCTCCGAATTCGCAGGTATTGCGTCCAGTATGGAACTCTTTGGCATCCCAACGTACGTCTCGGTACCTATCAGCGCTCTGATGGTGTGGCTTCTGACCGTTGGTGGATCGTACCGCCGCATCGAGAAGATTTTGCTGGCAATTAGCTGCATTTTTGTCACGTACGTGGTAGCTGGCGTGCTTGCTCAACCAGACTGGGGCGAGGCTCTGCGCGTCACCATCATTCCGCAGCCTTCCGCTGAACCGTCATACATTTCTCTGTTGGTTGCAAACATTGGTACTACCATCAGTCCGTACATGATCTTCTTGGTTGCATCAAATGTTGTCGAGAAAAACCTTGATACCAGCGATATTCCTGCACAGCGTGCAGACAATGTTGCTGGCGCAGTCCTGGCCGAGATTATCACCTGGTTCATTATGCTGACCACCGGCGCTGTCCTCTTCCCTCGTGGTATCTCTGTAGACTCTGCTGCCGACGCTGCTCGCGCACTTGAACCACTTGCGGGTCAGTATGCTAGTACCCTCTTTGCACTGGGCATGGTTGGCGCGTCCTTCCTTGCAGCATGCGTTCTACCAGGCATTACCGCAAGCGCTATCTGCGAGGCATTTGGTTGGGAGCGCGGAGCCGACCGTAGCTGGCAGGAGGCCCCTGTCTACCACGGCATTATTACAACCGTCCTGGTCATTTCTGCGCTGGTTGTTCTGATTCCGGGTATGAGCCTCTTTGGCATTATGATGGCTGCCCAGGTCATCAACGGTATTCTGCTGCCAATTCTGCTTGTCTTTATGGTTATCATTGCGGCCGACAAACACATCATGGGCAAATACGCCAACGGTCGCATCTGGAATGCACTGACCTGGTTTACCATCGTCACCGTCATTATCCTGACTATTGTAATGTTCATTCTGCAGGCCATGGGCTTGTAGCGAGCACTTCTCCACGGGTGCGCAAGCTCCATGCGCAGCTGAATGCCACGCAACTGCAACACAAGAAGGGCGAGAAGACCGATCTTCTCGCCCTTTGTTTTATGCGTTTATCTGCGGCTTATTACTTGCTTGCCTTGTCAAACTCGTCCTTGAAGTCAGAGAACATCTTACCCATGCGCCCAAGCTGCATACCAAAACCCTTAGCTGCCTTGTTAGCGGTGGCCTGCGTGGACGACTTACTTGCAGACTTAGCAGTAGGCTTACTAGCAGCGGCCTTCTCTGCAGCGGCTTTGTCAGCGGCGACCTGCTCCTCCGCAGATGGCTTCTCGAGGCGAACGTCCTCTGCATCTACGGGAGCTGGGCGCTCGGAATCGTCTTCTGCGTCAGGCTCGGTAGCATCTTCGATAGCACGCTTTGCCTTGGCCAGCGTCTTACCCAGGGCAAACGCGCCCTTCTCGGTGACCTCTGCAACAGCCTTTCCGGCTTTAGCTGTAGCCTCAGAAGCCTTTGCGGCAGCGGCTGCGTATCCCTCGCCTGCCTTTGCAGCTAGACCGCCAGTAAGCTGGGCATCTGCTGCCTCGTCGGAGAGGACCATGGCGCCGTTGGAGTAGCCCAGCAACCACTCTGGTTTGATAGCAAACGAGCCTACCAGCGCCTCAGATCCAGCGCCATCACCCACAAGAAATGCCGAGACCACACCAGTGACCTGGTCAAACTCTGCACCGCTCACGTAACCTAAGGTTTTGCCGCTCTTAGTGCGAGCTTCCATACCGTGCCATAGAATGCAGGTATCAAAGTCCAAGTTCAAGCGCTTGATTGCTGCTTTATCGATGTTATTCTCGGGATCTTTTACGCAAAGCCCCTGCTCAATGGTCTCCAGAGACTCCAGCGTGACAAACGCGTCATCCTGCTTAATCATGCCGGCAATATCGGGCTTCTGAACCATCACGCCCACTACCTGCGAAGGCTGGCCCTGTTTGAAGGGTGCAAAAACCACGTTATGGATTTTTCCTAACTTGGAAAACCGCTCTTCTCCCGCGTGCTTGCCCTTTGTAGCAGGCTTTTTGGGGAGAAGGACCTTTGCGCCTAGGAGCTCGGTTGTTTTCACGTGAAACCTCTCTATAAAAAACGGGACGTCATAAGGCGTCCCGTCACATTGCTTGTAAGTGAGGCTTATGCCTCCTGGTAGCCCTCGCCAGCGTGCTCCTGCTCGTTAGCCTCGACGTTCTCAATGCGAACAGCCTGAGCCTCAGCAGTTGTAGCAGTTGGTTCTGGAACAACAAAAGAATCTGCAACAACATCAGCAGCATCTGCGACAGTGTTAGAAGCAGAGGTCACAGCATCAGACAGGGATGCGCGAAGCTGATCCATGCGCTCGCGAGCAAGGTCAACCTTTGCGCGGAGCTCATCGGTCTTTGCGTCAACAGTAGGCTTGACCTCATCAATCTTAGTGCTCACAACCTTAGATGTGCGCTCATAAGAATCAAGTGCGGAATCCCATGCGTCATTGACAGCATCTGCAGCCAAAGCGCGAGTCTCCTCGCCGGAACGTGGAGCCAGGAAAAGACCAGCTACAGCGCCAGCGGCAGCACCAAAAATAGCGCCTAGAAAGAAACCAGCAGACTTCTTGCTCATAAGTACCTCCTGTTAAACAGCAAAACGCTGTACGTAATCATACCGCAATAAGGGCGTTTATCGAACGGGCTTTGGACGAGGAACGTTAATCATGTTCCAGTCGTCTGGGACGTCAGTGACCTCGGAGTCGTCCGTAGCGTCCTCAGCAGCTGTTGCGTCGGCGAGCTCAGTTGCGATGTCTTCGTTGGCAGGCGCCACGGCGGCGTCGGCGACGCCAGCTGCGACGTCGGCGGCGACGTCCTCGTCAGTCACATCAATGCCTGCAACCTCGGCGTTGTTCTCCTCGGCGTCTGCAACCTCAGCCTCAACTGCATCAGCGGCTGCTGCATCAGCGACGTCCTCGGAGGAGTTGTCGACGGCATAATCCTCTGCTTCTACGCTCTCCACCTGGGGTGCAGCGTCAGCCTCAGGTTCCGCGGAGTCTGCGAGCTCATCGTCCTTCTCGCCGTCAAGGCTCTGGATGAGCGCAACGAGGCCAGAGACGATTGCGTTGATGTCCGGATCGGCGTCCTCCTGGTTGCCATATGCCCAGTTAAGGAGCCATACAGCACTGGAAAGCGAGGCTGCAACCAGCACGTCATCTGGACATGCAAGGATAATCTCGTAGAGGCCGCGACGGGAATCTAACAGGGAAGTCTTGCCCGAAGCAACGTCTCCCGCGAGGTTGGTCAGGGCCAGAAGCTCGACGGTCACGTGCTCAAGCAAATGCGCTACCTCGGTGTCTTCTGCGACAAGGCCAAAACGGGCATCGGCATCGCCCAAGCACAGGTGATTGGAAAGACCTGGCAAAAGCTCAAGCACGCGCTTGGTCGCCTCAGCATTTTCTGAGGTCAAACGTGGCGCTTTAGCCGAAAACTCAACGGTAGCGGTCAAGTTTTTAGGTCCTACCACAACTTTTTTGATAGAAATCAACTGCGCCATTTCAACCTCTTTCTATTGGTTCACTCTATTGTAATCATTCTTTTAGTTATTCATTTTCTGATGTGTCGGAGTTTTCGCCAGCTGGCTCAGATTCACCGTCTACCTGTGGTTCTGGGGCAATTACACGCAACAAAGATAGTCGGCGACGACGCATCGACTGCACGCGGAACACGTAGCCATCCTTCTCAAAAACCTCACCTGGACGAGGCAGATGATTTGCCAAATCCAGCACAAAGCCCGCGATAGTCTCGTACTCCTCGGATTCCCCGACCGGCCATCCAAGTTCAGCTGCATCATTGAGCGAGAAACGACCATCTACCAGCCACTCTCTATCAGAGAGCTGCGTCAGGTACTTGTTGTCTGGATCAAACTCATCCTCAATCTCGCCGACAATTTCCTCGACGATGTCCTCAACAGTAATGACGCCTGCAGTTCCACCGTACTCATCAACAACAATGACCATCTGGTCGCGGCTTATCCGCATCTCAGTGAGCAGTGGAATGATGTCTTTGGTATCGGGTACGTAGTCAGCAGAACGTACGAAGCGCGCGATCTTCTCGTCACTATCGTGCTGATCAAGCGCTGGTTCCAGCAAATCTTTGATGTGAGCGATGCCCACGATGCGGTCGATATTCTCGTGGTAGATAGGGATGCGCGAGAAACCTGTTTGGCGCATGACGCGCAGGACCTCAGCGATAGTTGCAGTGTCCTCCATGGCGGTCATGTCAACGCGCGGGACCATTACCTCACGGACAACGGTGTCACCCATCTCGATGACCTCGTGGATCATGGATTTTTCTTCTTCAGAGAGGTCCTCGGAATCCTTGACGATATAGCGGAGCTCTTCCTCAGTGACCTCTTGATGGTCGTTGGTAGTGTCAATGCCTATGAGCGTGGTAACCGCATCTGCTGAGGCAGACGTAATGAACACGAGCGGACGCACAATCTGCATAAACGCCTTCATAGGGCCGACAACTGCTTTGGCCACTGCCTCGGAATTTGCTAGGCCAATGCTCTTTGGAACCAGCTCGCCGATGACCACGGAAAAGAACGAGACAATCAGCGTAATAGCCACGACAGCTAAAGGAAGCGCCAGGTCAGCGTGGACACCAATACTGACAAGCCAAGCGCCGAATGGCTCGGAAAGACTTGTTGCAGCAAATGCCGAGGACGCAAAACCTACCAGGGTAATTGCGACCTGGATTGTTGCAAGAAAATATCCGCGATCAGTGGCAATGTCAATGACAGCCAATGCTCTTGGATCGCCCTCGTCTACGTCTGCCTCAAGCGCTGCGCGACGAGAGCTGACAATGGCCATCTCAGCCGCAGAAAAGAAGCCGTTTACCAGGGTAAGCAGCAGAGTTATTCCAATACTTAACGCAATGTCCATCGAATGTATGGGCACCTACCTCTTCGAAGTTACTTTTTGTACAGACCATTGTACTCTAACGTGCTCTACCTTGTAGTCTGCAGGAATTTGACACAGTCTCGCCACGAAACGTCAGGCACGAGACGCGATGGCGTGATGACGCCGGTTGAATATGTGGTTGTGCAGTGGCTGCGCGACAGGTGCAGCGATACTATTTTGATGGCACCGATCGCTGTTTTCTCCGTGGATTTGGCTAACAAACAGCTGTCGGTTCTGGTTATCAAGCAGTTCTCAATATTTGATGCAAAATTTTGAATAACTTGCCTTAATAATTCATCCACATGAATACGTAACTTTTACGCCTAAAATTATGTGCCCAAAACGGTAAAAAATGCGTTTAGTTGGGGTTGAAAATTAGAAATTTGCCAAAATAACCCCAACTAAGACGATTTTTTACCGCTTCAAAAACTTTTATCTGGGGAAATACTATATGCAGAAACCTGTATTCCCCAACTAAACGGATTTTTTACCACTTCAGCGTCATTCGGACCATCTTAGGGCACTTTTTAAGATGTAGCGGAGTTACCACTCCAAGGTTAACCTGCTGAATCTTAGTGTTTTCAGGTTTGCTAACCTCTAGCCGTCAATTACCCACTAATTGACCTGCAACGATGTGTGCTCTTCCCCGCTTGTCCATTCTGCTCCCTTAACAGCAAAAGACCCCCACATTCAGCATGAATGTGGGGGTCTCGCTCAATATACCGCTAGCTTAGAGCTGCTTACCGGCCTCGACCAGGTCCTTGACCTGCGCACGAACGGCATCCAGGTCCTCGTCGGAAGGAATCCAACCAATAGCGTGAACAGGCAGTGGCATAGTAAACTCAGCTGCCTCAAGCTCGGCCTGAACCATCTTTGGTCCAAGTGGAGCCCAACCGTAAGAACCAAACGCAAAGCCAATACGGTGGTCATTCTTTGGAGAAAGACCGCTCATATAGGTCAGGAACGAAGAAACGGTAGGCAGGAACTTAGAGTTCAGCGTAGGCGAACCAACGCAGACATACTTGGAATCCAGGAAGTGATACATGACGTTGGAGATGTGAGTCTCTTTGAGGTCGATGAGCTGGGCAGGAATGCCTTCAGCCAGAAAACCGTCCAGGAGAGCATGAGCCATCTTGTCGGTTGAACCCCACATGGAGTCGTATACAACCAGGGCTTTCTCCTCAAGCTGGCCGGTGGTCCACTCCTCGTACTTGGAGATGATATCGGCAATGTGGGAACGCCATGCAACGCCGTGAGCTGGGGCGATAATATCGATGTTCTCCAGACCAATACCCTTAACTGCGGTAACAGCAGAGTCAGCCTGACGGCTGTAAGGGAGAACGATGTTTGCGTAGTACTTGCGAGCCTGCTTCATGACCTCGCAGTAGTCGGACTCGTCCTCAAAGCGAGTAGTTGAAGCGTAGTGCTGACCAAAGGCATCGTTGGAGAAGAGAATCTTATCGTAGTCGGAATACGTGACCATGTTGTCTGGCCAGTGGACCATTGGGGTCTGCACGAAGGTTAGGGTGCGCTTACCAATGTTGAGCGTATCGCCCGTCTTTACGCCGTTGACGTTGATATTCTCGCCATAGAAAGCCTTGAGCTCCTTGACGCCCTGAGGTGCACTTGCGTAGACCTCGGCGTTTGGCGCAAGCTCCAGAATGCGAGGAACGCTACCGGAGTGGTCCATCTCGATGTGGTTGCAGATCAGAACGTCAATCTTTGCTGGATCGATGATGCTCTTGATGCGCTCAACCAGCTCCTCGGAAAATGGGCGCTTGACGGTGTCAATGAGCGTGACCTTCTCGTCCAAGATAAGGTATGCGTTGTAGGTAATGCCCTGCTCAGTGGTGTAGCCGTGGAACTCGCGAGCGTTCCAGTCAAGGGCGCCTACAAAGTAGACATCGGGTTTGATTTCGACAGAACTAAGCATGTGTCCTCCAAAGACCACAGTGCGAAAATTTGACACTACAAGAATATCATTTGCCGGCTCGTGAATGTATGTTCACGTAAACTTTCCAGATAACTTTAACCTAATAGATTATGAGAAGTTGAGTTATGACTATCTATATTTCCTGTAATGGATACTAAAAATAAGGGCTATTACTACAAGAGTAATACAGCCTAAACCAACATAAGTTGTTCCAAATCCTGAAAGGTCTAAGGCAACTCCAATTAACGGATCCGAAACCACTGATGCGATTTCTTCAATCTGATTTGATACGGAGAGTAATGTTGCGCGATTATTCTCTTCAGCGATTAAATTCATTTGATTGTTTATCAAAATACTCAAAGTGGTTGAAAATAAATTAATCGTTAGATAAGTAAAAATACATACGTATATACTTGGGATTAGCCCGGCACACAGTACTAAGGTTGCAATCACGGAAAGACTGCCTAAAATAACGAGAAATTCTACGTTTCCTGAAAACGCAATAATATCTCCAGCGG
>ERZ773001.773-NODE-773-length-11802-cov-56.8549_pt1 | contig 11802 bp, 7 predicted proteins | sample MGYA00511673_ERZ773001 | MGnify/ENA primary metagenome ERZ773001 (study PRJEB29015, sample SAMEA2738091) | human oral metagenome | biome: human oral; feature: human-associated habitat; material: saliva | place: China | collected 2162 ... | reverse complement strand
TGACCGTCACCCGCTACCACTCCCTCACGATCGACCCCGCGACCATGCCCGACGAACTCGAGGTCTCCGCGAGCACCGAATCCGGCATCATCATGGGCGTGCGCCACCGCTCCCTGCCCCTCGAAGGCGTCCAGTTCCACCCCGAGTCCGTCATGACACAGTCAGGGCACCTCATGTTCGCCAACTGGCTGGCCGCCTGCGGCGACGTGTCTGCACGTGAGCGTGCCGTTTCCCTGAAGCCCGTCGTCGCGGAGCGCTTCAAGCTGTAGGTTGCGCATCGCCAGCCCACTGGCTGGACACGTTCAGTGAGTACAGCCGTGACGTCGGCGGTATTGAAGGCACGCCGTAGGTGTGCTTGCTTGTGGGTGGCCGCATGCGGATAGGACATGACGTCACGGATAGGTTCCGAGCATGCGGATAGGTTAATAACCTATCCGTGAACGCATAACCTATCCACGTAGGCGCAACCTATCCACGTAGGGGCGGGCCCGGCACGGAAACATCGTCGTCCTGTGCATCCGCCGACGAGGCCGAGGTTGGGATCGCGGCAACTCGTGATTGTTGAGTGGAGTGTGAGGCCGCTAGTCGGAGACTGGGACATCTAGCTGGAGTGTGGGCCTTCTGGGTCGAGCGTGGGCGACCCCGCCCACGCTCGACCCAGCGGGTTCACGTGCGCATCAGGGGGTTTATCCGCCGGTTAGCGGGCTAAGGCTCTAGTTAGGCGTCCCGCGTGCGGGGAGAATCGCGAGGATATGCGGTGTCTCGAGGAATCCGCATAGCTGCCACGGCCTCGTATTCGCACTAAAGCTCAGAACAATCCTCGCAAGCTGCCCGAATGACACACCGAAGCTCAAGACAGTCCGCGCATACTGCGCGAATCCCGCCACGGCATCGTACCTCCCTGACCATTGCACGCGGCCCATACCGACGCGGGAACCATGCCACGGCCTCGTACCCGCCCTGGAAGCCGTGACAGGAGCGCATGCATGTGGAGCGGAACCCACCCCACACACGACGGGCCCGCACCCCGCACGCAAGGCCAGCACCGCATACGACAAGGCCCGTACCCCAGGAGGAATCCTGTCGGTGCGGGCCCTGATCGTTGGGTGAGTCGGACTATTTCTTAGTGGAGGGCGACGGGCTGGGCGTTGAGAATATGGAACCCTTCGAGACCTTGAGCTTCACAGTCGAGTTCTTGTCCACCTTCGAACCCACGCCGGGTTCAACGGCGGTAACCTGGCCGGCGGGCTGGGTACCGGTGACTTCCTCGACGGTCACGGTCAGGCCCAGGGCCTTGAGCTGCGCCTCAGCGTCCTCGCGGCCGATGCCGACGACGGAGGGGATCTCCACCTGTGCGGGCTTGCCACTGGACACGGACACGGCGATGCTGGTGCCCTTCTTGACCGTGGAGTCGCTATCGGGATCCTGCGCGACGATACGGTCCTTCTCCTTGTCGGAGTCGACGGTCGACACGTTGCCGAGTTCCAGGCCGACTGCCTTGAGGGCGCTGCGCGCCTGGTCCTGGCTCATACCCGACAGGTCGGGGACCTCAACCTGGTTGGAGCCGGAGGACAGGTAGGCGGTGATCGTCTGACCGGCCTTGACCTTCGAGCCGGGGGAGGGGTTGGTCTGCGCGACCTTGCCCTCGGGCACGGTGTCGGAAGCGACCTTACTGGAGTTGACATCCCACTTCAGGCCCAGCGCCTCGACGGCCTTACGGGCGTCGTCGGGACTCATACCGACCAGGTTGTCGGGCAGGGTGACCGAGTCGGGGCCGGATGAGATAGTGACGCGCACGGTGGCGCCCTTCTCGGCCTGGGTGCCGCCTGCGGGGTCGGTTGAGGCGACCGAGTCCTTGTCGACGGTATCGGAGGCGACCTTGTCGGGGTTGAGTTCCCAAGTCAGGCCGGCGGCTTCGATCTGGGACTTTGCGTCTGCTTGAGACAGTCCAACGACGTTGGGGACGGCGACGGTCTCCGGCTCAGCGGCGCTGCGGCTCAGCGCCCAGACGCTGCCGCCGATGAGGAGCAGCGCGATGGCGACGAGGGTCGCGATGATCGCGGTGCGGCGCTTGCGGGCAGCGGCATCATTACTCGTCCTATCGTCGTCGGCGGAGACGGCGGGCAGCGACGTTGACGTCGATGTCGAGGGGGTCCCTGCCGCGGACGTGCTCACCCTGGAGGTGGTCGTCGGTGCTGCGGCGCGCGCACCGACGAGACCGGCTGCGGGCAGCACCTCGGTCGCCCACGAGTCGGCAGGCGGGGCACCCACGTCCATGCCGCGTGCAACGCGCTGCAGGTCCGAGAGCATCGCGGTGGCGCTCGAGTAGCGGTCGTCGCGGTTCTTCGCGAGCGCCTTGAGGACTACTCGGTCCAGGGAATCCGGGATGTCGGACAGGATCGACGAGGGGGTGGGCGGGATCTGCTCGACGTGCTGGTAGGCGACGGCGACGGCCGAGTCGCCCTTGAAGGGCGGGCGGCCCGTCAGCAGCTCGAAGAGCACGACGCCCGTCGAGTACAGGTCGGAGCGCTCGTCCACGGTCTCGCCGCGCGCCTGCTCGGGGGAGAGGTACTGCGCGGTGCCGACGACGGCATTCGTCTGCGTCATGGTGGCCTGCGAGTCGGTCAGGGCACGGGCGATGCCGAAGTCCATGACCTTGACCTTGCCGTCCGACGTCAACATGATATTGCCCGGCTTGATGTCGCGATGCACCAGGTGGTTGTCGTGCGAGTACTGCAGGGCGGACAGGACGCCCGACACGATCTCGATGGCTTCGTTGATCGGGACGGCTGTGCCGTCGGCGATCAGCTCCTTGACGGTGTGCCCCTCGACGTACTCCATGACGATGTAGGGGATCGCGATGGACCGGTTGGTCGCGTCCGAGACGATTTCTTCGCCGGTGTCGTAAACGGCGACGATGTTTGGGTGATTCAGCGACGCTGCCGACTGAGCCTCGCGGCGGAACCGCGCCTGGAAGATCGAGTCCAACGCCAGGTCGCGTCGTAGCATCTTGATGGCGACGACGCGCGACAGGCGAGTGTCGAAGCCCAGGTGGACTTCGGCCATTCCGCCTCGCCCGATGAGCGAGCGGACCTCATATCGGCCAGCTAGACGGTGGGCCATGGGCTGTGCCATGTCCTAACCTCCTCGGTGATGGTTGCCCCCGCGTTGCTTGGGATGAGGGAGCTCAGCATGGATTTGATCGTAAAAGCTGCAAGTACGGTCAGCGCAATCACGATGAGTGCGATGACCGCAATGCGGATTAATTTCTTAGATGCAGGGACGGGCGGGGCAACGACGCTGCGAGAGTAGGCGGTCTTCGCTGCCGGGCGCTTGTGCTCGGTGGTCCGGGCGTCGAGTTTGTGCCAGTGTGGGCCGCGCGAGTCTTTCTTGGGCTTGGACTCGTACACGGAGCGGCGTGGGCGCGTGGACGCATTCTTGTTTTTCTTGTCCTTGCCGCGGGGTTGGGGAACGGTCCCGAAGACGCGCGGCGTGGAGCTGGTGGTCGTCGTGGTCTTCGACGAGGCCTTGGTGGGCTTTGCGCGCTCGTCCTTGACGTCGCGGGACGGCTGGGGGTCGGGCGTGGAGGAGGAACGCGCGGACTCGCGCTGAGCCTGCTCGGCTTCGCGCCGTTGGCGTGCCTCGCGACGTTGGCGCGCTTCGCGGGCTTCACGTAGCTCACGCTGGCGGGCCTCTTCTTCGCGGGCGACCTGGGCGCGACGATGTGCTTCGGCGGCGTCCTCGGCCTGGCGGTCTTGTGCCCGCTGGCGCAGGCGCTCGTTGAGGGCTGCGCGTCGTTCGGCTTCCGTGGGCGCAACGAGCGTAGCGGGTGTCTGTGTGCGCGCGGGGCTTGGGTCCTTGCGCGGGGTCGACGAGGCCGCGGTCGGCTTTTTGGGAGCCGGTGCCTCGGCGCGCGCGGGTGTTGTCGGGCGCTCGGTGGCCTTGGGGCGCGCGGGCGTTGTCGGACGTTCGGTGGCCTTGGGGCCCGTGGGCGTTGTCGGACGTGGGGACGGCTTGGGGGCCGCGGGTGTTGTCGGGCGCTCGGCGGCCGTGGGACCCGTGGACGTTGTCGGACGTGGGGACGGCTTGGAACGCACCACTGGTTTCGTCGGTGTAGCCGCCTGCGTCGGGGCGACGGGCGTGGCAGGAGTCGGGGTGGGGGTCGCAGCCGGTGCCTTGGCCTTCGCGGTGGGGGTCTTGGTGGTGGGGGTCTTGGCGGTGCGGGGTGAGGGTGACTCGGGAACCGCCGTGGGCTTGGAGACGACGCGCGTGGGGATCGAGGCCGAGATCGGCCCCTGTGGACTCGAGGGCGCAGCCGTGTGGCGTCCCGTAGACGTCAGGGAACGCACGGAATCGGACACCAGTGTCTGTTCGCCGGTCGTATCGGGGATGATGCGACGCACCCGTGTGGGCGGAGACAAGGGGTTGGTGGACGGCGGCGGTGCGGGTTCGTCGATGATGCGTGGGAGCATGGTGTGGCGTCCTGTGATCGGGATCATCGAGGACGAGGGTGCGACGGTCGTCGCCTCGTCGATGATGCGGGGAACGACGGCGTGGCGGCCGGTCGCGGCCGGCACGCGGGGTACGAGGCCCGACGGGGGCTGGAGCATCTCGTCGGGGAGCGTGCGGCGAGTTAGGTGACGCACGGGTGCGAGGATCGGGACGGAGGGCTGGACGGGCGTGCGTGTCTCGGGGGCGAGCTGCGCGGCCTTGGGCAGCGGCAGTGGGCGAGGCGTCACGGATATGCCCATGGCCTTGGCGGCACCGGCGATCTCGCGGACGGCGGCGGCACCGGATTCGGGGCGTTTCGCGGGGTCCTTTTCCAGCAGGTGCAAGATGACGTCGGCGAGGGGTTCAGGGACGAAGTCCGGCAGCGGAGGTACCGGGTCGTTGACGTGCGAGAACGCGATGTCGACCTGGGTTTCGCCCGTGAAGGGGCGGCGGCCAGCGGCGGCCTCGTAAGCGATGACGCCGAGGGCGTAGAGGTCGCCGATGGGCGTGGCGGTCTCGCCCATCGCCTGTTCGGGCGGCAGGTATTGGGCGGTACCCATGACCATGCCCGCGGCGGTTAGGTTGACCTGGTCTCTCGCGCGGGAGATGCCGAAGTCGGTCAGCTTCACCATGCCGTCCGGGCGAACGAGGATGTTCGCCGGCTTGATGTCGCGGTGCACGACGCCCGCGCGGGCGGCGGCACCGAGCGCCATCGCGACCTGCACGAGGATCGGCATGAGGTATTCGGGTTCGATGCGTGTGCCGCCGCGCAGATAGTCCGTCAGCGGGTAGCCGTCGACGAGTTCCATGATGATCCAGCCGATGCCGTCTTCTTCGCCCGAATCTTGGGTGTTCGCAATGTTCGGGTGCGAGATCGACATCGAGTTGCGGGCCTCGAGGCGCAGGCGCGACAGTGAGAGTTCCTCGCCTGTCAGCTCGGGGCGTAGAACCTTCGCGGCGACGATGTGGCCGCTGACGCGGTCGCGGGCCTTCCACACCTCACCCATACCACCCTGTGCGATGGGGGTGAGCAGTGTGTAGCGGCCTCCGAGGACGCGGCCGGCGCCGGATGTCATGCGCGGGACACTCACTGGAGCCCCGCTTCCAGGACGGCCCGGGCGACCGGGCCTGCCACGTCTCCGCCGTGCGGCGTGGGAACATTGTCGTCACCTTCGACGATGACGGCAAAGGCGATCTGGGGGTTGTCTGCGGGGGCGAAGCCCATGGCCCACGCGTTCGCGCGGTCGCCCTCGCCGGTCTCGGCGGTTCCGGTCTTTGCTGCCACCGACACGTTGGGGATGGCCATCGGGGTACCGGAGCCGTACGGCTGGGAGACGACGGCCTGCATCATGCTGGTGAGCTTCGAGGCTGTGTCCGCGGAGATCGGCCGACCGGCGTCCGTCGGTTTGGTCTTACGCATGGTCTGGTTGTCAGCGTCGACGATCTGCTTGATCAGGTAGGGCGCCATCATCTGGCCGCCGTTGGCGATCGTCTGCGCGACCTGGGCCATCTGCATGGGAGTGGCCTGGACCGTGTACTGGCCGATTGTGCTCATGGCGAGCTGTGCGCTGTCCGCGTCGGAGGGGAACACGGAGGGGATGACCGTCAGCGGGATTTGCTGTTCATGATCAAAACCGAAGCGGTTCGTGACGTCCGTGAGCTGCTGGTTCGTCAGCTGCTGAGAGGCCAGCACGAACGTTGTGTTGCACGAGCGTGCGAATGCCTCGGTCAGGGTCGGGTTGCCGTCGCCACAGGTCGAGGACTCGATGTTGGAAACCTGTGTAACCGTGCCCGGAAGGGTTGTTGTTACGGGCGAGGCCATGTGAGTGTCCGGATTGGCAATGCCATTCTCGATCAGGGCGATGGCCGTGATGACCTTGAACGTCGAGCCGGGCGCGTAGCGTTCCGAGATCGCGCGGTTGAGCATCGGTTTCCTCGGGTCGGCTTCCAGCGCCGCGTAGGCGTCGCTCACTTTGCCCCCGTCGCTGGAAGCCAGCGTGTTCGGGTCGAAGGTCGGGGAGGAGTAGAGGGCGAGGATCGCGCCGGTCTTGGCGTCCAGCGCCACAACGGCACCCTTGCGGTCGCCGAGCGCGGTGGCTGCTGCCTGCTGCATGGAGGCGCTCAGCGTCAGCTCGACACCGCCGCCCTGGCGCTTTTCGCCCGTCAGGAGGTTGCGCAGGCGCTGCCCGAGCAGAGTCTGAGACTGGCCGTCGAGAACGTCCGCCTCAGCTTCCTCGATGCCGGTTGCCCCGTAGCCGATTGCCGAAAAGTAGCCTGTGGCCGATACGTAGAGGGGACCCTCGTCGTAGACGCGCGTGTAGCGATTGGAGTCCTCTTCGAGTTCAGAGGAGGCGATCGCCGTTTTTTCCACGATGATGGGTCCGCGGTCGACTTCCGCGGCGTGGCGGGTCGTGCGCACGTTACGCGGGTCTGCGTTCAGCGAGGGCGCGGAAATGAACTGCGTGTTTGTTATCGCCAAGCCCAGCATGGCGAACATGATCAGGACGACGACGAAGATCTTGCGAATCTGTGCGTTCATGTGTTACTCGTTCACCCCCAGTGCCGCCGGAATACCGGAGTTCCACGGGGACTGCGTGGACGCCGGGCGGCGGGCAGCGTCTGACACGCGGATCAGCAGTGCGACGGTTATCCATGAGGACACCATTGAGGAGCCACCGGCCGCCAGGAACGGTGCCGTCAGGCCCGTCAGCGGGATGAGACGGGTGATGCCACCGAGCACCACGAAGAGCTGGACGGCCAGCGAGAAGCTTAGGCCGGTGGCCAGAAGCTTACCGAATCCGTCGCGCACCGTCAGGGCTGCGCGCAGGCCGCGCTGGATGAGGATCAGGTACAGGATCAGGATCGCAGCCATGCCGGTGAGGCCCAGCTCCTCGGCCAGAGAGGAAAGAATGAAGTCGGAGTTGGCCAGCGGAACCTGGTCCGGATATCCGCGTCCCCATCCGGCACCCATGAGGCCGCCCGATGCCTGGCCGAAAATACCCTGCGCAAGCTGGTAGGAACCGCCGTAGTAGAACTCGGGTTCGAAGGCGTGCAGCCAGCCGTTGAAGCGCGTCTGCACGTGGGAGAAGAAGCGGACGGCGAGGGCGACGGCGGGAGCGAAGAGCGTGAAACCGATGAACAGCCAGGATACGCGGTTGGTGGCCACGTACAGCATTGCGACGAACAGGCTGAAGAAGAGCAGCGACGTGCCGAGGTCGCGTTGGAGAACGAGGATCGCGATGCCGATGAGCCAGACGATCATGATGGGGCCGAGGTCGCGGGCGCGTGGTAGGCGCATGCCCAGGAATTTGCTGCCGCCGATCGCGAGATTGTCACGGTTAGTGACCAGGTATCCGGCGAAGAATATGGCGAGCGTGATCTTGACGAGCTCACCGGGTTGGATCGAGACGGGACCCAGGCGGATCCACACGCGCGCGCCGAAGGTCTCCTGGCCGAGGCCGGGGATCATCGGGAGGAGTAGCAGGAAGAGGGACAGCGCGCCGAAGGTGTAGGTGTAGCGGCGCAGCATGCGGTGGTCGCGTAGCGAAATCAGGATGATGGCGGCGACGACGATTGCGATGCCCACGAAGAGCGCCTGCTTGTAGCCGACCGTGGCCTCGTCGTTTTTCGCGTAGGACAGGTCCAGGCGGTAGATCATCGCCAGGCCCAGGCCTGTTAGGGCCACCGCGATCGGCAGGATGACGGGGTCCGCGTAGGGTGCCAGGAAGTGGATGCCGACTTCGCCGATGATCGCAAGGGCAATGAGTACCCCGATCTGAGGGATCAGGTTCGCGGGCAGGGTTTTCGTCAAGTTCAGTGAGGAGAGTACGTAGCCGAAGATGCCGACGGCCAGGGCCAGGGCCGTGAGGCCTAGCTCGAGGAATCGGCGCGGCTTAGCGGGGGCGATCGAGACGGTTGCCATCAGGAGTTTTCTCCGCTCTGGGTTCCGGATTGGGGCTCACCCGACTGCGGGACGGGTCCGAGGTGGACGGTCGGCGGCGTGACGGAGGAATGCTTGAGGCCCTCGATGTACTCGTCGATTTCCTCGCGGGAGGAGCGCAGCACCGGAGTGTCGAGGCGTTGGCGGTCCACGGGGGACAGGTCCGAGAGCGCGACGTCGGAGACTTCGACGGCGTGAGAGAGGCGCCAGGGTCCGATGGCCTGGGGAATGCCCTGGTAGATGACGACGTATCCGTCCTGGCCGATCGCGTAGTACTGCGTTTGCGTCCACTTCCAGGACAGCCAGGACGCGGCTACCACGAGGACAGTCACGAGGGACACGAAGATGGGGGTCCACCAGGAGGTGCGGGGCTTGAGTTCGATGGGACTGGCGTCAAAGTCGGCACCGTGGCCCGAGGCCTTGGCTCCTAGCGCTGCCGCGCGCGCAGCCGCTCCCTGGCCGCCGCGCGACTTGGCGTTGCGGTCGATGGCAGCGGCACCGACGATCTGCGGGGGTGCGGGCGGGAAGGATCCGGCGGGGACGATGTCCGCGATGACGCACGTGATGTTGTCGGGTCCACCGCCCAGGAGGGCGAGGCGGATGAGTTCTTCGGCGCATTCGCCGGGGTCGGCGAAATCAGCCATGACCTGGCCGATCGTCTCGGGGGAGACGAGGCCGGACAGGCCGTCGGAGCACAGCATCCAGCGGTCGCCGACGACGGCCTCGCGGATCGTCTCGTCGGGGGCCACGTCGGCCTGCGCGTCGCCGAGGATCTTCAGGACGACGTTGCGGTTGGGGTGGTGCTCGGCTTCCTCAGGCGTGATCTGGCCGGTGTCGACCAGGTACTGCACGAAGGAGTGGTCGGTCGTGACCTGCGTGAGCGTGTCGCCGCGCAGCACGTAGGCGCGCGAGTCGCCGATGTGGACCATGGCCAGGCGGTTGCCGCTGCGCATGAGGGCGATGCAGGTGGTGCCCAGGCCTTCGAGGTCGCGGTCGCGGCTCGAGCGGTCGGTGAGTTCCTCGTGCGCGTCGAGGAGGGCCTCGCGCAGGAGGGGCAGCATCGAGTCAGCCGGGTGCGAGTCCGTGTCGAGGGGCACGAGGTGGGCCAGGGCCACCGAGGAAGCGATGTCGCCGCCGGCGGGGCCGCCCATGCCGTCGGCGAGGACCAGCAGGTTTGCGCCCGCGTAGCCGGAGTCCTGGTTGTTGGAGCGAACGAGGCCCACGTCGGAGCGGGCAGCGTAGTGGAATTGAACGGCTTTTGCTGGCATATCAACCCACCAATTCGAGAGTCGTCTGGCCGATGCGGATGATGTCGCCAATCTTGAGCTGGCGCGGTGCGCTCAATCGCTCGTCGTCGATGAACGTGCCGTTTCGGCTGGAGAGGTCTTCGATCCACCAGCCGTCGGCCTGCGGGGTGAGCGCGGCGTGGCGGCTGGAGGCGTACTCGTCTTCGAGCACGAGGGTGCATGCAGGGGATCGGCCGATGACGATGGGCGCTTCGCCCAGGGGCAGCATGGTGCCCACCAGCGGGCCGCCGGTGACCAGGAGGTCCTTGGGGGCCAGCGGGTTGGTGGACGTGCGCTTCTTGTCTTTGCGCTTGGTGCGCGAGGCCTTGCGGCGCGAAGTGGCCCTGTCGCGCCCCTTGCCGCGCGGGGTCACGACGGTGCCGAAGATGTCGCGTCGCAGCGTGTTGACGGCCGCGAGCACGAGGAGCCAGAGCAGCACCAGGAACCCGATGCGGAAGACGGTAAATGCGAGGTCAGTGGTCACTTCATTAAACTCCGCTCTGGTCTGGGTGGGTCCAGAAGAGGATCTTGGTTCGTCCGATGACGATCTGGTTGCCGTCGAGCAGGGTTGCTGCGTCGATTCGGTGGCCTTCGACGAAGGATCCGTTGGTGGAACCTAGGTCGGTCGCGATCACTCCGGTGGGAGTGATTCGAAGTTCGAGGTGGCGGCGCGAGACGCCGGAGTCATTGACGACGATGTCGGCTTCGGAGCCGCGGCCGATGACGGTGACCGGCTCGGTGAGGAGCCACTTGTCGCCGTCGACGTCAATGATGGGGTGTTCGGGGGACGCGGACGAGGCTGTGGCGGGGGCGGCGGCACCCCTGCGGTTTTCGGCGGCAACCTTGAGGGTTCCGCTGGGCTCGGAGGGGTCGGCGACGAATTCGACGCTGACGGGGCCGATGAGGGAGTAGTCGTTGGTGGAGGCGTGCTCGGTCGCCTGCTGGGCGAATTCGTCGGCGAGGACGTCGAGCGACGCTTCGAGGGAGAAAAGGTCTTCGCGTGAGGCGTAGACGGTGAAGTGGTTCGCTGCGATGATGCGCGACGCGGAGACTTCCTGGACGGAATCGTCCATGGCGCGGCGGATCGCCGTGGTGATGTCCACGGGCTTGATCCCCGACCGGAACACGCGCGAGAAGGCGCCGTTGACGCCTCTCTCGACGGCGCTCTCGAAGCGGTCGAAGATACTCATAGTCGTGCTCTCCTCATTCCCCCGCGCTGTGTGCGCGACGTACGGTCGGTGCGGAAGCCATTCCGCTCCCGGTCCCAGTCTAACTGCCGCGGGTGGTGCTGTGGTTGTAAGTAGTGGGATGTTCGCGATCGGCTGCCCCTCTATCTACGTGACGAGATGCGCGTCATGACGGGGAATACTCCGACATGATGCGCCTGGGACATATGATGTGCATGTTGCATGTATGACATTAAGTGTGTGAGAGGTAACAATGTGTGGGGTTCTGAGTGGGTGGGCGTCATGTTGGTCTGCGCTTGGAGCGTGGTCTAAGTCTACTGTCGTCCTCTTGATGAGGTGCGGTGAGGGCGGGTCCGTACTTGCTCGTGTGGGGAGTTAACTGGGGGAACGGTAAGGGCTTGTGGAGAAGTTGTCGATCATGGGTCAATTAGAGGGGAAAGCTGAAGGGTAGTAAACCTCAGTAGTTGGGCGCAAGTGCTCAGGTAGCCCCATAATTCTACCAATCACCTGCACCTCCGCCAACCAGCTGCAGGCCTCGAACCTGCGCCTCAACAAGAGCCTTGATGCGGTTGATGACGGGATGATCGATAGCATCACTGTCACCTACCGCATCACCGTGACCAGCGATGGAAACGCCAATAACGAGGCCTGTGCCCCTGCTCGTCCTCGCCGCGGGATGTGGCTGGATGCGCCGCAGGGAGTATGTGCTGGCCAAGTAGCCACGCATCGTGATGTCGCCCATCGTACGGCAGACACCCCCGTTGTGCTGCGACACCCCCTGACGACGCCGGGCCGCGCACATACAACGTGGCCGGGCTGCACGCAGCCCGGCCGTGAGTCGGCAGGATCAGAAGTCCCAGTCCTCGTCCTCGGTGTCCACGACCTCGCCCATCACGTA
>ERZ773001.771-NODE-771-length-11812-cov-3.0979_pt1 | contig 11812 bp, 14 predicted proteins | sample MGYA00511673_ERZ773001 | MGnify/ENA primary metagenome ERZ773001 (study PRJEB29015, sample SAMEA2738091) | human oral metagenome | biome: human oral; feature: human-associated habitat; material: saliva | place: China | collected 2162 ... | reverse complement strand
CACCGATTCGAGAGGAAAACGCCAGCATGACTTCCGCTATGACCCGCCGTACCGCACTCACCACGCTGGGCACAAGCTCCATCGCCGCGTTAACGGCATGTTCCGCGTCCCTCACAACCGCCAATACTGCGGGCACTCATGACTCTAATGGCACATCTGTAGTAAATAATAATTCAAAAGCCAAGGCATCTGAACGCAGTGACTATTCGGGCGCGGTGGAATTCAATAGTTATGACACTTCTGCGGGCGAGTATAAGCCAGCCACGCGAACCTCTCCCCCGCAGAATGTACCCAAGCCCATCAAACCCGAAAATATGGATGAACACAGCGTAGCCGGGTTATACTCCGCGATAGGGTTTTTCTCCGCTACGGTATCCTACGCTTTTATTACCGGTGATCTTGGCCCGCTTGATCATCTCCCCTTCAGCGAGGCAAACATTAACACCTTTAAAAAACAGATCAAAGAAACCACACAACAGCTGAACGGCGCATGGTTTGAAGAGCTTAAGACAACAATCACCCTTAACACCGCTCAGCCAACTCAAGATGGGGATAACTACACGTGGCCTGCTAAGCACACCTTTTCTACAGGTAGTTTCATAGTGTACCGGGGAGTTCCGGTAGATCTTCCGGCTGATAAGCAGACATCCACAAGCGAAGCTACGATTACCGCGCAGTATAAAGACGGGCGGTGGCTTTTCCCAGATACCAAGGATAGTGGTAGTGAAGGCAGCTTCGGGCCTTCTGGTGGCAACTTCAAAATCTGAGCCTTTAGGCCTCCATATCCGGGCTACCCACGTACCTCTGAGCCATTCAAGGCAGCCCAACGACACTGCCGTACTGGTGGGCAGGCGGCGCGCACCTGCACGGATGTACCGGACGCATTCCCAAAAACCTCTATAGGTGAGGTTCTCTGGGCGGGCGGCTAAGGGACAAGCCTCGTCAAATCTGGCAGGTGCTCCGCCATGTAGCTGCATAAAATCATGGCGTGGTTACAGTGCTCGTCTTTAGCTGCGTACAGTAGGGTAATGCGCATATCACCGGTTTCTTTGGCGTTGGCAACAACGCTGCGCATGAGACTCTGCGCATCAGGGTTCACATCAAGTTCTGCACGGTAGCGGTGCTTGAATGCCTCAAAATGTTCCGGATTATGCCCGAACTCAATGCGCGCTTGGGTGGAAGGGGCCAGCTCCTTCGCCCATTCGTTCAGGTGGGCGCGGTCCTTAGTAACTCCGCGCGGCCACAGCCTGTCTACAAGCACACGGTAACCATCATCGGGTGATACTTCTTCATATATACGTTTAATCGTAATATCCATATTTCCAGCTTATGCAGGATACGCTTCACTGTGTACCCCCGCCACTTTTACCGACCGCCTTGGCGCGTGAATACAGGAGAGCGGTGCGTGCTTTATTACTGAAGGTAACGGCACGCACCGCCTGGTAGTCAGCCTTGAACGGGCCTGCGCCGCCACAGCTGAACGGCGCAGGTGCACTGAGTATGATCTGGGCAACCCCAGCAGGGGCTGCCACTTTCAAAAGGACGTTAGGGCTGCTCCGTGGGGTGCACCTCAGCGTGCTCACTGGGTGTATCGGCAGCGGCAGCCTCGGGGTTATAGCTCGGAAGCGGGTCACGCGTGGGGGCATCACTCGGCACGGCCCACGTATATGATGCGGACGGCGTAGCGCTCGGCGACTCAGCGGCCTCGGGGTTATAGCTCGGGAGCGGGTCACGCGTAGGAGCATCACTCGGTACAGCCCACGTGTAGTTGGGTAAGGGTTGTTCGTCCGGAGTGGAGGCGGCCAATGCCCCCGTCGCAAAGACTGCCCCCGTTAGGCTCAAAACGGCAACGGCGCCAGCTCCGATAACAAAGGGGGAGGTGTTCTTCTTCATGATGGTACTTTCCTGGGGTGTATGTAGTTGTATGCGGTGAACGCACACCAGCCCGATAGCTGGTTATGCGCCTCTTCACAGTACCATGAAGATATACTTTAGATTTAGATTTTGTGGCTAAGATCGTTACTTTTCTACTGAAATCGGCACACAGCACTCCCGCTGAAGGGTGAGCGCCCCAATTGTGCTTCCGCAGCGTCATAAAACACACATCTGCCGGGGTGAAATTTTCGCCGATGAGCACACCATACGATGTGTACACAGCGAAAACCTCACCCCGGCAGGTTTTCTCGTGACGCGGTTATTGCTGCGCTTTAATGGTGGCAGAATCTATACCGCCCACGTCCACTTTCTCCAGCGGGATCAGGCGGTCGCGGGTTACTAGCGCGTGAATGACCCACACCGCTATGAACACCGGCAGACCAATATATGAGCTCATTACGCCCGCCCAGTTCCCTTCAAGAATCGCCTCATAGTTCTGCCCACCGATCACCAGCAGGCACATGATGAACGCGATAATCGGACCCACCGGGAAGAAGGGGGCCACGTAGGGAAGGTCGTTAAGGCTATGCCCCTGCCGCACGTAGGCGCGGCGGAACCTGTAGTGCGCCACCGCAATACCAACCCACGTGATGAACCCAGCAAGACCCGAGACGTTAACGAGCCACAGGTATGCCGCTTCCTGCGAAATAATGGAGGCAATGAACCCGATGGCTCCTACGGCGGAAGTTGCCATGAGGGCGGGCATGGGCACACCCCCCTTATTCACCTTGGTGAAAACCTTGGGAGCTTTGCCTTCCTGCGCAAGAGAGAACAGCATACGGGCCGAAACGTACAGCCCCGAGTTACCGGCGGAAAGCACGGCGGTAAGGATCACTGCGTTCATCGCTGCGGCAGCGAAGGCAATACCGGCTCGTTCGAAAATGAGGGTGAAGGGAGAAATGTTAATATCCCCTTCGGCTGCGGTGAGCAGGTTCGGGTCGGTGTAAGGAATGAGGAACCCGATAATCACCATGGCGCCAATGTAAAACAGCATGATGCGCCAGAACACGCTGGTGAGCGCGCGCGGCACATCGCGGCGGGGGTTCTTGGACTCCCCGGCGGCAACACCAATCATCTCGGTGCCTTGGAACGAGAACCCGGCAACCATGAAGATGGAGAAAATAGCGATGGGCCCACCCACAAAAGGAGCGTCACCAGCGGTCCAGTTTGAGACACCCGGCGATGCCCCTCCGAGAATCCCGAAGATCATGGCGATACCCGCGATCAAGAACACGATAACGGTGACCACTTTAATAGTGGCGAGCCAGAATTCGCCTTCACCATAGGCTTTGGCGGACAGGGCGTTCAGCCCCGTCAAGAGAACTAAGAAGGTACCTGCCCACACCCACGAGGGGGTCTCCGGCAGCCAATACTTCATCACTTCACCGACCGCCACGAGCTCGGTCGCGACGGTAATCGCCCAGTTAAACCAGTAATTCCACCCCATGGTGAACCCAAAGGATGATGAAACGTAACGGGTTGCATAGGTTTGAAACGAACCCGGGACGGGCAGATGCGCTGCCATCTCACCCAGAGACTGCATGAGGAACAGCACCATAATGCCGATCAGCCCGTAGGCGACGATAGCGCCGCCAGGTCCTGCGGTAGAGATCGTTTTGCCGGAGGCCACGAACAAGCCGGTGCCGATGGCTCCGCCGATGGCGATCATCTGTAGGTGACGCGCCGAAAGACCGCGTTTTAGCTCCGTTTCTTCGGGGCTGTTCGCCGCTTTTTCTTCGGATGTGGGGGACATATTTTTCTTCCTTGTTGGTCCCGCGCATGGCAAACACCCCGATCGGTGGCGGGGTGCGGCGACGCGGCGAAAAATCATCTTTAGAAAAACTAATGCGACATAAGTTTTTCTTATTTAGTCCCCTATTCTACTCCCCCGCCGGCGCCCGCCGCCACCGGAATTTTTCGCAAACACCCCGAAGGCAGCAAAGCTCCAACTCACACTGGGCATACTCTTGCGCTAGGATATTCGAAGACTCATTTTCACTCTTGCTGAGAGGCACCATGAAAGATACCGCGAAGGAAACAAGCGACGCAGAACATTACGCCGCGATCGGTCATAACCCCACCGAGAGCGGCTTCAAACAGGCTTTACGGGCATCCAGCGTGGTGCTTGCAAGTTTCGTGGTGTTGGGGTTAGGTTTGGGCGTTATTATTAGTGCTCACCATTTACCGTGGTGGCTTGCGCCCGCAATATCCCTCATCGTTTACGCCGGTTCCGTCGAGTTCCTGGTGGTAGAAATGATCGCAACCGGGGCCAGTGTAGGTGCTATCGGCTTCACGACTCTGCTCGTGAACTCCCGCCACCTGGTGTACGGTATTTCCTTCCCGCTGCAGAATGTGAAGGGTTTCTGGGCGAAGCTCTACGCTATATACACGCTCTGCGACGAATCCTACGCGCTCAACACCGGCCCCGACCGGAATACGCTCTCTCACGCACGTATTCTATGGGTAAGTACATTCCTGCACATCAGCTGGGTGGTAGGAACAACCGCCGGATTCTTTATTGGTGCATCGTTTCTGAGCCACCTTGAGGGTATGGATTTCGCCATGACGGCGCTGTTTACGATCCTCGCGATTGACGCTTACCGCGCTCAACGGGATAATGTCACGGCTCTTCTCACGCTGTTCTCTGGCGCGGTGGGTATTATCCTGGCACCCGGTTCCATGCTTCTGGTGTCGATGGGAACCTACACTGCCCTGCTGATAGTACGGTTCTTCATCGCAAAATCACGGGGAACACTACCAGCACACCAGATACCCGCCCCAGAGAATAACACAGCAGTGACGGCTGCCGAAGACAGCACGACAGATCAGGTGAAAACCCCAAGCCCCACATTCACTCACCATAACGACCCGCAGGAGAACCCCCATGATTAACGGCCACATCGATAGCGGCTATATTATCAGCGCTGTTCTGGTGGCGGCGGCTGTAACCTTTGTTCTGCGGGTGCTCCCCTTTGGTCTCAAAAAAGCCCTCGCGGGTTCTGAGGTTCTGGATGCGCTCAGCCACTGGATTCCACTCGGGGCCGTAGCGCTTCTGGCGATCTACGCGGTGAGCCGTATTGATTTTTCATCCACGCACACCGCAGTTCCCTACCTTGCCGGGTTTGTGGTAACGGCACTCGTGCACCTGTGGAAGAAGAATATGGTGTACAGCATGATCACCGGTACCGCCACCTGCGTTATTCTCATTAACTGGGTTTTCTAGGGGCATACTATGTCTGCAAGATCTTCACGCCCCAGCCGTCACCTTAGGGACGCATCGCAGCAAACCAGCAACGAACAGGTTCTCGATATTATCGCCTCTGCGGGTCTGGTAACCAGCAGCATTCCGGTGGTGCAGGAACGCGAGCAAGATTTACGTACAAGCAGCGCCCACAGTATCGAGCTCCCCCACACTGGCGAGAGCGGATTTCGTGAGGCAATGCGTGCTGCATCTCTTGTGATGCTGGGCTTGTTTTTCGTGGGAATTGGGCTCGGTGTTGTGATACACAGTCTGGGGTTTCCCTGGTGGCTTGCGCCCCTGCTACCGGGGGTTTTATTCGCCGGGTCGGTAGAGTTTGTATTGCTGACGATGATGACGACGGGTGCCTCGCTAGTATCTGTTACGGTCATGACGCTGCTCATTAATTCACGGCACCTCATGTACGGGCTGTCCTACCCTATCGAACGTGTGCACGGCTCTCTCGCCAAGTTTTACACTGTCTACACACTTATTGACGAGGCTTTTGCGCTCAATAGCGGGCCGGAACGGCATACTCTGAGAGGGTCACGCATTCTGTGGATTCATGCGGGAATGCATATGAGCGTTATCCTCAGTTCCACACTCGGGTTCTTCTTGGGGTCGAGTTTTCTGGCGCATCTTGAGGGGTTCGATTTCGTGATGACCGCGCTCTTTACGGTGCTTGCCCTTGATGCCTACCGTGCTAACCCCGATAGGCTCACGGTGCTTTTCTCGGTGATTGCGGCGGCAGCGGCGTTGATTATTGCCCCGGGGTCGATGCTCCTGGTGGCGATGGCAGTGTATATGGCGCTTCTTATGGGGCGTTATGTGGCGGCGAAGAAACGCGGTTCTCTGCCTCAGCATATGCTGGTTGCCGACGATCTGACGCGCAGCCGCGCGGAACGCGATCGTGTAGGAGAGAGCCCACGCGAACCAGCACAATAGTTTCAGACGGCAGAACAAAGCAGGCACCACGGCACGGAAAACCGAGCATGGTGCCTGCCTGATAGGCTCAGCTGCGTTTACTTAACAGCTGCGAGCGCAGCCTCGTAATTGGGTTCGTTGGTGATTTCGGGAACGAGCTCGGTGTACACTACCTCACCGGCAGGGTTCACGACTACCACGGCACGTGCCAGCAGGGCCTCAAGCGGCCCGTCGGTCATGGTTACGCCGAAGTCCCGCCCGAAGGATGAGCGGAATGCGGAGGTGGTAATAACGTTCTCAATCCCCTCAGCAGCGCAGAAGCGGCCAATGGCGAACGGAAGGTCGTTCGAGACGCACAGCACCACAGTATTGTCTAGTGCGGCAGCATCCTTATTGAAGGTGCGTACGGAGGTTGCGCACACGCCGGTATCGACGGAGGGGAAGATATTCAGAATAATGTTCTTGCCCGCAAAATCGGTGCCGGCGATCGTGTTCAGCTCAGCCCCAAGTACCTCGAACGCGGGAGCTTTGGTGCCCACTGCGGGCAGCTCGCCGATGGTGTTGACGGGGGTTTCTTCATGAAAAGTAATTTTAGCCATGCATCAATTGTCACCCGGTGCCGGGGCCAGCGCAAGAATGCAGGTGGGACCCGTGACGGATGTGCCCGTCCGATGCGGTTGAGACCCGGGCTTTCTTGCTGTGCCGCGACTGCACCTGCTGCACGTGGCGTCATTCACAATCGTCCTTAGATCGGTGCCGCTGCGCTGAAGGCACCCGAGGTTCCTGTCACCGTCCGGTTCTCTCACGTGAGTGTTCAGGTATCCTATGTGTATCCCGCAGGCGGCGAACCAAACGTGCAAGCGCACGCTCACGCAGCTACGGTGCGCACGTTTGGCAGAGGCACGAAGGTGCCCCCGTACCGGCCCCAGCCCCTGTGCCCGGGCTAGCCGAAAATTTAATAGTCTTGACCCCACGCCGAGAACAGAGAAACACCTCATGAAGCCAACCGCATATCAGACTTTTATCCTCTGTGCCCTAGCCGCAGCAGCCCTCGCAGGGTGCAGTAGCGGAACGTCCGTGAACCCGCGGGCGGGTACCAGCGCATCGGCTTCCGCAACAGCAACAGCGCCCGATACGGATAATGCCTCCCCCAGCAGCAGTACCAAGCCAAAACCCGCGAGTATTACACCCAGCACCTTGCCCCCTCCTACTGTGGTGACCATCCCTGCCGCCGATGGTGGCGGCAGCTCCTCTAACGGTAACCGTGTGGTGCAGAACGTTCCTGCTCAGGCGCATGCGAAGGCCGGTACGACAGGTGTTCCTACGGGGGTGCAAAGCTGGGCTACCGATAAGTACGGCGCTGTTTCGTTCCTCACCCCTACCGGCAATATTGGGTGCGATGTGATCTCTGGTGATTCGATGGTGGTGTGTATGCTCAAGGAATCCCAGTGGACGGAGAAGGTAGACAGCCCCGGTATCGACCCGAAGACCGGTAAACCTGTGCAGCGCCGCGCGTTCCAGTTGCAGCTTAAGGCCGATGGGTCGTCACAGGTCACGGCCCCCGGTGGTGTGAATGGGGCCATGGGCAACCGTTCATCCACGAAAACCCTGCAATACGGGCAGATGCTGCACGTGGGCACGTTTGTTTGCGCCTCTGAACAAAACGGGGTGACCTGCTGGAATCACACTACCGGGCACGGGGTGTTCCTTAACCGCACCGAACACATCACCTTTTAGCCTTGGGTGCGCCCCGTCCGCTGGCCCCGGCGGCTGGGGCGCGCCGCACAAGAGCACACCGATTTATTACCCCTGATTGGAGTTAAACCTTGCGACCAACCGTCACAAAAATCGCTATCCCCGCCGCCGTGGCGGCGCTTACTCTCACAGCCTGCGGCAACCCGTTTGGTGCCTCCACCGAGTCGAAAAGCACTAAAAGCAGCGGCTCTTCCTCCAGCAGCTCAGCTCAGGTGTCGCATTCCTCGTCGTCACCAGCAGCGTCAGCGGCCACCAGCAGCAGCGCATCGCCTTCGTCCTCCCCGTCGGTGGTGACAGTCACCGCAACTCCTGAACCAACCCCCAGCACGGTGACGGTGTATGCGAGCCCGGATAAGAGCAGTTCTTCACCGTCATCTTCGTCCTCAAACAGCGGTAAGGCAAAAGCCGGGGCACCCACCAGCGGACAGGAGGCGCTGGAGCAGAACAAGTCGAAGCTACGCGGCAGCTACACGTGGGCTGCGTCCCCGTCTGATACCTCAAACTATGATGCGAACGTTGAGCTGTCGTGGATTATGGTGGGTGCCCAGGGCGGCACCGACGGCCCGTACCATATTATGCTGTTCCACTACGGCGAGTACTTGGGGACCGGCACTTACGACCCCCTGTATGGGAAGCCTAATGTTTCGCGTACCGCCGCTAACCAGATTTCGGCCACGCACAACACCAATAAGGCTTCGTTCACCTGGGACAATTCTCAGGGGAAGATCGTCATGAGCGGCCACCTGCCCACCGTTAACGGGTAGACCGAAGCGGGGTGCACACATCAAAAGGCCGGGCCCGCATCCTTCCCCAACGGTGGGGTGGATGCGGGCCCGGCTTGGCATGTTCACAGCGTAATTAGTTGGCGCCGATGAAGCCCTTCTTCTTAAGGATCACGAATGCAACTGCGCCAATGAGTGCAATAACAATAAGCTTCTTCATGGTTTTCCTTTCGTCGGCACCGGGTAGCGGCCTAATCCGCAACGGTTACGGTGCCCCCTTGCACATTTTAGCGTAGAACGGCGAGTTTTACGGCGTATTTGTGCGCCCATATAGCTGTGAATAGGCTGGATATGGGAGAATGCCGTATGAGTATTTTCAAGAAAACTTCTGATGATTCCACACCCGTCTCCCGAGCACCGGTGGTGACATCCTGTTTTCTGGGGGTCATGGGTGTTCTGCATTTTGTAAAACCTGAGCATTTTGATCGGATTGTGCCGCGCGCCCTGCCGGGCTCGGCACGGTTCTACACCTATGCTTCGGGGGTTGCTGAGCTTGGTGTTGCGGGCCTGCTGGCCCTCCCAAAAACTCGCCGGGCGGGTGCCCTCGCGGCCATTGCACTGTATACGGCGGTATTCCCGGCGAATGTGCAGATGGCGTGGGATTGGCGGCATAAGTCAGCATTTAAACGTGTTGTGGCTTTCGGCCGTCTACCGTTGCAGCTGCCGATGATTCACCGTGCCTGGCGCATCTTTAAAACCTCCTCTCGGTGCTAAAACTTCACCCCGGAACGGCACAAGCTGCTGCTGGGTTGTGATAAAAATCTTCACGCCTGGATCTTATTGAAGGAGCACTATGTCTAGTACCCGCCAGGACCCGACCGAGCAGGCGAAGGCCCGTGCTTCGCAGCTTAAGTGCCCCATGGGTGACACCGGTCAAGAGCTAGCACACTCTTTAAACCTGCGGAATCTTCCCATGATTGTGAGCGCCCTGAACGCATTAGGCATTGAGGAAGGTGACCGCATCCTGGAGGTGGGCCCGGGCAATGGTGGGCTCCTCAATTATGTTCTCTCCCTCGCAGAGAACCTGCACTATGATGGGGTGGAAATTTCGCCGCTCATGTATGAGCAGGCCCGCGCCACCAATAACGTGTTTATCGCAGAAGGGCTGGCTGAGTACGCGCTGTATGACGGCGTGAATCTGCCGTATGAAGACGGCGTTTTCACGAAGGTGCTGAGCGTGAATACGGTGTATTTCTGGGAGGAACCGGCTTGGCTGCTCGCAGAAATGTGCCGGGTGCTTACCGCCGGCGGGCGGGTGTGTTTAAGCTTCTGTGAAAAAGATTTTATGAAGACCCTGCCATTCACCAAGCACGGCTTCACCCTGTACGATGCCGCCGATATAGTTGCGCTCACACAAGAGCTGCCGCTACATACGGTAGCTGTACAGCATCTGCACGATATGGCGGTGGCGGGCGGCTCTGCCCGGCTGGTACGGCGCGACTACGTAAACCTCGTGCTTGAAAAAGAACACTAAAAACACCCGGACAGTATCCACATATTTTTTGACACCGTCACTGGCGGTTTCTATCGAGAAGAGTTTTTGCCTTCAGAAGCTTTTTATTCTTCATGAATGCAAAAACTCTTCTGAATAGAGTGCGTTTAAAAGGCCGTTTCTCGTATTCAAACATAAAAAATATTGACGCGTATATTCCAAAACAGGTATAAGTGTTTTATAAGGAGTCATATTTCTCTCTCACGACGCTCAGAAATGTGCTCACCATACTAACCTAAGGCGGAGAAGCCATGGCAAACACTAACCTCACGAACAAGCTCAAGCCCGAATTCCGCACTAGCCCGCCCGCTGAAGAGAACGGCATCCTGATGTGCCTGGATGATGCGCAGGTTCAGGGCGATAACGCCAAATACATGAAATTCTACAACCGCATGGCCACCGTCTACGACCTAGGCGAACGGTGGCTGGGGCGGCTGTCCTACGGCGATAAGATCGCGCAGATGCGCCGTCAGTTCATGAAAGAACTAGAGTGGTTTCCCGGCTGCTCAGCACTGTACGTCTCAATCGGCACCGGCACCGACCTACGCTACCTGCCCGACGATATTGAGGTGAGCGCGATCGACTGGACGGGTGCCGATATTTCTCTCGGGATGCTCAAGAAATGCCAGAAAATCTGGGGTGGGCGCGCGAACCTGAACCTAGTGAACTGTGCCGCCGAGGATCTGCCCTTCATCGATCAGAGCTTTGACGTGGTGCTGCACGTGGGCGGCATTAACTTCTTTAGCGATAAAAAACGCGCGATCGAAGAAATGATTCGGGTGGCCAAGCCCGGCACGAAAATTATGATCGCAGACGAAACTTCCGACTACATCGATTCGCAGTACAAGAAGAGCATCTTCACTCGCAAAGAGTACAAGGATGCCACCTTCGACCTCTCAGAGATTGAGGCACTGATTCCCAGCACCGTTGAGGATGCACGCACCGAGCTCATCTGGGACGACCAGTTCTACTACATTACGTTCCGCACCCCACGCAGTTAGGAGAAACGTCATGGTAGTACCATTTGCCATTGCTGGGGTGCTCATGGCGTTGGCGGTGGGCGCGCACGTTTTTGTGGGAACCCGTGAGACACTGGCGTTGCGTCCCGCCGAGAACCGTCCCACCGCTGACGCTGCGGTCAGCACCCCTAGCACCCGTGGGGAGCTAACCCGGCATTGGGCGCAGGCCATGTGCGTGTTCCAGCTGGTGAGTATTGATCTGCTGCTGGTCACCATCGCTGCGCTGCTTTTAGCGTTCACCGATGTGCTGCCCGCTAAACGAGATATTGGGCTGTTTATCGCAGCGTATTTAGGCGCATGGGGCGTGGTGTGGCTGGGGCAGCTGGCGGTTCAGCATCTTTGAACTTCAAGTTCACCCTGGCTTAAACATCCAGCAGCTGGCGGCGGTGAAGGTTGAGCGCCGCACCTACTATATGTTGGGGCATTGGATGCTGTTCTTCCTCTGCGCTGCCCTGATGGCGTGGGGCGCGTTTTCGTTCTAACAACATACACGCGGCGCCCCGAAAAGAAATCTTTAGGCTGAAATATCCTATTCTCTTCGGGGCGCCGCGTGCACTATAACACTTACGTGCTGGGTATTACACCTTTAATATAAGGGTGTTTTACCCTTGGCTGGTGCCACATTATTCTTTGGTGGGCACCAGGGTCTTGAGGGTAATGTCGCTTG
>ERZ773001.767-NODE-767-length-11856-cov-12.3647_pt1 | contig 11856 bp, 10 predicted proteins | sample MGYA00511673_ERZ773001 | MGnify/ENA primary metagenome ERZ773001 (study PRJEB29015, sample SAMEA2738091) | human oral metagenome | biome: human oral; feature: human-associated habitat; material: saliva | place: China | collected 2162 ... | reverse complement strand
AATATTAGATATAGTTTTAATATATAAATAGAAATTTGATTATTAGTGTCTACACTAATAAATGGAGGTTAATATGGGTGAGATTAAATTAGTTCCAAGAAATGAAGTAGATAAAAAATATACTTGGGATATGACATTACTATATAAAAGCGATAAAGAATTTATAAATTCTTTAGAAAAAATTAAAAAAAGTATCTTAGAATTTAAAAACAACTACGAAGGAAAATTAGCAGACTTAAACATCTTAGACAAAGCGGTAAAAGAGTACGAAGCTATGTATGAAGAATTTTATAAACTTTCTCACTATGCAGAACTTCCTATGACTGTTGATAGATTCAATGAAAATGTAGTTAATAACGCTACTCTTTTTGAAGAAGTATCAACTCTTTGGGCAAGCAACCTTAGCTTTTTCGACACAGAATTAGTAGGATTGGACGAAAGTTTTATAAATGAATTTGTAGAAAAACATAGACCTGATTTAAAATATTTCTTCGAAAAAGTTATTTTAGAAAAAAAACATACTCTTTCTAAAGAAGCAGAACAAGTAATTGCAAACTACGAAAGTCTTCCTAACTTTTATAATTTATACGAAGTTACTAAACATGAAGATATGCAATTCGATAGTTTCGAAGCTAATGGTAAAACATTAGAAAATAGTTTTGTATTATATGAAAATTTACATGAGATGGATAATAATAAAGAAGTACGTCGTGGTGCAGCAAAAAGTTTCTATAAAACTCTAAATGCATATAAAAATACTTCTGCGAATGAGTATATCTCACAAATCAAAAAAGAAAAAATGATTGCGACTATGCGTGGTTATGATAGTGTTATAGATTTCCTACTAGACAAACAAGATGGAAATCGTGAACTTTATGATCGTCAAATTCGTACTCTTATGGTGGATCTTGCACCTCATATCCGTCGTTATATTAAACTTCTTGCACGTGAACATAATATTAGCGACATGCAATTTGCGGACTGTAAAATTAATTTAGACCCTACTTTTGAAGTAGATATGAGTATTGCAGAATCAAGAGAATACTTGAAAAAGGCACTAGGTGTACTTGGAGAAGATTACCTTAATATGATTGATGAGAGTTATGATAAACGTTGGACTGACTTCCCTCAAAATATCGGTAAGAGTACTGGTGGTTTCTGTGCAACAGTTCCAAATGTAGCTGGATTCATCCTACTATCTTGGACAGGTAAAATGAATGAGGTATTCGTTCTAGCACATGAATTAGGTCACGCTTATCACTTTATGAGTACTGGTAAACACCAAACAATGTTAAACAATGACTGTCCTCTATACTTTGTTGAAGCACCATCTACTTGTAACGAAGTAATAGTATCAAATTATCTACTAAAAACAAATACAGATGCACGCTTCAAACGCTGGGTAATTAGTAATATGATTAGTAGAACATACTTCCACAATATGGTTACTCACTACTTAGAAGCAGTATATCAAGATAGAATCTACAAAAAAGTAGATAATAATGAAATGCTTAACGCTGATGTTCTTTCTAAAGTAAAACGAGAAGTAATGGAAGAATTTTTCGGAGATAGTTTAGTTGTTAATGAAGGTGCAGAATTAACTTGGATGCGTCAACCTCACTACTATATGGGATTATACCCATACACTTACTCTGCAGGTCTAACTATCGGAACATCTATCGCTAATAAAATAGATAAAGATTCTAACTACGCTGATGTTTGGTTAAATGTCCTTTCTAAAGGTAGCAGCATGTCAGCATTAGACCTTTCTAAACTAGCTGGTTGCGATGTAAGTACAGATGAACCATTAAAAGAGGCTATCTCTTATGTAGGTTACTTAGTTGACCAACTTTATGAACTAACTGATGAATTAAATAAATAATAGTAAAGTACCGATTGAAATTTTATTCAATCGGTACTTTTTACTACCTACTACATTTTACTTAATTTTTCAAAACATGCTCGTTCACATTCGATAACCGCGCTTCTAAAATTATTTTCTTCAAGTACCCTTACCGCTTCTATCGTACTTCCCGCAGGCGAACAGACATCATCTTTAAGTTTCCCTGGATGCTCATTTGTTTCAAGAACCATCTTTGCTGAACCTAATACAGTATTCGCAGCCAATCTATATGCCATATCTCTACGTAATCCATTAAGAACCGCACCATCAGCTAATGCTTCTATAAACATATAGACATATGCTGGACCTGAGCCACTAATCGCTGTTAACCCTGGCATATCTTTTTCATTTATTACTTCTACTTTTCCTATATTATCGAATAATTCTACAATATAAGGTTTCTCATCTTTATTAAAAAGCTCACTAAAGCTAACCCCTATTACTCCAGCTCCTACTTCTACAGGTGTATTTGGCATAATTCTTACTACTTTTGTTTCTGGAATAATAGCTTCTATATCTCTTATCTCTACAGATGCTGCCATTGAAATTACAATTTTATTTTTTAGTTCATCTTTAATTTCCTCTAATACTTTAGCTACTAAGTAAGGTTTTACACCTATAAATACTATAGAACTTTTTTGTGCCAATTCTTTTAAACTACCACATGCTTGGACACCGTTTTTTTGAGCTGCATTTTGAGTACTATTGTCAGAAGAGTTTCTAATAAAAATATCATTAGCTCCTACTTTACCTCCCGCTATTATACCCTTTAATATAGCACCACCCATATTCCCAGCACCTATAAAACCTAATTTCATAATATTTATCCTCCTCACTTGTTAGTCAAATTTTACTATTATTTATTAATTCAACTTTATTATACCATAATTATAGTATTTTATTTTTATCATTCTTTATTATTCTAGAAAATCATATTATTATTAAGGAAGGTATGCTATACTAAAATTAAATATTTAATAATTTATAGAGGAGTACAATTATGGACAAAAGTTGGAAAGAAATATTTAAAAATTATCCTAAAAGAGAAGAACTTTCTATTACAATAGATGAAATTAACAATAAAAGAAAAACTACAACTATATATCCTCCAGAAAAATTAGTATTTAGAGTTTTTGATTTACCACTAAAAGATATTAAAGTCGTAATACTAGGTCAAGATCCTTATCATAATCCCGGACAAGCGTGCGGACTTAGTTTTTCAGTTAACGATGGAGTACCCCTTCCAAAAAGCCTTATTAATATTTACAAAGAACTCTATGATGATCTTGGGATCAAACCAGCCAAAACTGGTAATTTGGAAAAATGGTTTAAGCAAGGGGTGTTTTTATTAAATGCAGTTTTAACAGTTGAAGAAAATTCACCAGCTAGTCATAGCAACCTTGGGTGGCAAGATTTCACGGACTATATTATAAAAACTATTTCTAAAGAAAATGATAATGTCGTATTTATATTATGGGGAGCATACGCGAGAGGTAAGCGAAAACTTATAGATCAAACAAAACATAAAATTATAGAATCTGCACACCCTAGTCCATTATCTGCTTACCGTGGATTTTTTGGTAGCAAAGTCTTTTCTGAAACAAATAACTATCTAAAAGAGGTAGGGAAAGAACCAATAGATTTTAATCTGGAAAATTAATTTGTTAAGTATATTTTAAGTAAGGGCCCTATAATATTGTCTTAAGCAAAAATAATGAATTTTCTTAACTTAACGACACTTGTCGTTTCTCCCTTTTAAGTTAGAAAATGTTTTTGTTTAAACCAATATTTCGGTTAATTCTTTATGATATTAACAGATAATAAAACTTTTTAATTTTTTTCATAATGTGGCTTGTCGCTCCCTAGGCAAGCCATTCTCCCTTTTAAGAGTACGTATTACTCTTTTGTTATTTGTATATAGATATTAGAGAACTTAATTTAGTTCGTAAAAAAGACGTACACATCAACTTGTGTACGCCTTTTTTATTTATATTTTTTAATAGTAGATAAAGCTTTCAACATAGTACATAGTTTTATTTTGTCCATTTGGATAAACTTTATTATTTAATCTTACTGTCATAAGACCAGTTGGTTTATTAGTTGCTACTGTTACATAAGGAATTAAGATTTTATCCCCTTCTACTTTCCAATCTTCTGTTGGAGCAAATATAGAATTAGTAGTTCCTCCATAACCTACTACACTACGTATAGCAAACATATTATCTTTTTTGAAGTAAACAACAGTATTATTATCTGGTACTAATTTTTCTAATTCAGCTGGAGTGTATTCACTTTTTGCTTTATTTGCAGTAACTAGTTTTACACCATTTTCAACAAATAATTTATTTAGAACTGCATTAACATTGTATGTTTCAGCGTTATTTGTATTAAGTCTATCTAATAAATTAGCTGCTGGAAGATAAACAACTTGATTTTGTGTACTAGAGATACTTGCACTAAATCTTATTATATCTATCATTTTTGAATTTTTAGTATTGCTTAAGCTATAATTAATAACGTTTAATAATTTTTCTACTTCTTTAAAGTTATGTTTATAGGCATTATTTTGTTTTTCAGTAGCTTTAGAACTATCATCAGCTTTTGGATTTTTTTGTTCAGTTGCTTTTACATCGTTATTATTTTTAACTTTTTTTTGTTCAACTGATTTTTTCTCATCTTTATTTACATTTTTATTTTTTTGTTCGACTTTATTATTAGCAACAGTTACTTTATTATCACTAGCATTTTGTTGAGTTTTTTTAGTGTTTTGAGCTACTTTGCTGCTATTACTATTATTTTGTACCACTTTGCTAGTAGTATTATTATCTTTAACTACTTTATTGTTTTCTCCACTATTTCTAGTTACTTTGTTAACATAACTGCTATCTTGAATAGCTCTATATATATTTGAATTATTTTGAGCTATTTTACTATTTTGATCATTGTAATCACTAGTTGCTTTATAACCTGTATTGTTGCCATTATTTTCTTGGGCTACATTATTATTACTATTCTCTTCAGTTACATTATTTCTATTATCATTTTTGTCTTTATTTTCATCTACATGTGCAATAGCTACTTTTGATGATTCATTGCCATTATCTGATTTTTGTGATGAAGTATGTGAGCACCCTGTTAAAAGTCCTACACCTAAAATAAATACGCCTGTTGTTTTTAATAATTTGTTCATAACTATACCTTCTTTTAATAAAAATTCTTTTCAATATTTTTGATACATTCATTATACTCCTAAAAATTTCAAAATGCAATACTTTTATTACAAAATTGTTACAAAAATATTACATAAATATTTCTAATAGCCGTTGAATGTTGCTAAATTAACATTTATAAGTGTTGAATGTTATTATTTTTTTGTTACAATGTTACAATTATGTTACAAAAACCTTAGATTCTATTAAAATGCATTCATATTTTCTCTTTATCTTGTATAAAGATACATTTATTTGAACTTGCTAAATGTTTATAGTAAAATATACTCGATAAATATACTTATAAGGAGATTATTATATGAATAGAGTTGCTATTGTAAGTGCAAAACGAAGCCCTATCGGAAGTTTTGGAGGAAGTCTTAAAAATGTTTCTGCTGCAGCTTTAGGTTCAGCAGTTGTTCAAGATGCTTTAAATAATATTAACTTAGACCCATCACTTGTTGATGAAGTAATTTTTGGTAATGTTCTTCAAGGTGGACTTGGGCAAAATATCGCGCGCCAAATAGCTGTTAATGCGGGTATCCCAAAGGAAAAAAGTGCGTTTACTGTCAACAAAGTTTGCGGATCAGGATTAAAGAGTGTTATCTTAGGAGCACAAGCTATTCTACTAGGAGATAGCGACATAGTAGTTTGTGGTGGTGTAGAAAATATGAGTGCCGCACCATTTGTAACTAGTTCACCTCGCTTTGGTCATAAACTTGGTAATTTTGAATTAGAAGATAGCGTTATAAAAGATGGTCTAACTGATGCTTTTGAAAATTATCATATGGGTATTACTGCAGAAAATATTGCTGAACAATTCAATATTACTAGAGAAGAACAGGATAGTTTTGCCTTAGCTAGTCAACAAAAAGCTAGTTCAGCTATAGAAAATAATAAGTTTGTTAATGAAATTACCCCTATCACAATTAAAACTCGTCGAGAAGAAATTATTTTCGATACAGACGAATACGTTCGCCCTGAAACAACCCTTGAATCACTATCAAAACTACGACCAGCATTTAAAAAAGATGGTACAGTAACTGCTGGTAATGCTTCTGGTATCAATGATGGGGCTGCATGCGTTATTTTAATGTCTGAAGATAAAGCAAACGAATTAGGTCTAGATATATTAGCTTACGTAGATGGCTATGCTACAGTTGGTTTAGATAATAAAGTTATGGGGCTTGGACCAATTCATGCAACTCAAAAAGTGTTATCAAAACTAAATCTAGATATTAAAGACATAGATTTATTCGAAATGAACGAAGCCTTTGCTTCACAATCTATTGCTGTTACACGTGAACTTGGCTTAGATAGTTCAAAAGTTAATATAAACGGGGGGGCAATAGCATTAGGACACCCTATCGGCGCAAGCGGTTGCCGTATTCTAGTTACTTTAGTACATTCTTTAATTAACGAAAACAAAAATCGTGGAATATGCTCTCTTTGCATCGGCGGAGGACAAGGTGTCGCTATGGCAATTTCTAAAAAATAAAAATATGCTAATAGAGAAAGGTTTCTTCTCTATTAGCTCTTTTTTGTGTCTTTATTTAAGCTTAATTTAAGTATACTATATTAAAATTTGAGTGCTATACAACTTTTTAAAAATTTAATAGTCAAACTGTGGACTATTTTTAAAAAATCTTATACAATAGTAATTGCGATAATTTTTATTTTTTACATAAGTATATGATTATTATAAATCCATATACTACATAATATTAATATATTCTATACATACTATTTATAGAATAATTACGTAGATCGAAAGGTAAAAGGAAATGAAAATAGGAATTGATAAAATAGGTTTTGCCATGCCTAAGTATTACTTAGACATTCGCGATCTAGCGACTGCTCGTGGCATAGAGCCTGATAAATTTACTAAAGGATTACTTCAACTTGAAATGAGTATTCCACCTGTGTCTCAAGATATAGTTACTCTTGGGGCTCAAGCAGCATTTGAAATTTTAGATAAAGAAGACTTAGAAAAAATCGATATGATTATAGTAGGAACAGAATCAGGTGTTGACCAAAGTAAAGCCTCTTCTGTATTTATTCATGGATTATTAGACATTCAACCATTTGTACGAGCTATAGAAGTTAAAGAAGCTTGTTACGGTGCAACTGCAGCTTTAGATTTTGCAAAAAATCATGTTATGAATAATCCTGAATCAAGAGTACTTGTTATTGCTAGTGATATCGCTAAATATGGAATCAAAGCTTCTGGAGAATCAACACAAGGAGCTGGAAGTTGCGCAATGTTAATTACTAGTAACCCTCGTATTTTAGAGCTAAACAACGATAACGTATGTCTTACTCGTGATGTTATGGACTTTTGGCGTCCAAATTACTCTCAATATGCCTTTGTAGAAGGTAAGTTCTCTACTGAACAATATTTAGGTTGTCTTACTACTACATGGGATAAATATTTAGAGAAAAATAATAAACAATTAAGTGATTTCGATGCAATTTGCTTACACCTTCCATATCCAAAATTAGGATTAAAAGGTTTAAACACATTGTTAGAAACAGAAGCTGACGACGCTATTAAAGAAAAATTATCAGAGCGTTTTAATGAGTCTATTTTATACAGCCAACGTGTTGGTAATATATATACAGGATCATTATTCTTAGGTCTACTTTCTCTATTAGAAAATAGCACTAACCTTAATCCTGGAGATAAAATAGCTTTATATAGCTATGGTAGTGGTGCAGTTGCTGAAATCTTCAGTATGACTTTAGTACCCGGATACGAAAAACAACTTAAACAAAATCGTTTTGACGAATTTAATAGTAGAACGCGTATTTCTATAGAAGAATATGAAGAAATGTTCTTTAGAGACACTACTGTAGACAATGAAGGAAATCTTGATATCTCTGACATTAAAGATGATAGCCGATTCGTATTAGAAAAAATTGAAAATCATAAGAGAATTTATAAAAAACAATTTTAAAAGAGGGAATTATGGGAAATATTTGGAGTAGATTTTATAAAAAGAATAGAGCCGAACGACTAGAAGTTATTGAACAATCTAATATTCTTGAAGAAGAATATCTAAATTTAGTTAAAGATAATACTGTTTTAGATTATGATACCGCTAATAATATGGTAGAAAATGTTATCGGAACATTCTCTCTACCTTTTAGCGTGGTTCCTAACTTTGTTGTTGATAATAAAAGCTACGTAGTCCCAATGGTAACAGAAGAACCTTCTGTTGTTGCAGCTTGTAGCAACGCCGGAAAAATAGTTGCTTCTTCCGGTGGATTCACGACTAAAATTCATGATAGAAAAATGATCGGTCATGTTGCCTTGTACAATATTTCTGATACTGATTCAGCAGAGCAAACTATTCTTAAAAATAAAGATTTGCTTCTTAAAACAGCTAATGAAGCCTATCCTTCTATCGTTCAACGTGGTGGTGGTGCAAAAGATATCAACATTAGAGTTTTAACTGAAGATGGTACTACTTTTGTAGTAGTATATCTTATTGTTGATACTTTGGAAGCTATGGGAGCTAATATGTTAAATACTATGTTAGAGGCTCTTAAAGTTTCTCTTGAATCCCTTACTGGTGGGACTGCTCTTATGGCTATACTATCAAACTATGCTACTAGTTCATTAGTTACTAGCAGTTGCGCTATTCCTTTTGAAAAATTAGGAGAAAATGGTAAATACTTAGCTGAAAGAATTGAGCTAGCAAGCAAGTTCGCTCAAAGCGATGTATATCGTGCCGCAACACATAACAAAGGTATCTTTAATGGCATTGACAGCATTGTTATAGCAAGCGGTAATGACTGGCGAGCTATCGAAGCTTCTTGCCAAAGTTATGCTGTAAAAGATGGAAAATATAAAGGATTATCTACTTGGCGTTGCGATTTAGAAAACAACCTATTACTTGGTGAATTAACTGTACCTATGCCAGTAGCAAGCGTGGGTGGTTCTATAGGAATTAATCCTAGCGTAAAAGTAGCACGCCAAATATTAAATAATCCTGATGCTAAAACTTTAGCAGGCATTATTACATCTGTTGGTCTAGCTCAAAACTTAGCTGCTTTAAAAGCTTTAGTTGGAGATGGTATTCAAAAAGGACATATGAAACTTCACGCTAAGTCGCTAGCTATTTTAGCTGGAGCTACTAATGATAATTTAGATTTAGTAGTTGACAAATTACGCGAACAAAAACATATGAACCTTACTATCGCAAAACAAATAGTTTCGGAATTAAGTAATTAAAAATCAATATAACAAAAAACAACTTCAAATTTAGTTTTGAAGTTGTTTTTATATTTCCTTAATTTATTAAGCAGCTTTTTTATATCCTGCTCTAGCCGCAGCTTCTTCTGAGCTATAAACTACTACATTATTAGGTGCTACCTTATTATAAGATGGATGCCCTGGAGTGTAGTATTGACCACTCTTCTTACTTGCTCTTACTACAACCTTTTTAGCTTTTTGTTGAGGTTGCACTTGTTTTTGCGCTTGAGATTGTTGAACTTGTGATTTCTCTTTATCTTTTGTTTGCTCCGCTTTTTCTTTGTCTGTAGACTTAGTATCTTTGTCTTCTTTATCTTCTTTATCTTTCTTTTGTTTAGTTTCTGCTTTTTTATTTGCAGCAGCTAGTTCAGCTTTTTTCTCTTCTTCATTTTTTTGTTGTTCTTCTGTTCTCTTTTGCTCTTCTAAAGATTTTCTTTCTTGCTCTTCTTTTCTCTTCTCTTGATTTATTCTTATATTTTCTTCTTTTAAAGCCGCACTATGACGTGATGTTCCAAACAAAGCAAAAGACATAACTATTGTTGCAAAAATACCTAGAACTACTTTTTTTAGTCTTGTTTTTCTCTGGATAAATTTTATTATAGGTGGACACAAAAAGATAAGACTTGGTACAAATATTACAAGCGCATAGACTATCCCTTGACTTACTAATACCATTAACGATATAAACATAAATATTATAAAAATTAACCATAAAATTATATGTCCGTACTTATGTATAAAATTTTTCACAGTTCTTCTCCTTATTAATTAATTCTCACTTTGACTATTTTAACATGTTTTATTAGAATATACAATTATTTTCATGTAATTTATACTTTTTATGCACAAAACACTGATTTATGTAAGCATTTTTGTTGTTAATTATCAAAATATTTCTTATAATTAATATATAACAATCATAAAATCGGGAGGATTACAACTATGACTTTTAAATTACCTGAATTACCTTATAATTTCGATCACTTAGAACCAGTTATCGATGCTAAAACTATGGAAATTCACCATGACAAACACCATGCAGCTTACGTTAACAACTTAAACGCTGCTTTAGAAAAACACCCAGAAGTTGAAACTGGATGTGTTTGTAAATTATTGAAAAATATCGAAAACGTTCCTGCTGACATCCGTCAAGCAGTTATCAATAACGGTGGAGGACACCACAACCATTCTCTATTCTGGAAATCTCTAACTAAACCAGATTCTTCTGAATTCGGTGGATTAGTTAAAGAAAAAATCGATGCTGAGCTTGGTGGATACGAAGAATTCGTTAAAGCTTTCTCTACAGCAGCTGCTACAAGATTTGGTAGTGGTTGGGCTTGGCTTGCACTTGATAAAGAAGGTAAATTAGTTGTTACTTCAACAGCTAACCAAGACTCTCCTTACTTAACAGGTCTTACTCCAATCCTTGGATTAGACGTTTGGGAGCACGCTTATTACCTAAACTATCAAAACCGTCGTCCAGACTACATTAAAGAGTTCTTCCGTGTAGTAAACTGGGACTTCGTAAATGAACGTCTAGCTAAACACTTAAATAAATAATACAAGAAAAACAGTATAGAACAATGTACCGCCCTCCAAAAAGTTAGATTTTTTGGTCTAACTTTTTGGGGGGCAGATCAACTTTTTACCACCTATAAATATCACATTATTGTATTATAAAGTTATATATTTTCTCTATTTATAAACCTAGCTATGTTTTTTTATTGCTAATTCTATAAAAATAATAGAAAACAACAGTACAGACCAATACTTGTCTATACTGTTGTGTATTTAATATTTATTTAACCCATTTTCCATCTGATCTTACCCAATAGTTTCCTATCCATTCATTTCTTGCATATTTCCCATCAGATTTTAAATAATACCAAGCTAAGTAATTTTTATCAAAAATCCATTCATTGCGCGCCATTTTTCCATCAGATTTCACATAATATTCACCACTTATCCACTCATTAGTTACCATGTATCCATCAAAATCAAAATAATAATCGTTATACCACTCACTCCATATATAATATCCATCTTGTTTAATGTAATACCAACGGTTGGTATATTTATTATAAATCCATTCATTGTATGCCATTTTTCCATCAGATTTAAAATATCTTCCCAAATACCAAGTATTTCGCAAGTATTTTCCATCAAAACCTACAAAGTAAGAACCAACAAACTCATGACGTGCCATTTTTCCATCAGATTTTAAATAATAATCCCCTTTCCAAGTATTTTTTAATGGTTTTCCTCCCACATAATAATACCAGTTTCCCCATTCCCACTTCCAACCTTCCTTAGCCGCTTGAGCATAATTATTACTATTATCCAAAAAGCTAGTTGCTGGTGCTAATAGGGTTACAGATAACATTGCTACAATAAGTTTTTTGAGAAATTTATTGCTTTTCATTTTTTTCTCCTCCTTTATCTCCTCTTAATTTAATATTAACACATTCTTAACTATAATTCAAACG
>ERZ773001.766-NODE-766-length-11905-cov-3.41831_pt1 | contig 11905 bp, 11 predicted proteins | sample MGYA00511673_ERZ773001 | MGnify/ENA primary metagenome ERZ773001 (study PRJEB29015, sample SAMEA2738091) | human oral metagenome | biome: human oral; feature: human-associated habitat; material: saliva | place: China | collected 2162 ... | reverse complement strand
TAAACTATATAGAACTCAACAAGAAGCTGGAGGAGTACAAAAGGCTTCAGGAAGAGACAGCGGGCATTAAGCAAGACCGAGAGGAGCGGAAGGTGTATGCAGGCAAGACCTTTAACCTGCTTTGCGTCTATATGGTGTGCGTAGGGATATTGCTTCTAATGTCGGGCTTTTCTGAGTCTGAAAAGGCGAAGTTCCACCTATCAGACCCCGTGCTAATCGCCATCTTGGGGACTACGACCACCAATATACTCGGTATCTTCTACTTTGTGGCTAACTACCTATTCCCTAAGAGGAACGTTGCTGGCTCTGATGGCGCAGCCTCCAGCAGTGAGCAAGCAAAGAATACCCAAAAGACTCAATAGATCATTATGCATACCCTCTGTAAGCTATCACGCAAGCTCAAGAGGGAGCTTTTGAGCCATAAAGCCCCCTTACCCATACGGGGCTGTTCCTCCAGCTGTCCGTATGAGGTCGGGAGCTTTGGTGGAGTATCCCGCAGTGCCCTGTCGGTCGCCTCGTCACCAGCTCCGTGCGTTGTCCACTACGCAACGGAACATTTACCAGCTTTTCGCCCCAGTGGTGGGCTGTCCTCGCATCTGGCTTCTCGCCCTGCGACCCCCTTACGGACACCTTGCGGTGGATTGGCTACCACAGCTACTTCGAGGGGTTTAATCAGCGCTCCCGAACGTTCGTTTCATCACCGATAGCTGAGTGCTGATATTCTCCTAAAAAGGAGTACCTCCCCCAGTCTTCGCCCAGACCAAGGAGAGGTATTTGAGATTTCCTTTTGCCAACGTATGGATGGCTTCCTACCAAAGGGCGATTTGGTAGTACAAAGATAAAACAAAATGTTGGATAATCAAACAATCGATAGGCTCTCGGGAGCGGATATCTTGCGTATGATCCTTTCCAATGAGAATATGACGGCATCCACGCTGTCAAACAAGCTCGGATATTCATCCCCGCAGTTGTTGTACAACATATCAAAGGGGATAACAAAGGGGATATCGCCAGCCTTGTCAAACCGAATAGTAAAAGCCTTCCCCCACTACAATAGAAGCTGGCTTCTCTCAGGAGAGGGCGAGATGTTCGCAGATGGCACAGAAGCCCCGCAGAAGCCATACAGAGCGCCCCAGGAAGTGGAGAGCGTAGCGCAGGGCTCACGCACCATACAGACGCTCCCCATAATCCCCATAGAGGCGCAGGCGGGTATCGGCAAGGGCTTCCTATACGATAAAGACCCCTCCCAAGACCCCGAAGACGTGTACGATGCGTTCGACACTATGGAGGTCGTGCTGGAGCGTGCCGTCTCCGACAGATACAAGCTGTTCCGAGTGAAAGGGGATAGTATGGACGACGACTCAAAACGCTCCGTCTGTGACGGGGACATAGTCCTCTGCCGTGAGGTGTACCCCGAAGATTGGCAGTACGGGCTGATCAATACGAAATACCCCAATGTGGTGGTCGTGATAGAGGAGGACGTGGCGTTTGCCCTCAATCATATCTCTGCCCACAAGGTCACAGATAGGTACATCCGCAAGGACTACGCACGAGTGGATAAGCTCAATGCTGAGGTGGTGGGGCTGGTATTAGGGGCATAAAAAAAGAGTGAGGAGACCGAAATCTCCCCGCTCTGATTTTCACCCAAGCGCAAAGATGCGTGCTTAGGTTACGTAACGTAAGCCACGGGCGGACGCAACCGCCTCGATAGCTCTACAAATGTAGACAAAGTTTTGATACCACCAAATACTCGAAAACCATTTTCGTGAGACCACGAAAATGATACCACGCTAAATCATCCCACGCAGTAGCGGTAGCCACAGCCTGCGGGACACCCACGCACCGAGGGCGATGGCAATAGCGAGGAGGGGCGCAAACGCTTTGAGGCGCATAGCCTGCCACGCTGTGAGCTTGGCGGGTACTTCGACCACCTCGGTGATGCGGATGCTGTCGATTCGCCCCGTGTTGATAGTATCGATGCGCCAGCGGTCACGCCAGCGGTACACCTCTTTGACCTTGTAGATAGTATCGCCCGCCATACGCTCCGTTAGGTAGATACTATCGTGTACATACACGCTATCCAAGCGCCAGCGGTCTCTCCACTCTGTGCGGGTCCGCTCGATAGGCACGACACGCACCTTCGGCGAGCAGGAGGTGAGGAAATAGCCCAGCAGTGCCACGGCCACAATAACGATGAGCGTCTCCCACCGCCCTAATCTATTTGCTTTCATCGTAAATCTGTGTTAAGTCTTTGATAGGTAGCCACAGCTTGCTACCTTTGTAGGAGAGAGGAGCTGGGGCTGGAGATTGGCTTTCAGATTTCGTACTCATAAATCCTATCCAGCCCCGCCTCTCTATGCGCCCTGCCGATTGGTGGGGCGCTTTCGTTTAGGGCTGAGCCTCGGCCTCTTCGGGTTTGGACTTAGCCTCATCCTCAGCCTGCCACTGAGCCTCTAAGGCTCGGGCTTCCTCTTCTGGCATTAGCTCGTAGAGGTGTGCATCCTGCTTTGGGCATCGCACGAGGTAGCCTACGCTACGTCTCTCACGGCTCACGACCATCTGCCCCTTGGGGGCTTTAATTCTCACTGAATGCGAACGTTTCATAATCAAGTTGTTAAAGGTTACTTATAGTTAATCGTCCAGCCCTTGTCGCTGGCCGTATCTCCGAGGTCTCCTAGTGCCTCCTCGTTTGCGTAAAGGAGCGCACGACTTAGGTCTATTCGCTGACCGCTCACGCTCTGTGCGTTGTTGATAAGGTAGCGCACGCTCTCCAGCGAGAGGTTGGCACACGTGGAGAGGTCAAGGTCTACCTTTAGGCCTTTTATGCGCACCTCCTCGAGAGAGCGGCAGCTAAAGAACGCAGATAATGTTGTTGTACACCCAGACACGTCGAGAACTCCCTTCACCTCTCGCAGGGCTATACAGTTGTAGAATGCACCTAAAAGCGAGCTTATATTTGCGGAGGTCGTCAAGTCTACCACCTCAAGCGCAACGCAAGAATAAAAGGTGCGAGTGATCGTCGCCACCGATGTTGCAGACCCGATGATAGCCTTCTTGAGCGATGAGCAGGAGTAGAATGCGTTATCCATCGACGTCACGGTGTCCCACCCATCGATGGCTGGCACCTCCTCTATCTTGCTCCCTTGGAACAGCCCGTACCCAGATGTAAATCCGCTCACGAAGTACAGGGGGGGTAGTACTCCATCGGGATATGAAGCGAACTGCGCAGCTTTGTAAATCGGGAATCTAAAACCACCACCTGCGGTCATCCCCTCCACGGCCTTAATCGTAGCTACCAGCGGTGCACTCTCAGCTATCGTTGCGCCCTTGCTTGCGAGCGCATTGTTGAGCTGTCGGAGCTTGCCCTTGAGGTCAAGCACCGCCTCCTCGGCTCTCTGCTTACTGCTCTGCTGTGCCATAGATTACTGCCTTGATGAGGTTAGCGAATGAGCCTATGGTGTCTGCCCACTCCTTCTCGGTGAGCTTAGGGTTGTCGTCCGTGGTGTTGAAGTAGGAGGTATAGGCGCTATCGCCCTTTGCCCCCTTGAGGCTGGCGAGCCAATCAGCCTGCGAGCCTTGGTAGCCTCCTGCCTTAGCAAGCTCGTACGCACTCTTACCTGCATCGCCCTTGAGTGACGCCAGCCACTCCTCACGTGAGCCACGATACCCGCCTACCTTGGCAACCTCGTAGGCATCCTTGCCGTCCGAACCTCGCAGGGATGCAAGCCACGCCTGCTCATCTCCTACGTAGCCATTACGCACTGCCACCTTGTAGGCGCTTTCTCCGTCCGCTCCCTTGAGCGAGGCTATCCACTCCGTGAGGCTACCTTCGTAGCCCTCCGACTTAGCGAGGTCGTAGGCGGATAGCCCCGTCGCCCCGATGAGTGTCTTTAACCATTCCTCACGGCTACCCGTGTAGCCTGCTTTCTTGGCGACTTCGTATGCGTCTGCCCCGTCCTTGCCGACAAGGCTCTTTAGCCACTCTTGGAGCGTGCCTTGGTAGCCATCTTGCACCGCCAGCTCGTAGGCGGACTTGCCGTTACCACCACCGCCTGCTCCACCCTTGGGGGTAAGGCTCTTTACCCATTCCTCCTCTGTGCCTTGGTAGCCGTGCTTGACAGCGATCTCGTAGGCGCTAAGCCCACGCAAGCCCTCTTGCACGTTAGCCTGCACCTTGACGGGCGTCTCGCTGCTTCCGTACTTCGTCACCTTACAGAGGTCTACCACTATCTCGTAGTCGTGGTAGCCGTCAGCATAGGCGGGGTCGGGGATGCGCCCCGTAGCGGTCAAGGTGTACACGCCCAGCCCCAGCTGTCGAGTTACCTCTGCCGTGACCTCCACCACCAGCTTGCCGTCTTCAACAGTGTAGGGGATGGTAGCCATCCCAGCTCCGCTCTCGCTCGCCACCTTCACACTCAGCTCCTCCAGCTCCGCAGGGTCAAGGACTTCTCCCGATGGCTGTTTGACCAGCTCCACGGGCATACGCTTGTCCGTACCACGTTGCACCAGCTGGAGCGTCTTGCCTTGCTCGCTCTTACTTCCAAATGGTCGCATATAGTTATGTTTTGGTCGGGGTGGTTGGTTGCAGTGGCAGGCGGTCACCCCTCTACCGCCCGCCCTGCTGTGTTAGTTAAGTCGCTTGTAGCCCTTGCCGTCGTACTCCAGCACCTCGCCTCGTGGCGCTCGTGTGGTCGGAGCTATTGACACGTGTATCCACGGAGCTCTCCCCACTGGGTGCTCGTCAATGAGCTGGTCAAAGCCTCCGTGCGAGCGGATGAGGCGGAATAGTCGCCCGATGTCCGTAACTTGGATAGGTCGGATGTCAGCCGCTTGCCCCTTGACGTGCTGGCTGGTCACCGCACCACCCACCGCTCTGTTGAGCCGTGGAGAGCGGAAGCCCGAGGTAACGATGATTGGCTGACCGAACGCCTCACGGATGCCGTCTAAGTACTCCATAAGGCGGTTGAGGTCTTGTATCTGCTCGTCCGTTGGGTCGTTGGGGATGCCACGAGAGATAGCCGTACCGCTATGCGTCATCTCGGACAATGAAAAGTACTTGCTCATAGTCGTGTCAGTTAAAAACCGCTTCCTCCTCGGTCGTTGAGTTCCTTGCGGAGCTTCTTCATCTCCTCATCGTCAAGCAGGGTAGAGTAGGCACTGCGAAGTCTGCGCAAGCTCTTTACTACGTTCTGCGTGTCGTTCTTCGGGCTGTTCTCCCAAATACTCAGCCCCTCGGTGGCGATGAATACCAGCGCAAGGACAACAGACACCCACGGCACTTCGGCCAGGTGGAAGAGTTGCCACACGTCTGTGATGAGGAAGAGCATATCAGCGAAGCCAGCAACGATGAGGAACACGTAGTACCATAGGAGTTTACCGAGGAGCGTACGGATGCCCCAGCTATTCAGTCGTGGGGAGAAGCGTTTTGCCACCTCGTCCAGCGTGCCATGCGCTGTGCCCTCCTCAATAGCCTTGCGGGCTTGGTCACGTGCGAAGCGCTTATCTCTGCGTATGGCTGAATTGGTGTCAAGGATGCTGGCGAACAGCACACCGACATAGCAAATCAGAACCACGACAGAGGCTAACGTGATCTCCCCCTTGCCGAACACGGAGAAGTCGAAGTACTCTGTAATAATCATAGTCTTTGGTCTTGGTTTATGGTTATCGTGTTTTATGTCGAGCAGCTACACTACTTAGCTGCAGAATATCCTTTGCGCGTATCTTACCCTCTACCTCCACTCGGATAGACGCTGCGGAGGTCAAGTGGTTGGCAAGTCTCCCCTGCTGCGCCTTGTTAAGTATCAGCTCGCCAGGGTTGACTCGAGCGAGAACTCGGTCTCCAGAGCCATCACCACCTGGCACGATACCACCATTGGCGAACTTCGGTATCTTCTTAGCCGAAGATGAAATGAGGGCCATCAGACCTCCAATGGCTACCGCAGCGAGAGCCACACCGACAAACGGTATGCCTGCGTGAGCCTTGGCCGCCTTGGCCGCTGTACCGACAGTGTCAGCGGTGGTCTCTGCCTGCGTGGATGCTATTCTGGTCGAAGTCAGACCGACCTCAGTGGTCGTTGATGATGCTTCGGTTGCAGTCACCATCGTTCTCATCACCATCTGCTCCTGCATCAAAGCCTTTTCCGCTGCTGCCGCCACTTGTCGGGCCTGCGTAAGCCCCTCTATCATCTTCACAAGAGAGAGGATAGTGTCGATGCCCTGCGTCGCAGAGTCGAACACCGCAAAGAAGCGCTCCCACGCTGAGGCCTGCGCATCGGGGTCGAACGCCTTTTGCAACTCGCTGAATGCGCTCTTGAGGTGGCGAGCGCTCTGTGCCACGGACTTCAAGCCTGCAAACGACTGGTCTTTTATCGCCTCTTGGTACTTCTTGAGGTCGGACTGAATAGTCGCCACCTTGATAGCTTGGTCGAGGGTCTTGGTCTCTTTCTGCGCCTTCTTGAGAGCCTCGGCAACATCCAACCCAGCCTTTTCAGCTTCCTGCAACTGGCGGACGTAGTCCTCCATAAGCTGCTTCTCCTCGCCCAGCTTCGTGGCTTCGTCTTTCTTGTAGTCGTAGCTCGTATCACGCACGCCCTTGACTGGGGTGGCAGACTTAGCGATAGAGGAGAGGTCGCTTGAGAGCTTTTCGCCCAGCTCCTTTTTGAGGTTATCCTGCCCCTCGGTGGTCGTAGTGGTTTGGTTGGCTCGCTCACGAGTAGAGGATATGAGCTTAGCGAGTGCCTCTGCATACTCGTTCTCTTTGAGCCTGCCCTCCTCACGTGCTTTCTCCAGCTTCTTTGCCTCGTCTGCGTAGTTGCGCTGTATGTCTGCGATAGCGGAGACAGCGTCTATCTCGCTCATCTTAGCCTTGACATACGCGTTGTCTACATCAAGCTCTCCGTTCTTTTTGATAAGGACGTTCAGCTCGGCCTTCGCACGCTCCGCCTTAGCTCTGCGCAGATCATCCTCCGTAGCAAGACCATATTTCACCTGCGCTGTGATTAGTTTGAGTTCCGCTGCACTTCTCGCCTTCTCCTCAATTACCTCCCTTTCTACAAGCAGATGCGTCTGCAGGCTCTGGTACTGCTGGTCGTTGAGAGCCTTCTCCCCAAGGAGTGATGCGAGCTTCTCACGATACTGAGTGGCAACCTTGTCAAGTGCAAGGCGATACTCTTCTTCGGAGATAATGCCTGCTGCACGCTGGTTGTGCAGTTCATTCAGCTCCTTGGCGGCTGCCTCTCTTGTGCGCTGTAGTTCGCTCTTCTTCTTGCTCTTCTTTGAGTCGTCGTCGGAGGAGCTTGACACGCCACCGCCGCCAGCAAAGCTCCCTCCGATAGACTTTACCTCGCCATTGGCTTCTTCCTCTATCTTGATGCGCTTGACTTGAAGCTCGTCCAGCTTAGCCTTAGAGTCCGAGGCAACAAGCATATTAAGCCCAGCCTCACGGAGGTCACCCTTTGAGGTGGCGGAAGCAAGATCGTACAAACCCTTTGTCAGCCATTCACCAGTTTTCTCCTTGGCTATTGTATTCAAATAGCTGCTGAAATGGTCGATAGACTTTAGATGATCTCTACCAACTCGGTCATACGTTCTTTTTGAGTATGAAGTTATCTCTGATGGCGTGAGAGAAGCATACTTTGATAGGACATCGCCAAAACCCTCCAGCCTATCAGCTGAGATAGGTTTCCCTCCCTTTTTGAGGTATTCAGAATATATGGTCTGTAGGGGTTTCCTCGACTCTTTGAGGGTTTCGCTATAGAAGTCAATCTGTCTATCGATCTCCTTTAGCTTGAGTATCTTGCTTACGACATCCCTGATTCGGTCGTACTTCCCTGCAATTCGGTCAAGCGAGCCCTCCTGCAAGCCCAGGGACTTCTCCAACTGGTGCTGTACCGTCTTCTGCTCCTCGAGCTTCCCGTCTAAGCTCTTGTAGAGATTAAATAGGCGTAAAATCTGCACCTCCTCATCGCTTCGAGTAGACTTGATTTCCCTCTGCTTGGCGAGGTACTCGTTCTGAAGCCCGTTAATCTCCTTATGCTTACGATACCAATCTGCAAGAGCGGTCACGATAGCCGTGATGCCTGCAATAATCGCCATAGGGCCAATAGTGGCCATAAGACCACGGATAGTCGCCAGCGTGGAAGCCCAAGCGAGTTTTACCGTGGTCGTAGCTCTCGCCCATAGAGACACCGTGGCAGATGCTGCCTTGGTTTGCTCTGCGATAATCTCGCTTGCAGGACGGAACGAGAGGTTTCCTGCATTGCTGATAGCCCTCTGCGTGTTCAGCACGCCAGCCACCGATGCAGAGGACGAGGGAAGGTTTGTAGCTCTCCCTCCGATATTGTAGTGAGCCTTGTCCGCAGAGGCCTGCAGAGCGGCAAGACGCTTGATGCGCGCTTCCTCATTCTTCGCGCGGGCTTCTGCGAGGAGCTCGCGTCTGTTGTGGTTAGCCTTATTCAGGGCGTCCCCAGTGGCGGCGAGCGCACGGGCGTTCTGCTCCAGCTTCCCAGCTAAGCGTGCTTCTTCTCGCTCTCGCTTCGTGATATTAGCGAGTTGCAGGCGTGACTGGTCTGCAATAGCCTTGTCGTACTCACGCTGGCTCTTAGAGACTATCGCAGCCTGCTCTCTCTGTAGGTCACGGATAGCCTTCTGCTCTTCGGAGGTGTATCGGTCTGCCTTATTCAGAGCTGACGTTGCCGCTTTTATATCCTTGGGTGCGGTGGCTGCCTCCAACGCACGCTTGGCAGCGGCCACTCGCTCATCCTTGGCTCGCTCTATCTGCTCCTGCTTGGCTATAATCTTGGCGGCTGCCTCATCATTGGCGCGCTGGAGTGCGAGCTTTGCATTGGCAACTCTCTGTGCCGCCTCCTCTTCACTCCTCTGCAGACCACGAAGCAGAGCCTGATGCTCGTTCAGGAGAGTGCGCTTCTCTGTCTGTGCGTTGGAGAAGTTGTCTACCGCCTTTTGGAAGCGTACATCACCAGTGGCCTTGGCTACCTCCAGTCGTCTCTGCTCCTTCTCTGTTATAGTCCCTGCGGATTGAACAGCAGCCTCTGCACGCTGGAGCTGTTGCTGGGCTTCTGCGAGGGCCTTCTGTGCTTCCATCTTAGCCCGCTTGGCAGACTCCTTAGCGGCTGCCTCGTCAGCTATGGCCTGCGCCTGCGAAGCCTTAATAACTGCACCTGCTTGGCTCCAAGTCGCAGAGAATTTTCCCCACAGACGCGCACCGAGCAAGCCCCCCGCCCAAATGTACAAGTTGGAGAGGTGCGTGCGCAGGTAGTCCAGCAGATCCTTCACCTTCTCGACAAGAGCCTTGAAGTTGTCGTACACACGCAGGGAGTCTGCAAGATCGGTGAAGGAGTTTTTGAGACGACCAAGAGAACTCTCGAGGTTGTCGGTGCTGGTGTCCCCAGAGAGCTTCGCCAGCTCATCGGAGAACTTCCCCATAACCTCGGCACTTCGGAGCTTCCCCTCTTTGAGGAGCTTATCCAGCTGTGACATCGACACGCCAGCTGCGTTAGCCATAGCCTGCATAGCCACGGGCATACGCTCACCAAGCTGGCGACGGAGTTCTTCGCTGGAAATCTTCCCCTTACTCATCATCTGAGTAATAGCCATCATCGTAAGAGCCGCCTCTCCGCCCGAAATACCGAACGAAGCCATAGCCTTACTGATATTGGAGAAGATGCGTTCCTGCTCCGCCATAGCAATGCCAGCAGGAGTTGCAGCCGCCTTGAACTTAGCGAACGCCTCGGTAGTGCCGATGAGGTCTGTACCGTACTTATCCGTAAGTTCGGTTAGGAACTTCAAGCTACGCGCATACTCTCGGGTGTCCGTGCTGATATTGCGAAGTACGACACGCGCACGGCCTGCCTCTCGAGCCGTATTGACAAGAGAGGAGATAAAGCTACTGATAGAAGTAACGCCTGCGCCCAACGCACCAACCATTGCAAGGGCTTGAAACTTGATGCCACGGAGTGAAGCGACGGCTTCATCCGCTCGCTGCTTGAACTTGTCTGCAAGTAGCTCTAATCGAACGGAAAATGAAAGATTATTAGCCATAGGCTGGTAGGCTGAATGTGTGTATTACTTATCTGCGACTACGATTTTCGCATTCTTGAGCTGGTCAAAGATTGCTTGACCTACATCCTCGCTCTCGGTCTCCCACGGGAACGGCAGGAGCTTCTCGGGAGAGCAAACGGAGTCTTGTGCAAGGTGCGGAAGCATCGACATCCAAGTGAATAGACGCTTGTACTCGAGACTCTCCTGCTTGCGCTTCTGTATGGCGTTCAGAATAGCGGGGATCTCCCACAGCTCCATTCTGTCCATAACATACCCTGCGTCAATGCCTCCGTCCACGATTATCATATTGGCGATAGTCGTGAAGTCGGGGCCGTCATCTTCACTATCGCTGGGCTCACCACCGCCTGCGTCATCCGAGATTGATGCCGTGATAGGCGTAAGCTCCTCCAGAGTGCGCTCCAGTCGCCCATATAGGTGCGACGACACCTCTACACTATCCAAGACAGATGCCCACGCACTGAAAGGCATCTTGCTACCCCCCTCCTCGCACCTCTGTAAGCAGTAGATGAGAAGGGGTATCTGCTCCCCGTCTTGGATATTCAGTGTAGAGAAACTCCGCGCGGAGAGCTTCTCGAAAAGAAGTACCGCGCGGAGTGTCAGTGGGAATGGTACGCTGTCCATTAGAGCGTAATCCCTGCGGCGGTAATCGCTTCGGTGCTGCCGATTTCCTTATCCGCCTTATCCTTGAGAGGACCAGAGCCGTTCAGCGTGCAGGTGAAGGTCTCGTACTCGCCGCCCGTGCTATTCTTGTTAAGGTCGGAGATTGTGACCATACCCTTACGGATGGCTGCGCCCTTGGTCACAGTGCGAAGGCCTGCCGCATCTTCTGCGATAGTCACCTCGCAAATCTCGAATGGTACAGCCTTGCCCGATGCTGCGATATTCTCGAGGGCGTTGTAGGACAGATGCCCAGCGGAGTTCGACACGTACGCTTCGAAAGAGGAGGACCAGTCGTTGCGCCCACCGAGCTTATCAGGACTCTTGCCCGACATCTTACTGGAGATTTCGATAGTCTGTGGGGTGAACTTGAAATCATCCTTCTTCACGTAGGGGACGAACAGCCCAGCGATGAACACACCATTCGACTCGCCTCTGGCGAGATCCTTGTTCTTATCGTATTTGGGGTTGGGAGGAGTTTGAGTTGCCATAAGAACTGCTATTTAGTTATTGGTTTTGGTTATGATATTTCGAACGTAAGTGACTGGAAGAACTTACCATCAGAGTGGCCCTCTTCGGACTCGTCGAGCGTGGCACGTGTTTCGCGCCATCCCATCGTCTTCCCGACCTCATCATTGCGCCCTCCATCGAGGACAGCGTCCACAAGCTTCACCAGCTCGATAGAGCTGTCGTACTTATCGGAGAAGCATAGCACGGTTACATAAGCCTCGCTGTGCGTGTCGCCTGACTTGTCGCGGTCACGACCATAGGCGCTGCGATATACGATTATGTAGTCGCCAGCGGTATCTTCGGGAGCTATCACGGGGAAGATTTTATCCCCTACAAGCTCACGCAACTCCTCACACGCAAGGAGCTTGCTACGCACCCACTGGGCGGTGTGCCATTTTCTGTTGTTGTCGAGATAGATACTCATACGTTGGTTAAGACTTTCGTGACACCCGCGAGTAGTATTCGCTGTGCGCGTGGCGTGCTTCTCTGCTTCGCGTGCGTCCAAAAGAGGGTGGGAAGCACCCTACCTCTAAACCTCCCGCTTCGGGTGTATCTGTCAGCCGTCCCTTTGTCTATGAGGTGGGCGTGGTTCGCTGCTTGCGACTCCTGCCCCATAGCCGTAGCTCCATTGACATAGAGGAAGCCGATCGACACAGAC
>ERZ773001.765-NODE-765-length-11906-cov-39.5976_pt1 | contig 11906 bp, 8 predicted proteins | sample MGYA00511673_ERZ773001 | MGnify/ENA primary metagenome ERZ773001 (study PRJEB29015, sample SAMEA2738091) | human oral metagenome | biome: human oral; feature: human-associated habitat; material: saliva | place: China | collected 2162 ... | reverse complement strand
TGTAGATAAAATATGGTGAAATTATTGTAAATAAGAAGCATAATCCAATTATTGGTTCTAGTGGTATGTTTATCTTTTCATAATCAGAAAGAAGTAAATATATTACTAATATTGGAAAGCTTAAAGTCGAAGCAAGTAGAGATGGGAATAAGTTCTTAACTTTAATCCCTTGTGCTTGAAAATCTTTGGAAATAAATATAAATGTGTATGGGGATAGAAATGGGACAGCAAAGATTAAGAGAATCAAAGCAAAAACAAATATGATAGTCGTTAAGCTGGATGCAGAAGCTATTGTCTCTGGAAAAATACTAGAATACCCGATAAAAATTAAATAGCGATAAGTCAAAATACTTCCCAGTATCAATCCAAGTGCAGCTAGGGATGGAATTGATTTGCTTAATAGGCTAATGACAGTGGTCAGCCATGATCGTAAACCCGATTCATTTGGCTCAGAGAGCAGTAATATCCTAAGCAGCTTTTGTTTGCTCTTCTTAAAATGATTCATGTCTAGAAATGCCTTATTTTTGAATAAATGTTGAATTATACCTCACTCTCTCTAATCCCCCCATCTCACACCGCTTACGGTATAATACGCGTTTGTTTAAAGACTTTGCGGGGCGTTTCAGACGACCTTGCGGCAAAGGATGGCTATGAATATGAAAAAGATTGTTGCCGTTGCTTCTGTAGCGGCGTTGTTGGGCGGTTGCGCTTATGATTCTGACTCGGCGTTCGGCGGTTTAGGCGGCGGTACGGGTATCGGCGGCAGCGTGGTGAAAATGGCGGTCGATCATCAATGCCGTTCGGAATTGAACAAGCGCAATGAGTGGCGTTTGATCGCGCTGACGATGAGCGCAGACAAGCAGCGCGAGTGGGAAGATAAAATCTGCGGCTGCGCGAGCGAGGAGGCGCCGAATCAGGTGTCCGCGCAAGAGTTGATGGATGTTTTGAATCCTTCTTCGCGTGATCGGGCGATTGCGTCGGTAACGATGAAAACCGTCAATGCTTGTTTCAAGCGTTTGTATAGATAATGTTTTTCAGACGACCTCTGTGTATCAAGGTTGTCTGAAAGTTTATAGTGGATTAAGGTCGGGATAGGGCGGTTTGCGGGATGGTCCTCAGGCGGGTTTCCTGTTTTGACCAGCAATATTTTTGTTTTTATAGAGAAGAAATCATGAAATACATCAGCACCCGCGGTGCAACCGCACGCAAGCAATTCAGCGAAGTTTTATTGATGGGTTTGGCTCCTGACGGCGGTTTGATGCTGCCTGAGCAATACCCTCAAATCGACCGTGCTACCTTAGACCAATGGCGCACACTCAGCTATCCTGAGCTGGCGTTTGAAGTCATGAGCCTGTTTGCCACCGACATCCCTGCTAATGATTTACGCGACATCATCAACCGCACCTACACCGAAGAAGTATTCGGCACCAAAGCCATTACTCCAGTACGCACACTTTCAGACGGCATCAAAATCCAAGCCCTGTCCAATGGTCCTACTTTGGCATTCAAAGACATGGCCATGCAATTCTTGGGCAATGTGTTTGAATATGTATTGAACAAAGAAGGCAAAGAACTCAATATCTTGGGCGCTACCAGCGGCGATACCGGATCTGCCGCCGAATATGCCCTGCGCGGTAAAAAAGGCGTCAATGTCTTCATGCTGTCTCCGGAAGGCAAAATGAGCGCATTCCAACGTGCGCAAATGTTCAGCCTGCAAGATGCCAACATCCACAACATCGCTGTTGAAGGCATGTTTGACGACTGCCAAGACATCGTCAAAGCCGTACAAAATGATGCCGAGTTCAAAGCCAAATACCACATCGGCACAGTCAACTCGATCAACTGGGGCCGTATCGTCGCTCAAGTCGTGTATTACTTTGCCGGTTATTTCAATACCACTTCGAGCAATGATGAAAAAGTCAGCTTCTGCGTACCAAGCGGCAACTTCGGCAATGTCTGCGCCGGCCATATCGCACGCCAAATGGGTCTGCCTATCCACCGCTTGATTGTTGCCACCAATGAAAACGACGTATTGGACGAATTTTTCAAAACCGGCGCATACCGCCCGCGCAACAGCGAACACACTCACGTTACTTCCAGCCCGTCTATGGACATTTCCAAAGCCTCCAACTTCGAACGTTTTGTGTTTGACCTGATGGACCGCGATGCAGACGAAATCAAAACCTTATGGGCTGAAGTAAGCTCCGGCAAAGGTTTCAATTTGGAATTTGTCTTAAACAAAGTACATCAACAATATGGCTTTGTTTCCGGCAAATCGACCCATGCCAACCGCCTTGCCACCATCAAACAGGTTTACGAACAAGACCGTGAATTGATTGATCCGCATACAGCCGATGGCATCAAAGTAGCGCGTGAAGTACGCGAAGTCGGCGAAACCATTGTCTGCCTCGAAACCGCGTTGGCTGCTAAATTTGAAGCCACCATCCATGAAGCGGTCGGCGAAGTTGCCATTCCCCGCCCGGCTGCATTGGAAGGCTTGGAAAACCTGCCGCAACGTGTCCGTGTTGTCCCTAATAACGCAACGACAGTAAAAGACATCATTAAGGAAGCTTTGGCTTAACCGGCTGTCTTTGACGACTGAAGAGGCCGTCTGAAACTTTTTCAGACGGCCGCAACTGGTGTTTGAGAAGTGGGCAGCGTTATTAACGACCCCACCGCATCACAGTCGTTCTCATTATAAAATCAAGGCGTTAAAATAATACCAACTCCTTTTGACTTTCAATTGCAAACATTGTAATGACAGATATTTTCGTTTAGAATTGCATGTTTGCTCTAAATCTGGATTGATATGCAGACAACACAAGCCACATCCAACTGGGAGCTGTACAAGCGTTTGCTTGGATATTTAAAAAGCTATTGGAAGATGTTTATCGTCTCCGTAGTGGCCATGCTGATTGTCGCCGGTACGATGCCGGCTTTCGGTTACTTGCTCAAGCCTTTGATTAATGAAGGTTTTGTCGATAAAAACATGAAAAGCATGTCATGGTTGCCGCTGGCAATTGTGGCGCTGTTTTTCGTTCGCGGCCTGTTCAACTTCATTAACGAATATTGCACGACTTATCTGTCCAGCCACTTGGTGCAGCGCTTGCGCGGTGAAATGTTCAACAAAATGATGCACCTGCCGACTTCGTATTTCAGCAGCAATACCGGCGGCCGTCTGATGTCGCGCATTTTAAGCGACGTCAACCAAATTACCGATGCAGGATTTAACGTCATTACCGTGATCGCCAAAGACGGCGTGAGCGTGGTCGGCCTGTTGGGCTTACTGACTTATCTAAACTGGCGTTTGACCCTGATTACTTTTATTATTTTGCCGGTCGTTGCCGTATGTATCCAAACGGTCAGCAAACGCTTGCGCAAATTGTCTGCCAACAACCAAATTTATCTTGGCCAGCTGATGCAGGTTTTGGGCGAAAGTATCAACGGTGAACGTGTTGTGAAAATCTACGGCGGTCAAGATTATGAAAATCGCCGCTTCAACCGTATTGCCGACGATGTGCGCCGCAACCTGCTCAAACAGGTTTCCGCCAGCTCTGCCGGTACCGGCATTACGCAATTAATGGCTTCGGTTGCACTGGCTGCGATTATTTACGCAGCGGCACGCCAAGCAGGGCTTTCGGGATTTAGTGCAGGCGATTTTATGTCGTTTTTGTCCAGCATGATCATGATGTTTGACCCCATCAAACGTATGACCGGCGTGATGCAATCCCTGCAACGCGGTTTGGCGGCGGCAGAAAGTGTCTTTACCTTTTTGGATCAACCCGAAGAGAGCAACGAAGGCAAACAAATCCTCAGCCCAAACCCTGGAGATATTGAATTTTGCGATGTTGTACACCGCTATCCTGAAGCCGAACGCAACAGCTTGAACCACATCAACCTGCTTGTACCGCAAGGCAAAGTGACTGCATTGGTCGGCGCATCAGGCTGCGGTAAAACCACTCTGGCCAATATGTTGCCGCGCTTCCTCAATCCGGATGAAGGTAAGGTTTTGATTGGCGGCGTCAACATCAAGGAATATACACTCGAAAGCCTGCGCAGCCGCATGGCATTTGTCGGCCAAAACGTTATCCTGTTTAATGGTACGATTGCTGAAAACATTGCCTATGCTCAAGCTGACAAATTCAGTGAAGAAGAAATTATCAATGCTGCAAAAGCCGCGAATGCTTGGGAATTTATCCAAAAAATGCCGCAAGGTTTGAACACTGAAGTTGGCGAAAACGGTTTAAAACTGTCCGGCGGCCAACGTCAACGCCTCGCCATTGCGCGTGCGCTTTTGAAAAATGCACCGATTTTGATTTTGGACGAAGCCACCAGCGCATTAGATAATGAATCCGAACGTTTGGTACAAACCGCATTGGAAAACCTGATGCAAAACCGTACCACATTGGTGATTGCCCACCGACTTTCAACCATCGAAAAAGCCGACAACATCGTTGTGATGCATGAAGGCAATGTAGTCGAACAAGGCACTCATCATGAACTAATCAGCGCAGGCGGACGCTATTCTGACCTGCACAGCCTCAGCGAAAAATCAGCCAAACCGGCAAGCAAGTAGCTGAACACCATATTCCATTCTTTTTATTAACCTCGGCCGCCCCTACCTATTCTTTTCAGACGGCCTTATCCGACAGGAAATATCAATGGCAGCATTCAACACCCAGAAAGTCTTGTCCGTACACCACTGGACCGACGCTTACTTCACTTTCACCTGTACCCGTGACGAGTCTTTGCGCTTTGAAAACGGCCAATTCGTCATGGTCGGCCTGATGGTAGACGGCAAACCGCTGATGCGCGCATACAGCGTGGCTTCTGCCAACTGGGAAGAGCATCTGGAATTTTTCAGTATCAAAGTACAAGACGGCCCATTGACCAGCCGCCTGCAACACCTTAAAGTCGGCGACGATGTCCTCATCAGTAAAAAACCGACCGGTACACTGGTTGCCGGCGACCTGAATCCGGGCAAACATCTCTACCTCTTGAGCACCGGTACCGGTATCGCCCCTTTCTTGAGCATTACCAAAGACCCTGATGTTTATGAGCAATTCGAAAAAATTATCTTGGTTCACGGCGTACGCTACAAAAAAGACTTGGCATACTACGACCGCTTCACCAAAGAATTGCCCGAACACGAATACTTGGGCGACTTGGTTAAAGAAAAACTGATTTACTACCCGATCGTTTCACGCGAAGAATATGTACATCAAGGCCGTCTGACTGATTTAATGCGCAGCGGCAAACTCTTTGAAGACATCGGCCTGCCTAAAATCAATCCGCAAGACGACCGCGCTATGCTGTGCGGCAGCCCAGCCATGTTGAAAGACACCTGCAACGTTTTGGACGAATTCGGACTGACCGTTTCTCCGAAAACCGGCGTTCGCGGCGACTACCTGATTGAGCGCGCATTCGTCGATCAATAACGTACGTCAGCAACAGGCCGTCTGAAACCCTTCTTTCAGACGGCCTAAAACCTTAATAATTTATCCCACATTATGCCTACTCTACTCATCATCCGTCCGTCCAACCGTCCACAGCAAGATATCCAAACCTGCCATGCAGCCGGTTGGCAGGCTCAGGTATTGAGTCCGATTGAAATAGAGGCGGATCGTTCGGCGCTAAAAAAACTCCCCGAACAATTCAAGCAAGCCGATGTCGTGTTTTGGGTGAGCCCCACCGCTATTGAAACCGCAGCGCCTCATCTGAACTTTTCAGACGGCTCCAAAGCACACATTACCGTCGGCCAAACCAGCCAACATACTTTGGCGCAATTCTCCCCCTATCCCGTCTTCTCTCCCGAAGATGGCAACGACAGCGAAGCCGTCTTGAGAATGCCTATTTGGAAAAACCTGCCACCCAACGCCCGAGTTTTAATCATTCGAGGCCATGGCGGCCGTGATTTTCTGACAAACAAACTGACCGAACTGGGTTTCCAAATCGACATCGCCGAAATCTATTTCAGACGGCCACACGCCATCGATTGGCAGAACTTTAAAACCGAAGACATCGCTGCCGCCTACGTCACATCCGGCGAACTCGCGCGCGAATTTTTCCATCAGATTCCGCCGCAATTTTCCCGATTCTTCGAATCCTTGCTATACTTTACCCACCATCCGCGCATTGCCGATGCACTTCGCATCGTCGGCGCCAAACATGTAGAAACCGTCACTTCTTTATCCGCTGCACTTTCATCCATACCACAAAGGAGCCAAGCAGTGAACCCAGTCGAAGACAATAAAGATACCCAACAAGTTGCCAATACGACAGCTCCAGCGCCTGAACATTCTGAAAACACCAGGCCGTCTGAACAAACCAAACCTACCCAACCTCAGCGAGTGGAGGCGAGCATGCCCGAGTCCAACAATCTCCCACAAAACAACGCCCCTGTTATCATCAAACAATCTGGCGGCAAAGCCTTGGCCGCAAGTGCGACCGTCTTGGCACTGCTTGGCTTGGGCGCGAGCGGATTCCTGTTTGTACAGGGTCAAAATGTTTTAAAAAACCAAGAACTCGAATTCAACCAAAAAATCGACAAAGCTGCGTTGGGCGAATCTGAAAACGCCAGCCTTTTAAAAGACAACCTCAACCGCCAAACCGCTATTCAGGCCGAGTTAGACCGCCTGAACAACGGTCAAAAAAGCAATAGCGAGCAAATCCTGCAAATGCAGAAAGCTTATCAAGAGTTACTCAAAGGCCGTATCAACTGGCTGGTCGACGAAGCCGAATCCATGTTGAACACTGCTTCGCAACAATTGATGCTGTCAGGCAACCTTCAAGGCGCGGTCAGCGTATTGGAACACATTGACAGCCGCTTAAGCCGTTTTGAACAGCCTGAGCTCATCCCCATCAAGCAAGCCATCAGCAATGATTTGGCCGCGCTGAAAAACCGTCCTTATGTCGATATTTCCGCTACTGCCTTGCGTATCGACCGTTTGGAAACCGGTATTTCAGGCCTGCCTTTGGTTTTGGACGGCGTATTGAAACCAGGTGCTGCGCCTGTCGAAGCCACTAATTCAGGAACTTGGTGGGAAAACACATGGGAAAAATCCCTCAATGCCCTCAAAGGCTTGGTTGAAGTCCGTCATCTGGACAGCAACGACGCCATGTTGATTTCACCCGATCAAACCTACTTCATCCGTGAAAACCTGCGCCTGCGCCTTTTGGATGCGCGCATTGCCCTATTGCAACACAACGGCGAAGTGTATCAAAGCGATTTGAACAACGTTGAAGCAACCGTGAAGCAATACTTCGACAGCAAATCCCCTGCTACCCAGTCATGGCTGAAAGAGTTGGCCGAACTCAAAGCCCTTGATGTCCGTATGATTTCAGACGACAGCCTGAAAGCCAGCTTGAGCGCCGTTCGCGCTTATCAAGAAGGTTCGCGGACACAAATGACGACCGAAGAAACTGCACAAACCCAAGCTGCCGAGCAAACCGCTTCCGCTCCGGCTGCAGCTACCGATCAAGCCACAACTGCCGCACCGGCTGCCGCTTCTGCCCCTCAATCTCTGGAAGCACCTGCTTTGCCGTCTGAAAACAAAAAAGAACCGGCCGCCGAAGCTGCCAAACCACAAAACCAAACCAAGCCTGCTGCCAAAATTAAAGGAGAGCAAGCATGAAAACCGTCGTTTGGATTGTCATTCTGTTTGCCGCTGCCGTCGGTTTAGCGTTGGCTTCCGGCATTTATACAGGCAACGTGTATGTCGTGGTTGAGCAAACCATGCTGCGTATCAATCTGCATGCCTTTGTTTTAGGCCTGCTGTTGAGCGTATTCGTCTTGTATTTCCTGATTAAATTCGTGTTCGGCCTCTTGAACATTCCGGCGCGTATGCAACGCTTCGGCATTGCCCGCAAAGGCCGTCAGGCTTCCGCCTCTTTGAACAGCGCAGGTTTGGCATATTTTGAAGGCCGCTTTGAAAAAGCCGAACAAGAAGCCGCTAAAGTCTTGCAAAACAAAGAAGCTGGCGACAACCGCACCCTGGCTTTGATGTTGGGCGCGCACGCGGCCGACCAAATGGAAAACTTCGAATTGCGCGATCGCTACCTGCACGAAATCGAACAGCTGCCACAAAAACAACAGCTTTCTCGCCATCTTTTGCTGGCCGAATCTGCACTGAGCCGCCGCGATTATCCGATTGCCGCACAAAACCTTGAAGCCGCAGCAAAAATCAATAGCAATTTGAGTCGCCTGGTACGCCTGCAATTGCGTTATGCCTTTGATCATGGCGATGCTTCAGATGTCTTGGCAAAAGCGGAAAAACTGGTTAAAGCCGGCGCCATCAACGATTACGAAGCCGAGCAGTATCAAAATTGGGCATATCGCCGCCTCTTAAGCGAAGTAACCGATGCACGCAGTCTGAAAGCTTGTTTGAAACACATTCCAGAAAGCTTGAAATCAGGTGAATTGTGTGTTGCGATTGCCGAAAAATACGAGCGTTTAGGTTTGTATGCCGATGCGGTCAAATGGGTTAAAACCCATTATCCGCAAACCCGCCAGCCTGAGCTTTTGGAAGCATTTGTCGAATCCGTACGCTTCCTAAGCGAGCGAGAGCAACAAAAAGCCATCGACTTGGCAGACTCTTGGCTGCAGGAACAACCAGACAATGCACCGCTGTTGATGTATCTTGGCCAACTGGCTTACGGACGAAAACTTTGGGGCAAAGCCCAAGGCTACCTCGAAGCCAGTATCGCCCTGCAACCCAGCGTATCCGCACATTTGGTCTTGGCCCGCGTGTTTGATGAAACAGACCAACCACAAAAAGCGCAAGAACAACGCAATCTGGTTTTGGAAAGCGTGGCCGAAGAAGAACATCCGGCAGCCCTTCCTCAGTCAAATTGATGTGCTGATTTCGCATTAAGCGACAATATGAAATCTGCAACAGAACCAACCATTTAATCATTTCAGACGGCCTCAATACATATCTAAGGCCGTCTGAACTTTGTCCAACATACCAAATCAGAAAGCCTATTTATCATGACTGCTCTGAAAAACGACACTTTCCTCCGCGCCCTGCTCAAACAACCTGTCGAATACACTCCCATCTGGATGATGCGCCAAGCCGGACGCTATCTGCCTGAATACAAAGCCACACGCGCACGCGCAGGCAGCTTTCTCGATTTGTGCAAAAACACCGAGCTGGCAACCGAAGTCACCATCCAGCCTTTAGAACGTTTTGATCTGGACGCGGCAATTCTGTTTTCCGATATTCTGACCGTTCCAGATGCCATGGGTTTGGGACTGTATTTTGCCGAAGGCGAAGGCCCGAAATTTGAACGCGCCTTGCAACACGAAGCCGACATTGCAAAACTGCAAGTTCCCGACATGGAAAAACTGCAATACGTCTTTGATGCAGTGACTTCTATCCGTAAAGCACTGGACGGCCGAGTTCCGCTGATCGGCTTCTCCGGCAGCCCGTTCACACTCGCCTGCTACATGGTTGAAGGCGGCAGCAGCAAAGAATTCCGCACCATCAAAACCATGATGTATTCGCGCCCTGATTTGCTGCATAAAATCCTCGACACCAATGCCCAAGCCGTTACCGCTTATCTCAACGCCCAAATCGATGCCGGCGCACAAGCCGTACAAATTTTCGACACTTGGGGTGGCGTGTTGAGCGATGCCACATTTAAAGAATTCAGCCTGAAGTACATCCGACAAATCGTTGCCGGACTCAAACGTGAAAGCGAAGGCCGCCGCGTGCCTGTTATCGTATTTGCCAAAGGCGGCGGCTTATGGCTGGAAAGCATGGCAGAAATCGGCGCAGACGCATTGGGCTTGGACTGGACCTGCAACATCGGCGAAGCCCGCCGTCGTGTCGGCAAACAAGTTGCCCTGCAAGGCAACTTCGACCCGTTTGCCCTCTTCGGCACACCGGAATCTATCCGCACCGAAGTCGCACGCATCCTTGCCGACTACGGCAACGGCAGCGGCCATGTATTCAACCTCGGACACGGCATCAACCAACATGCCGATCCGGAACACGCCAAAATTTTGGTCGATACCGTACACGAACTGTCCCGTCAATATCACCGTTAATTAAAGCAACTCAAAGGCCGTCTGAAAGCAAAAACACGATTATCGTGTAAATTTGCTTTCAGACGGTTTTTCTATATACTTAATATCTGAAGCTTATCAGCCGACACCTTCAAACTTAAAAACACATCTACTCCCGCTACCGAATATGAATTTTTTAAAAGACATCACCTGGACCGAAATTTTCATCTTCGCCCACACCTGCGCCGCACTCGTCTGCATGCTGCGCGTGTTATACAAACAAAAAAACATCGGCTCAACCTTTGCCTGGCTGATTATCCTATTCCTTTTCCCCGTATTCGGAACCATCGCCTACATCCTTATCGGAGAGCCTCGTCTAGGCATTGCCCGCGCCAAACGTACCGGCGAAATGAACCGCTTCTACAGCAACTTTGCCGCCACCCATCTAGCCGATATCTATCTCGACATTGCCGACCAAGTCAAATCACGTTACCACGGCATCAGTAAAGTTGCCGAAAAAGGAACGGGGCTGGGTGCAACCAAAGGCAACGCCATGAGCCTGCTCTCGACCACCGATGCCATCATCGACAGCATGCTTGCAGACATACGCGCCGCAACCCATTCATGCCTGCTGGCCTTTTATATTATCGAGCCCAAAGGCCGCATTGAAGAAATTTTAAATGAAATCCTTGCCGCTGCAGATCGAGGCGTTGACTGCGCCATTCTGGCCGATGCCGTCGGCAGCAGGAGTTTTTTTGAAAGCAATTGGATAGAGATACTGCGCCAAGCAGGCGTTGAAGTACATACCTCATTACCTGTCGGCATCTGGCGTACACTATTCACGCGCACCGACCTGCGCAACCACCGCAAAATCCTTGTTATCGACAGCAAAATCGGTTACACAGGCAGCTTCAACCTTGTCGACCCACGCTATTTCAAACAAAACTCCGGCGTCGGAGAATGGGTAGATGTCATGATGCGCTGTACAGGTCCTATGGTTTTGGAACTGTCTGCCGTCTTCTTCGCAGACCTTGCCGTCGAAACCGATGAAAACCTCCAAAACGTACAAACATACCTCAATCAAGCCCAAAGCCTGCTGCCCCAAATCCTTCCTGAAAAAATGCAGCAAGGCGATATTGTTGCCCAAATCATTCCATCCGCCCCTGAGCAAGGCAGTTTTGTTATCTACGAAACCATCATCAGCGCCATCTATGCCGCCACCAAACAAATCACGATTACCACCCCCTACTTTGTCCCCGACGAGCCGCTTCTCATGGCGTTAACCGTTGCCGCCAAACGCGGCGTCAAAGTAACCCTGATACTGCCTGCCAAAGTCGATTCACTGATGGTTCGCTACGCCTCACGCGCCTACTACCCTATGTTGCTGGAAGCCGGTGTCAAAATCGCCATGTTTGAAGGCGGTCTTCTGCATGCCAAAACCATGACCATTGACGAAGACTACTCCCTCTTCGGCACAGTCAACATGGACATGCGCAGCTTCTTCCTCAACCTAGAAATCAGCCTCGCCATCTACGATCGCGATACCACCAAACAAATCTGCCACCTACAGCGCAGTTACCTTAAAAACAGCAGCTACATTGCCATCAAATCATGGCAACAACGCTCCAAACTCCGCGGCCTCGTGGAAAATGCCGTCCGCCTGATGAGCCCTTTGCTGTAAAACATAAATATTTAGGCCGTCTGAAAAATACTTTTCAGACGGCCTTTTTATGCGAAAACAGATTAATCAGCTATGCAAACTCATAAAATCAAAGTCCGGTTTATTTTCAAATCGGTTTGAGATATCCCATTATGTTTTAACTACTATAAATAATTTATCTTGTTTTTACAGCCCGGCTTTCTATCCAATTAGATTAATAGGATAGAATACGGATAA
>ERZ773001.764-NODE-764-length-11907-cov-34.2619_pt1 | contig 11907 bp, 8 predicted proteins | sample MGYA00511673_ERZ773001 | MGnify/ENA primary metagenome ERZ773001 (study PRJEB29015, sample SAMEA2738091) | human oral metagenome | biome: human oral; feature: human-associated habitat; material: saliva | place: China | collected 2162 ... | reverse complement strand
ACGGGACCGTCCAGGTCAAAGCTATAGATGGACTCCATAAGGATGGCCCACAGATAGCTCTCTACGTCTTCGCGGAACTCGCGGTTCCCCGTGCGATTCGTGTAGTGCAAGATGAGCGGTCGATACCTGCGGCAGAGCTCGATTTGTGCCGCATCATGGCGCAGCTCATCGACGGACCACGGCTGATATCCCACCGTCTGGATCCGCATATTCGGCTGTTGACAGATGGACACGAGACTCTTGTCCGACAAGGACGTTAAGACCTGATGGCCACAAATGAGGGTTTGTAATTTCAGTTCCTCAGGAGGTAATGATTTTGGTTGTCCCCCATCAGGTGGTAATGCCTGTGTTTCTAGTTTGTCTAGTTTGTCTGATGTGTCTGTATCAGATTGTAAGTTTACAGTTTTTATACATGTTCTTTGTACTAAAGGTTCTTCGTTTTGGTATAACATAAATCCCCTTTCCTGCCATGGCATAGCGCTTAACTACACAATAACGCGGAACGGGGATTTTGACAAATCAGCAATTCCTTGGAATTTCTGTACATTTAATGGTATCTGTAATGTAATTTCTATCCATAGTATGTCATAACTATACGATCCATGCAGTAATTGCTGAAAATAGAAAATGACTAAAATCGACTTATTAAATACTAATAGTGAATACTAGTAGATCACACAGCAGTGAAGAATAGTAATAGTAATAACAGTAATAGTAGTAAATTCTAGCCTTATATACAAAAATAACACCACATCATATGACGTAGTGTTATTTTTAAGAGGAAATATACTATCATTGGGTAATAGTATTCAAGCTGAAATTGTCTGATTAAATCGCAATGCATGCGGCTTGCACAAAGTCTTTCAGTTGTGGTTTTACATGTGTGTGGTACACATCAGCGCCGTTACCGCGCACGATGTCACCCCAGTATTTATATACATAGCGGTACCAGAAATGGAACATGCTATTGGTAAAGTGGTAATCTGCGTATTTGGCAGGTCCACGGCTATTGGCTTGAATACGACCTACGAGCCCCATGGACATGAGATCGTTCAAGCGGGATGTAAAGGTGCCGCTTTTAATTTGGCTTGCTTGTAAAAGCTCCACATAGTATGGTCTTTCAAGGGTAGCAAGGCCAGACAAGATAGCGTTAGCACCTGTTATGTTTTTCATATCTCGATGTAAGATATGCTGTGTTTCTTCAAATAGAGCGCCCGATACGGAGAAGAACAAATTGATGATATTCGTATCGATGCTTTCACCATTATCAAAGTACTGCACGTACGCAGGCAAACCGCCTGTTACGGCGTATACGGTGCGCAAATCGTCCTTGGCGTAGTGAAGGCCCAAGGATTTCATATCCACCAAGGAGAATGGTTTCACCTCGAAGTATTCGGACACGAAGGGCCCGATGAGGCTGCGCTCACCAATGATGCGGCCATCCAGCTGTTCTAAGCCATTGGCCATCAAAATGATGTTCAAACGGCTCGTATCTTTATATGTATCTAATAAATCACGCAAGTGAATGGGGAATTGCGGCACAGCCTCCACCAAGGAAGGATAGTCATCAATCACCACGGTTTGCGGAGTTTTTACACTGCTTTCAAAAAGCCCTACAAAGGCTTGATGCAAGCTATCTACAGGCTCGAACTTGTCCTGATCATCAGTCGGAACAAAACGTGCCTCTAAAGCTCTATTCATATCAGCCACGTGGACTGATTCATTAGCCATGCGCCCCGCCAAATATAACGCCTTATGACGGCGTACAAGCTGGGAAGCCACATAGGATTTACCACTGCGATGAGGACCGTACACAACACACAAGCTCATATTGTCCTCAGCGATACGGGACTGGATACTCTCTATAATCTCAGCACGTCCCACAAAATTCATATACTCTCACCTCCAACTGTCTATGGAGATTATTATATCACAAATTTAAATCATTTTTAAACTTATTTTCATATTATTAACATGACTTTTGATTATGTTAAATTTTTTACGCATAAAATGTACTTATTTTATGGTTTCTTTTTTACACATACCATTGTAAAAACATAGATGTTTGCTACATTTATATAGGTACATAGGTATTAAAAAAGCATACAGGGCACAATATATAATCTGGATTTTACAATCCATAAATATAAAAAATGACGTACCTCCTTGAAGTTAAGACACGTCATTTGCATTTTACTCATATTTAATTATTGTTGAATTTGTATTTGCATTTTCATGGACAGAATACGCTTAACGGCTTCATTAAGGCGTTCATTGGTAATCGTTCCATTTGCCACCGCTTGTGTTAACGCCCGATGGACTTCGTCAATATGAACTGTATCCGCATCAATGAGGATGAGATCACTACCAGCCACAACGGAGGCTACAGCGTAATCCCCTATCTTTTGGTTCGCCTGCAAAGCACCCACATCGATACGGTCTGTCATGACGATACCATCATAGCCGAGGTCCTTGCGAAGCCAATCTTGGATAACAGGTTTTGACGCACTCGCAAGATGCTCATTATCGATAGCTGGAATTTGAATATGACTCATGACGAGCATATAGGTATTGGCCGTCGTCTGTGCGATGAGTCGTTTAAAGACGGCTACATCATTATTGTTGAGGTAGCTTTTCGCCTCATCAGCGGTGTTAAAGGATACGTCCCCAAGGGTCACCGCTGGGAAGTAGTTATAACCAAACCACATTTGATTGATTTGGTAACGCTCCGCCATGGCTAGATCCATATGGCCTGCCCAAGTCGGGTCAGATGTGTAAGACATATTTGGCACCCCAAGGTTCGCATTGGGTCCAATCACAAGGTTAAAGCCCATATCGCGCATTTCGATGGCCGATCGCGTAGCCAAATTAATGATACGCTCCATCGGAAATTGACCTAACCGATTAGGCTCTGGTAGGCGCAAGAAACTATCATTAGTGCGCAACACTTTATCGCGATTCACCGCGATGTACGGCGTCACCATGCTGGCAGTCATCGCCGTTTGCATGATATCGTTGTTGAAAGCTTTCACTTGGTTTTTAGTATGTAGATTTTCATTGGTTAGCATAACGCCGCTCACACGATATTTGCGGATTACATCCTTTTGGGATTGCCCCAATGTGTCGCCATGGAGGCTGATCATCATCAGCTGCCCGACCTTGTCCTCGCGTGACATGACTCCCAGCCAAGTGTTCACCTTTTCAGGGACGGGCTTGTTCGATTCCATGACGGCGCGGTACGATACGGTTCGTACCTCCTCTTGCTCTGCCTGACTCTCATGTTGGCATCCAGTTGTACCAACGGCAGCAACTATCAAGGCTATGCCACACAAGGCACGCCGTAAAAACTGGTTCATCTCTCCTAGAAACTCCTTACTGCTTATGCAATATGATAACTATGGGCCTCTCTATGTATTTCTCTCCACACACACCCATAGTTCTCCCTTTAATTCGAATAGTATGATTCTATATTATACACTATATAATTCATCTTTTCCTCATGATGAAAGCAAGTTCTTATACTGAATTCTCATAATAAGCTTATAAAGTGATAATAGTTGAATCCTATATAAATAAAAATCCTACGAATCGTTTGTAAGGTGATGCTTATAATAGCCAAAGCTAGAAAGTATCAAGTCACTCATGACTCGTAGGATTCTATTTTTATATTGTTATACCCTAAAGAGCTAATTCAAGCCTAACGCCTTTGATTACTAAACATTTACGAATTCAATAGTCAATCATTAAGTAATTGCTAATAATCTATGCAAGATTAGCCTTTGAATTTAGGGGATGTTGGACAAGTTTCAGGCGTTACGTCTTTGCGAGTACCAAGAACCGCGCTGCGGTCTGTGTAATGTGTATGCAAAAGTTCGTGCGCTTTGTGTCCCAATGGTTCACCTAAGAAGTCTTTGTACAACGCTTGGATTTCTTCGTTTTCGTAGGAAGCAACCCATTTGTAGTTTTCGTCAGCTTCGTAAAGACCACCGATACGTGCTTCTTTAGTTTTCACTGCTTGAGGCAATTTAGTGCGCGGTTGACCGCCGCCACCGATACAGCCACCAGGGCAAGCCATAACTTCGATGAAGTCATAATGTTTGCCGCTTTCTTTCAAGCCGTTCAAGAAGTCACGAGCGTTTTTACCACCATGCACAACAGCAACGGACAATGTTAGATCATCGCCCAATTGTACAGTCGCTTCTTTTACGCCTTCCATACCACGAACTTCCTCAAGGTGAGTCAATGCATGTGGAGGTGGCTCATTGCCAGTAACAAGCTTGTAAGCTGTACGCATAGCTGCTTCCATAACACCACCAGTGTTACCGAAGATGATGGATGCGCCAGTTTCCATACCGATCAAGTCATCGAATTGGGAATCTTCAATAGCATTGAAGTCGAGGTTTTCCTCTTGGATCCAACGGATGAACTCACGAGTTGTAATGGAAATATCTGTATCCATGCCAATGGAATCGTCGTTGTGGAAACGAGCTGCCGCATTTTCTTCTTCACGTTTTGTTTCAGCTTTTTTAGCCGTACAAGGGTTTACAGATACGGACACGATGTTACGAGGATCGATGCCTTTTTTCTCTGCAAAGTATGTTTTGATCATAGCCGCTTCCATAGCGATACAAGAACGTGTGGAAGACAAGTTAGGAAGCAATTCTGGGAAGTAGATTTCCGCAAAGCGTACCCACGCTGGGCAGCAGCTTGTGAACTGAGGAATTTGACCGCCTTTGTTAAGACGTTCTACAAGCTCAGATGCTTCTTCCATGATTGTTAAGTCCGCACCAAAGTTAGTGTCTACTACATAGTCTGCACCAAGTGCACGCAATGCGCCAACCATTTTGCCTTCAAGGAACGTACCTGGTTCATAACCAAAGCCTTCACCGATCGCTACACGAACAGCTGGAGCTGTTTGAATAACAACGATTTTTTCAGGATCTGCAAGAGCTGCTTTCACCTTTTCAAGTTCTGATTTAGCATGCATGGAGTCGAATGGACATGCAGCTGCACATTGACCACAGTGGATACATACTGGCACATCGCCATTTGCATCAAGATCATAGTAGTCCAGTACGCTCATTACGTCCGCACAAGCGCGACGGCATAACGTACAGTTTTTACACTTAGAAATGTCGTGATAAATAGATGGATTGTTGAGTGCAATCGGTACACGTTTATCGATAAATTCGTATTGAGACATGAGGACCTCCTCTAACAAACTATAACTATCAAACCTTTTCGGACGAAATATGCCAAACTACGGAGCACTACGCCCTAACCATACTTCTTTATCGTATCTATAGTATACGCTATAGTGAAAGTTTATACTATGTAGAATTGTTACACTTTTATACAAAATCTATAAAAATCTATAATATAAATCACATTTTATCACGAATAGACAAATAATTCACTTATTTTAAAGGAATTGAAGGAGTAAAACACAATAGATTTATATAAATAACAAATAGATAGTGTGCTAATAATTAAAGTATAGACAATGAAGACGATTGTACATGTTAGATAAAAAAACGCACGCCCTCCATAGGAGAACGTGCGTGTGTGAAGCTTTCACAAATATACGATCAGATTATTTACCGCCCCAAATCAATTGGAATACTGCTTGTGCAGGAGTACCTGGCTCAACTTTACGGCTGCTTTTGTTAGGTTGTTCCTCTTTCACAACATAACCTTGTGGATCGTAAAGAGTAACCTTAAGGTCTTTTACCTCTTGTTTTTTGCGATTGAACTCTTCAGTCACGATGTAGTGGTAACCTTCGTAGTCCATAGCTTTAATGTCCATTACAGCTTTTTTATCATCTTTTTTAACGGAATCATTATCGATGGACCAAGTGATACCATTGCTGTCAGTACCTACAGTGTACCAGTTAGCAGCATCAACACTACCGATGCCACCAATTAATAAAGCGCCTGCTGCCAAAACAGCTGCCAATGTTTTTTTCATATTGTACCTCTCAAACTTAAATACATGAATATGAAATCTAGTATATTCGATAAAACTAAATATTTTATGAAAGACAAACGTGCTCAATTGTTATGTCTTCACATAATAGGTGGAACGGCCACCACCTTTGCGATAGATACTGCCATTTTTCACAAGTGTACGCATTGCGCCCTCAATAGCACTATCACTGAGATTAGGACACCATTCCCGAATATGTTGCTTTGTGAAAGCCCCTAAATGATTGTCGATGGCAGTTTGCACCTGATGTATTGCAGAACCGCTATTTACTAATAAAGAACTACGGTCTTCAAAGTCATGATACGCAGCCAATACCATTTGTAACCAATACCGAATGAAAGCCGTAGGACAAGAGCTTTCACTATACCAAGCATCACTAGACTCACATAAAGCAGCATAATACATGTCCTTATTGGCTGCAATCTTAGCCTCTAAAGACACATATTTACCAACCATAAATCCACTGCGATATAACAACAATGTCGTCAACAATCGACTCATGCGACCATTGCCATCGTTAAAGGGGTGAATGCACAAGAAATCATGAATAAAAATAGGAATCGCCAAGAGCGGTTCCACCTCACCATTGCCGACAACACGATTATATTCCGCACAAATCTGATCTAAAGCCTCCGCCGTTTCATATGGGGCCAATGGAGTAAATAGGACTTCAGTATGGCCATCTGGATACGTGACGCTAATATAATTCTGCACACTCTTTAACTTCCCTCCACGAGCATTAAACTGGTACTGATAGAGAATCTTATGTAACTGCAAAATATGATTTCGTGACACCGCTATGGAATCATAACTATCATGGATGATATTCAACGCATCACGATACCCCATAATCTCTTGCTCATCCCGATTGCGAGGCGTCGTCTTATCCGCCACCAACTGACGAAGGCGTGTACTCATCGTCACAATCCCTTCAATCGCATTCGAAGCCTCCGTACTCTGCACCTTTGCCAACTCTACAAGAGACTCTAACACCGCAGGACTCTGAGAAAGCAAAACCTCCTCCTTGCCATTAGCCCGATAAATCCCTGCGATAAGACTTAATATATCCGTATCCCATGACAAAGACCGAATCCGACCATACTCAAAACGACGCATACACACACCTCCAATCTGTTCTAATCCCTTATAAATAAATTATTCCCTTATATTATACCATAAAATAAGGGAATAATTTATTTCCCTACGCAGTTTTGAGTAAATTTAATCATACGCTCAGAAAGGGTTCTATCTCTTTGAGACCGACTTAGGACACTTTCTCCCGAAACGCCGTTTTGGATAAATTTCCTCATCAGGAAATGAGAAAACGGGTGAATATATCTCGTAGGACGACTTAGGTCGCTTTGGAAACTTCCCCTACGCCGATTTGGATAAATTTAATCATACGTGCAGAAAGGGTTCTATCTCTTTGAGACCGACTTAGGTCACTTTCTCCCGAAACGCCGTTTTGGATAAATTTCCTCATCAGGAAATGAGAAAACGGGTGAATATATCTCGTAGGACGACTTAGGTCACTATGGAGTCCGAAGAGATATATTCACCCGTTATTAACCGAAGAGGAAATTTACCAAATCAAGTGATACACGTGATCTAGATTACTTCCTTCTTGTATTTGTATGTCTGTATTGTCGTATGTTTGGCCACCAATCATATAGCCTGCTGGATTGTATACTTTCATCTCGAGCAGTTTTGCTGTCTTTGCAGCACGGTTAAATTGCACAGTATAGATAGAGTGATCACCGCTAGGGTCAACAATCTTCAAATTCAACTTAGCCTGTGCATCGTCTTTCTCTACCGTATCGTTATCGATATAACCAGTACGACCATCCGCATCAGTGTTGAGAGGATACCAACTTTCAGCATGAGACACGCCCACACCAGCACTGAATAATAACCCTGCCACCGCTAAACAAGCAAACCATTTTTTCATAACCGTTCTCTCCTGATTAGAAAATCTAAACAACTATGCATTTTGCATAATACAATTCACTATGACTTCATTATAACACCATAATTGCATAATGCTAATAAAAACTCTTTTAAATGCATAAATTATATAGAACTCCTAAGGAACGTCTAGCGAGACCCCTATGGGCTTTAAATAATCCAATGCATTTGAAGGCTGATATTCGCCCTGTAAGATTGGTAAGAAAACTGAAAGCCCCGAACTGTTCTGAAAACGACTTAGGTCACTTTTTCTCCCCAGGAACGTCTAGCGAGGCGCCTATGGGCTTTAAATAATCGTATTGTAATAGGGATGCCCATACTAAGATTACCGTAAATTAGAAATAAAAAGACCCAACACGTCTATGAAAACGACTTAGCTCGCTTTGGAGGCTTTCATAGACGTGTTGGGTCAGTTATCTAGACACGCAATCTAGAATGGGCGTCCCTCACACGAAAGATTATTTACCCCATAGGGCCTGCATAACTTCCGCGCCCATGGTATCTTCTTCAATTTTCGTAGGTTTTTGTGCTTCTTTGCTGGACAACAATGCCACGCCTGCAGCACTGTATACTGTTGTATCAAGTTCAGTCCATGTTTTTTCTTTGCGATTGATACGTACTGTGTAGATGTATGTGAAGCCTTCTACATTGTTAATTTTAACAAGTACTGTAGCCGCATCATCTGTTTTATATACAGAAGAGTTGTCGATAAACCATGCTGCATCGTCAGCGTCAGCATCGATATAGTACCAATCAGCGGCACTAGCTTGGCCAAAGCCACCTACAAAGAAAACCCCTGCTGCAAACATAGCAGCTAACCATTTTTTCATTTCAAAACTCCTTAACGCTAGAGACGACCATCTAAGATGGCCGCCCATAGTTATTTATATATTTGTATCTTACTTAATTATATTACTTTTATTATTCTCTAGCTCATTAGCTTATTTAGCTCGTTTACTTATGAGCTTAATGTTCTTTAGCTTATTATTCTTCAGTTGCGTCTTCTTCGATTTCAGAACCTGGAATAACAGCAATGCTAGCTACTTTATCACCTTCGTCGAGGTTTTGTGTTTTCACACCAGAAATAGCTTTGCCTTTTTTAACAGCAATATCGTTCATATTGAAGCGAATAATCTTTCCTTGTTCAGAGATAAGCATAACTTCGTCATCGTTATGAACAACCTCTACGGATACTACGTCCCCAGTTTTGTTCGTAATCTTGAAGTTCTTAGAGCCTTTACCACCGCGTTTTTGCAATGTGTAAGCTTCCGCATCATTGCGTTTACCGAAACCTTCTTCGGAGATAGTAAACACTTGTGCTTCGCTTTCATCAGCATTAAGAACACCAGCACCTACAACAACGTCGCCTGCATTGAGTTTAATGCCGCGCACGCCGTGAGCCGCACGTTTCATGAGACGAACGTCATTTTCGCTGAAGCGAATAGCAATACCTAATTTAGTGCCTAGCAAGATGTCTTGGTTGCCATTCGTTATATTAACGGAAATCAAGTGATCCCCTTCATCGAGGTTGATAGCGTTGAGACCAGAACGACGGATGTTGCGATATTCTTCGATAGCTGTACGTTTAACAACGCCAAACTCAGTTACCATGAATAAGTTTACATCTTCTTGAACGCGTTCAAGGTCGATCATAGTCGTAACGGATTCGCCTACAGCTAGTGGCAATACGTTAACCATAGCTGTACCGCGAGAATTACGGGAACCTGCTTCTGGCACTTCGTATGCTTTGAGGCGATATGCACGGCCTGTGGACGTGAAGAATAACAATGTATTATGCGTGCGAACATGCATAATTTGCGTTACATAGTCGTCTTCCTTCGTCTTCATGCCGATAACGCCAGCGCCACCTTTATGTTGGTTGCGATATACGTTCGCGTTCATCCGTTTGATATAACCTTGTTTAGTCAAGGTAATAACCATCTCTTCATCGGCGATGAGGTCCTCTACATCAAGGTCGGACGTATCGATTGTGATTTCAGAACGACGAGGGTCGCCGTATTTCTTCTTCATATCATCCAATTCGTCTTTGATGATTTGACGTTGACGTGCTTCGCTAGCCAAGATAGCTTTCAAATCTTCGATCAATGCCAACAATTCCTTGTATTCGTCTTCGATTTTCTCGCGTTCCAAGCCTGTTAAACGGCGTAAACGCATGTCGAGGATGGCTACAGCTTGTTTTTCTGAAAGCCCGAATTTTTGCATCAATGCGTTACGTGCAATTTCGTCAGTTTGGGAACTGCGGATCGTAGCGATAACTTCATCGATGTGGTCGAGGGCGATCAACAAGCCTTCCAAGATGTGTGCACGCGCTTCGGCTTTGTTAAGCTCGAATTGAGTACGGCGTACGATTACATTGAGACGATGATCTAAGTAGTAACCCAATACTTCTTTCAAATTCAATACGCGAGGATGACCGTCTACGAGGGCCAACATAATCACGCCGAAAGATTCTTGAAGTTGAGTGTGTTTATATAATTTGTTAAGAACGATATCTGGTTGCACGTCAGCGCGCAATTCAATAACGATGCGCATACCTTGACGGTCAGATTCGTCGCGAAGTGCTGTGATACCATCAATAACCTTGTCGCGGCTCAAGTTTGCAATCGTTTCGATAACGCGAGCCTTGTTAACTTGGTATGGGATCTCAGTCACTACGATTTTATGCTTGCCCTTGGACATTTCTTCAATGGTTGCACGAGCGCGCATTTTTACGCTGCCACGACCTGTGGAGTACGCTTTTTTAATGCCTTCCCGGCCCAAAATGAGCGCCCCTGTCGGGAAGTCTGGACCTTTGATAGCAGTCATCAATTCGTCCACAGTTACATCTGGGTTATCGATGAGCATGGTAAGGCCATTACATACCTCGTTAAGGTTGTGCGGCGGAATATTTGTCGCCATCCCTACGGCGATACCGCTAGAACCATTGATAAGAAGATTTGGGATCTTCGCTGGCAATACTGTAGGTTCTTGCAAGCTTTCATCATAGTTCGGCATGAAATCAACAGTTTCCTTGTCGATATCAGCGAGCATTTCTTGAGTAATTTTTGCCATACGTACTTCGGTATAACGCATCGCAGCGGCACTATCGCCGTCGATGGAACCAAAGTTACCATGGCCGTCTACCAAGAGGTAGCGCGTATTGAAATCTTGCGCTAAACGAACCGTTGCGTCGTAAACGGATCTATCACCATGTGGATGATACTTACCGAGTACGTCACCGACGATACGAGCGGATTTCTTGTACGGTTTATTTGGCGTCATGCCTGTTTCGTGCATCGCGTACAAAATACGACGATGTACTGGTTTCAAGCCATCGCGCACATCTGGAAGAGCACGCATTACGATTACGGACATCGCATAATCGATATAGGCGTTCTTCATTTCTTTATCAATCTGAACGGGATGAATATTCCCGTGGGACCATTGTTGGTCTGCCACAATCTCACCTCATTTTACTAACACTGATTATAATACATCATAATATTATAGCATTTTTAAGGGCTAAAGGCTATAAACCCTTTATTATTAACTATATTCTTTCACAAACTTATCAAAATCAGAAATTACTTTCTGTTGTGTATTAAACGTTTTATATTCACTAACAGCTTTCTTCTGTGCTTGTGTCATAGAAATAAGTCCTTTGTTTGTTAGAATTTGATACTCATTAAAGTCTAAAAACTTATCTACACTTTCAATAAACGCTTTCATAGTAAATGTTTCACGTCGTTCAATAATACGTTCTATATAATCAAAAAATGAGGATACCATTCGCTCAAGTTGTTCAATCTCTTCAACAGATAAATAATTTTTTGCTACGATTACATCCTTCTTATAAATCCGCCCTTCCGGTCCAGATTCCCACGTAGTCAATCCCATATGATCCTTTGTAGCATCTGCATGACTATGAATGATTTCTGCAGCAGTTTGACCAGTAA
>ERZ773001.762-NODE-762-length-11936-cov-34.9108_pt1 | contig 11936 bp, 7 predicted proteins | sample MGYA00511673_ERZ773001 | MGnify/ENA primary metagenome ERZ773001 (study PRJEB29015, sample SAMEA2738091) | human oral metagenome | biome: human oral; feature: human-associated habitat; material: saliva | place: China | collected 2162 ... | reverse complement strand
CGTTGTACAGCGGGTAATTGCTCGAGATCGAGATGATGTGAGCGCCGTCGTTGATTGCTTGCTCGATCAGCAGCGATGTATCGGCCTCGCCCCGCGCATACACGCCGGCGGTCGCACAGTCGGCGCCCACTTCCTCCTCGCTGTACCCCAGGTCGTAGGTGTACAGGGTCGCTCCGGGGGCTACGCCGAACTTCGGCGCCACGAGGACCTGGGCAACAGCCGTGCCGTGATCCGCGTTTTCTGGCAGGGACCGGACCGTGCACGGGCTCTTATTTTCGATTGTCGCGCCGGCCAGCTCAGGGATGTTCGGGTTGACGTGCCCATCGATCATGGCGATGATCGCTCCCTCGCCGTTGTACCCCTGGCTGTGCAACGAGCTCAAGCGATAGAAGGAGTAGTACTCCTGGTCCGCGCCGGTCACCTCCCGATCGACGGCGTTCGCGGGAGCGGCCGGGACGAGGCCGCCACCGACAACGAGCGCGAGGACGCCCGTCCCGAGGCCGCACATGCGCCGCCAGCGACGCCCAGACGACAGCGTCACGCGTCGTCCTCATCATCCTTGTCGGCGGCCACTGGCCTGCCGCGCAGGTGCGAGAGGATCACGAGGCCGCCAAGAATCGCCGCACCCATGACGACGATCCCGGAGACGATGTAGGTGCGAACCGTCAGGATGTTGTTGCTGTTTGCCAGCGTTGGAGATGCCACGGCCGGACGGTTCGGAACGGGGTGGGCCGCCTGATCGGGGTGCGGGGGCCCGTACCTCGTGCCGATGTCGTCGAAGGTGAGCGCATCGTAGGGCGCAACGATACCCCAGCCGAGCTCGTTCGTGCGTTGGTCGGCCGCACCGCGCAGCGCGGTGACCTCGAGGCGGTACTTCCACATATCCGGAGACTCGTTGGGATACTTGGAGGCCACGAGGGCCGCGAAGCCGCCCGCGTAGGCGGTCGCGTAGGAGGAGGACGGCAGAGGCGTGTCACCCGAGTAGCCACCGACCAGGCAATCAGCCTGATCAAACCAGGTCGTCAGGATGACCGCGGCGGGCACCGCCAGGTCCACATGAGCACCATGCACCTGCTGGTCGGACGCGAAACCGTAGGCGTCCGAGGCGGTGACCGCGAGGACTCCCTCGTAGGCTGCGGGGTAGACGACCTCGTTGTTCTTCTGGTCCTGGTAGGTGTTGCCGGTCGACGCGACGACGAGCGAGCGCCCGCGCACGGCCTTGACCGCCGCCTCCAGGTCCGAGTTCGGATCCTTCGAGGACTGGGCGACGACGATAATCTGAGCGCCATTGTCTGAGGCCCAGCGGATGGCTCGAGCGACGCGTGACATGAAGGGTTCTTGCCCCGGCTTGTCGGCGTTTCCCTGCTCGAGGCCAGTCTCGATGCGCACCGGGAGGATCTTCGCTTCCGGAGCGACACCAACGAGGCCCGACCCCTTCGCCGCGGGAAGCTGACGGGCAGCGATCGCACCGGCGATCGCCGTGCCATGTTCGCCAACGTCGACGCGACCATCGGTGCCTTCACCGCTCAGGTCGATACCGGGCAGGACCACGGAGGGATCCCCCGAGTTGAAGTGTTCATTGCCCGCGGCAACGCCAGAGTCGACGACCGCAACCGTCACACCGGCACCGCGCGTCAGGTCCCAGGCACGGCGCACGCCCACCTGGTCGAGGATGAGGGGCTGCTGCTTGATGTAGCGAGGAGAGTCCACCGGGCACGTCTCTTCTGAGCGCTGCTCGGGGGCCTCCGTCGGCGCATCCGAAGGCGGCGCCGTTGGGGTGGGCCGAACGCTCGGCGTGGGCGCCGGGTCCGCGTGCGCAATCGTCGGGCCGAACGCAGAGGATGCCCCGGCCTCGCCCGAAGGGGACACGGGGGCGAGGACCGGCGCGAGCGCGAGCCCCGTCGCCAAGGCGGCACCGACGAGGCCGTGGCGGAGCGACCGGGTACGCGCGAAGCCCCGTGTCACGAGAGCCCCACTGATGAGGCTGCCGCCTGTGGAGTCATATCGGTTCCCGGCGGAATTAGGTTCGCCCACGTCTCTGGGATCGCGGCGACATCATCCTGTTTCCATCCCAGGGCGTTCATCGACACAGTGGGCGTCGCTCCGAGCGAATGGATGTATCCCTGGTCGGACACGAAGGCGTAGGCAGCTGCCTGGCCACCCGCCGACGTGATCGCGACGAGCGCCCCGGAGCCACCCGCCACCGTCACGGTGCGCGTCGTGGTCGGCCCGGAGGGCGAACTCACAGACTCGGCATCGTACGAGGCCTGGACGGCGCGCTGATGCGGCATCGTGTAGAGCCCGAGCTTGGGCACCGCCTTGTTCGTCGTCGACATGTGGGCGCACAGGGCCGTTCGGTTCGAAGCGTCAGCCTTCTGGTCATTCCACACCGGGTCCGAGAAATCCTCGTAGCGCGGCCAGTCCTCGCCGATGAAATCTGCATGGACGGGAGTCACATCCTTGAACATGTCCGTCCCGAACTGCCTCGTGGCCGGGGCGTCGCGGTACAGACGTGCGGCCGTGGAGTTGAACACCGCCAGCTGCGAAGAATTAACGACCAGGTAGGAGAACTGGACCTCACCCTTCGCGTCGGTCTGCTCGACGACGGTGCCGATCGTCAGGTTCGCGTCCTTCAGAGGGCCCGGAAGGTCGGTCGCAGGCGCGCCTGCATTCGGGATTTCGCTGTAGCTCCAGGATCGCAGCGGCGTGCCGGAGGGGAAGAGGTCCACCCACTGCGGGTCCACCTCGACGGGGTAACCGACGCGGTTCTGGAACGCCAACGTCCAGTCGCTCAGACGGGAATCCGTCTCGTCGATGAGGTACTTCTTCTCGGTCGCTGCGTCCACGAAGTAGATGGTTTTACCGTGGTCAGGGGTAACGAGCGCGGAGACGGCGGGTGTCAGAGGGAAGTTCTCTTCCGGCAGCTTCTGCCCGATCCAGGTGTGGTAGGTGTCCTCGAGGTCGCAGGACAGCCAGGTGCTCGCCAGCTGCTTGCTGGTCGGAACGTCGTCGGGCACGCCCGGCAAGCCAATCTGGGCGCCGCGCGGCTTGTCGTCGAGGGACGAGGCGCTGGCGGAGATCACCTCGAGGGTGCCTTCCTGGGACAGGAGGCGCGCCGTCGTCACGTTCGAGATCGGGTGCAGGACACCGTTCGCGAGGAAGTAGCGCGCGCCCGTTGACTTGACGTCGATGAGGACGAAGTTCTTGCCGTCCAGGTTCGGGTTTGCGTTGAAGAAACGCATGCCCACACCGATGACGCACATGATGATCGCGACAAGCGCGCCGAAAATCAGAGGCCGTACCGGGGACGGCGGATCGACCTCGCGACCACCGGGGGTACCCGATGTGAACGCCGTAATCAGACGGTGACGGTTGAAGCGCTGGGCTTCGAGAATATCTTTACTGGACGGCATGACTTACCCCCACAGGTAGACGGCCAGAGGGATCAGGACAAAGAGCGAGAGCACCGAAATGGTGTCCGCGATGCGCGTGAGGTGCGGACGTGCGCGGGGGCCAACGACGTTCGTCACCACGAGGACGAGGGCGGCTGCGATCGCGCAGAAGGTCACCCACGCCAGGCTCGTCGGGTTGGCTCGGGTGGCGAGCGTCGCAGAGACCAGGATCGTCGTCAGGCCCGTCAGAGCACCGAGGAGCACCTCGACGCGGGCGCGAATCGAGCGTGTCTGCAGAATCAGGGAGGCGGAGCCGAGGACGGCCAGGATGAGCGGAATGGACACCGAACGCAGGGTGGGCGCGCTCAGCATCGATACCGTCAGGAAGAGCGCCGCGAGGCCGCCGCCCGCACGCAGGGAGACGACGAACACGAAGGAGGTACTGACCTGGTCGGTGACTCCTTGCGCGGGGATCTGCTCGGCAGTATCGGCGTCCAGGATCCTCACGGGAATATGCGCAAGAGCGATCCACGGCGCAACCTGCAGGAGGACGACGACGAGGGCGAAGAGGAGGGCGGACACACCGACCTGAGACAGGGCGCCAACCTTCACCATGAGGCCGGTGGCGGCGATCATCGTTCCGAGAACAAGCGGAGCCGCAATGGAAATCCGGTACTTCTTGGGCAGCGTCAGCACCGCGAGCGAGCCGACGAGCACGCCGAGACCGACGAAGATCCAGCCGCCCGCGTCCCACTGGCTCTGCGAGAGCCGAAGCGCCGAGGCGGCGGTCAGGAAGGGAACAGTGTGCGCGAGCGCAATTCCGGAGGGGCCGGCGTACTTGCGGCTTACGACGATGGACGTTCCGACGACAAGGAGCGCGGAGACAATGCCGATTGCACCGTAGACGAAGTTGAGTGTCCTGACGCGGCCGGGATCCAAGGAAACGAGGGCGTCCTGAGGCGTGGTCGCCAGGAGGACGGCGGCAACGAAAATCAGGGCAGCAGCGGAGAGCGCGGCGAGCGTGCGAGCATTGTCACGTGTCCAAGGCGTGGACACTCTTTCAACGACTTGCCCGACGGCTTCCGTCAGGTCGTCATAGACCATATCGGCGGCTCCCTCACCGAGGGGTTCGAGCGTCAGCGCGGCACCGGCGCGCACCCCCTGGGCGGACAGAGACGCGGACTGGTCGAGGAGTCGGCCCGACGCGGTTCGCACCGCGAAACCATCGTTTGCGGGCTGATCACTGAATGCTCCGGCGGATTCAACGAGCCCCGGCAGGAGTTCGACCAAAGGGATCGTCTGAGGGACCGTGACATCACTTCGATCCACGCCGTAGGTAATCGTGAGTGGAATCATCGCCACTCCACGAGATGTTTTCGATGCCATTGGATCCTCCCGGTTGCCGCGTGATGGGGTCTGTGGCTACACGACACAACCCTGTAAGTCTAGGTTGTCGGTCAGGTTTTGTCATGATTTTTGCGTAACATCAAAAAAAGAGATGAAAACATGGTTAGTATTCATGTGTCCCCATGCTCTCACGCATCCCGCGAGAGAGTTCACTCATACAAATGGAGGTTCACATGGCAGACCAGCGGGCCGTAGATGGCGCCCTTGCACAGGGCGTCTCCGCGATTGAGTCCACCTACAACGACCTGCAGGGCCACTTCCGTCGCCTCGAGGGCGACCTGTCGACCATCGGCAGCTCGTGGCAGGGCAGCGCCTCGGTTCAGTTCACCCAGCTGATGCAGCAGTGGCAGGACAACGCGGCGAAGGTTAACCAGGCTCTTCAGGAGCTCGCGGACAACCTGCGTGGCACCGACAAGGCAATGCAGGCCAACGAGGCCGACACCGAGGGCTCGTTCGCGCAGATCCTCGGCGGACTGTGAGAGATTAAGACAGGAGACTGAAGATGGATTTCCAGGTAAATTACGGCGCTCTCGATGGCGCTGCCGCCGACATCAAGTCCGGCGCTTCCAACCTGCAGAGCTGCCTCGATGACCTCGAGAACACGCTGAACCAGCTGCGTTCCTCGTGGGAAGGCCAGGCTCAGGAAGCCTACAACGCCGCTCAGGTCAAGTGGAACCAGGGCCTCGAGGGCCTGAAGGACGTCCTGTCCCGCACCTCCGCGGCCGTGGACTCCGCTCGTTCCAACTACCAGCAGACGGACCAGGCTTCCGCCGCCCGCTTCTGATAGCACCGCGCACACGCGCTGAGGGAGGGTCCGCCCCATTGTCGGGGCGGGCCCTCCCTCGTTTATCCGCCCAGCCCCGCCGGGTGACGACACACCCATCGCGAGGGCAACTCCCTCGCGCATCGACAGCATTTTTCGAAATTAACCGAATGACACAAAATCGCTTACCGCGGTGCCCGCACCTGCTCACAAAGAGGCCTACAACAGACATTGTGGCGAGTCTCTCATTCGTGATTGTATTGGCGGCCGTTGGACGCCATGTCTAACTGTCGAAGGTGTTGCGTGTCCGTTTGAGCATCCCTCGGCTCGCGGCGTGCCCCGCTCGCAGATTCGCGCCGGCGCGAGTTCCACAGCGCCCACGGGCTCGCCGTTGTAACGCCTCACCACCGCACCACTCACACCTGCTGGATAACTCCTGCAGCCCCACAGAAAGAGGATCCCGTCGCGGCCAGGCCGCGACGGGATCCTCAAGCAGACAACGCGTCAGCGCACCGAATCCGCATCCGCAAGGACGATCGTGGCACGACGCTCGCCCATGAGGATTTCGGTACCCGCGGGCACCTCGACAGCTTGGCCGCCCGCGAGCGCGGAAATACGACCATCAGGCGTTCGGATCTGCGTGCCATTCGCCGAGAAGGCATCCTCGATCCAGGCACCCGTCGCGGTCGGACCGACGCGCATGTGCGTACGCGACAACGACACGGTCGTATCGGGCACGACGACCGAGCGCGTGCCTTCGACGGACGCGGGCCTGCGGCCGATGGTGAGAGGCTCGTCGATCAGCTCGCGCTGTCCGGAATCGAAGATGAGCCACAGCAGCTGAGCGCGCGCGGGAGCAGCCGGGGCACCCCACTGAGACCGGCCCGCGTCACCCCACTGAGAGCCGCCACCCTGCATCTGCCCGGCCGCGTACGCCTCCTGGGCGGCCTGGCCGGCCTGAACCGCGCGGCGGCTGGGCGGCGGGGCGGACACGCCCGCACCGTTTGCGGCGTGGTAGGGCATAGTTTCGAACGACGGCTCGGAGTACGAGGCCGGGGCTGCCTGGGCGGGAGCCTGCGCAGGGGGCGCGCCCCAGGAATCCTGCGGGGCAGTCACGGGAGCCGCGGGCACGTCGGTTGCCGGAGACGAGAATGTCGGAACGGCGGGCACCTCAGAGGCGGGAGACGAGAAGGTCGGAACGGCGGGCACCTCAGAGGCGGGAGACGAGAATGTCGGAACGGCGGGCACCTCAGAGGCGGGAGACGAGAAGGTGGGCACCGCCGGAACCGCAGGGGCCTGCGCAGCAGGCGCGTATGCGGGCTGGGTCGGGGCGGGACGATGCGCGTCGGGCATGCCCTGCGGCGGCGCTGCCGGAACCGCGGGCATCGCCGGAGCGGAAGGCACCGAGGGAGCGGAGAGCGCAGCCTGCGGCGCACTGTAGTCGGGCGCGTAGGGGTCGTTGGCGCGCTGTCCCGGAGCAGAGTAGCCGGGCGCGGCCTGCGGCACGGGCGTAAGCGGGGCGCTCGGCGCCCCCCACTGGCCCGGCGAGCTAGCCGGGTGAACGCCGTCGAAGCCGTTGGGAGCTTGGCCGGGGCGCGGACGCTCGGCGTATCCCGCCATTCCTGCCGCGCCGGGGCCGGCCGCGAGCGCCGCGTGCTTGCGCAGGTCGACGAGGCGGGTGCGGGTGGGCCCCGTCAGCCAGGTACGGCCGTCGCGGGCGAGGGCGAGAGCGGCGAGGGGACCAACGACCGTGATCTGGAGCAGCGCCATGAGGGCGATGTAGCCCATTGCGGCTCCGAGGGACGGTGTCTGCGTATCGTCCTCGTCGCGGATGAGGCAGACGCGCATGGCGGCCATGCCGGGTGTACGCCCGGAGGCTCCGAGCATGATCCCGGCGGCGATCACGGCCTCGACGGTGATGAACGCGATGGTCAGGGGCGTGAAGTAGATAAACCAGGTCGCAGCGAGGAGCGCACCGAGGACCAGCAGGTCAATCACGTAGGCGCCGACGAGCCGCGACGGCGTGGCGGGCGCGAACGGAGTCTTAGTGGTGTCAGACATTACAGGACCGCCCTCCAAGCGAACGAGAAGAGACCCGAGGCCATGACCGCCGCGGGCAGGAGCGCAAACGTGCAGAAACTTTGGACGAAATCAAGGATTGTGCCGATGAGTGCGGCGTTGTTCGTGGTTTCCATGATGCTGGTCATGACGACCGTGACAACGCTGATCACGATAAGGACGCACAGGGGAACAAGCGGGAAGAACCAATCGACGCCCTTCAACGCCTTCGTCCAGTCACCAACGAGCAGGGCGCACAACAGCGCGAGAGCGGTCAGGCGCGGGAGGATTCGACCGAGGTAGGTACGGGTCGCTCGCGGCGCGGTGAGCAGAACGATAATCGCGGCGATGACGAGGACGATGCCTGCGATGCCATGTCCCATGTCGAGGTCGGGCGTCACTGTGTGGGCCAGGGGGACGCCTCCGGCGAGGACGAACGCGGTCGACGCGACGACAAGCAGGGTATTGCGTGCCTCGGTGTGCCCCAGGACGACGGCCATGCGTCCACCGGTAACAGCGCTGGGCTTTTGGACGGGAGGCTGACGGATGCGCGAGGCGACCGTCTGGACGGCGGACACGTCGATGAGCTGAGTGTCGGGCACGCGGAGCGACAGACGGGGGGCCATGAGGAAGAGGTAGACGCCGATCATGACCGCCAGCGGCGCGATATCAATCACGCTAAAGAGCGGGAATGCGTCGATCGTGATGAGCACTGTGGCGCACACCCAAGCCAGCAGCGCACTGAGGGCCGACGGGGTGACAGTCAGGGACACGACGGCCAGGGACACGATGAGGGCCACCCAGACGCCGACGACGGGAGCAATCGTCAGCGCGTGGATATCGGCTACCGACACCAGGCCGATCGCACTGTAACCCGCGAGAGCGGGCATCAGGAGCAGCAGAGTGGGACGCGAACGCACCCTGCGCGACACAAAAAGCGGAGCGATCGAGCCGATGCAGCAGACGAGCGAGCAGACTGCGCGCAGCCACACGGGGACGGATGAGACGGTCTTCGCCCACAGGGGGCCGTCCTCAGCGTGCTCGTAGATAGCAAGGGCAGCGTCGCCCAGGATCGGCAGGAGGCACAGAGCGGAAACGGTGCCCAGGACCAGGAAGCAGAGGCCGACGAGGGCGAGGACGGGAGACAGCCATTGGTTGTCCTGGCGGGCCGAGGCCTCGTTGAGTTGCTGAGCGGATAGGACGCGGCTGGACAGGGCAATCGTCGAACCGGCAGGGAGATCACGTCCGAGGACGGCGGAACCCTCGAGGGGACGCCCGTCCGCGTAGGAGACGCGCACTGAAGGCAGAGACAGATCTATCTCCAGCATGGCGCACAGGCCCGCGACCGTCGTCCCTTCCGGGGCGGCGAAATCGGAGGTGCCATCGGAGTCGATAACAGTCACTGACACCATGGTGGCGCTCATGTAACCTCCGTTCTCAAGTAAACAACAGTGCCCAGTGTAATGCACCGACGCTAACCGCCGGTTAAAACTTGGAAGTCCACTCAGCTACACTGGGTGCAGTCGCATCGAACACTTACGCGCACAGCGCGAGGAGACCTCATGGTTACACGCAGAAAACGGCGGAGTGCCGCGGCTCCGGAGCAGCCCTCCGGCAGCCTCGCTATCCAGATTCCACCGGAAAAGGCCGAGCCCGCATCGATGGGCAACGTCCTCATGATGGTCGTGCCCATGCTGGGTTCCACGGGCGTCATGATCTTCATGGCCATGCAAAACGGCAGCAACAACAACCGCTCGATGCTGATGGGCGGCGGCATGCTGGTGGCCATGCTGGGCATGGTCGGCTTCAACATGTATCGCCAGTTCTCCCAGTACCGCACGCGCGTGGTGACGCAGCGCCGCGAATACCTGTCCTACCTGGCGGAGACCCGCGACGCGGTGCGCAAGGTCGCGAAGAAGCAGCGCGCCTACTACAACTGGGTGTACCCCGACCCCAACGCGCTGGTGACGCTGGCGGCCAACGGCTCGCGCCTGTGGTCACGCGAGGGCGGCACCTACGACCTCTTCGCTTTCCGCTACGGGTCCGGCACGCAGCCCCTCGGCCTCATCTTTGAGCGTCCCCCGATCGACCCGATGACGGAGATGGACGTCGTCTGCCTGTCGGCGATGGAGCGTTTCATCAACGTGCACGACCACACGGATAACGTGGGTAAGTTCCTCTTCCTGGGTGACTTCAGCCATATTGAGGTCGCTGGCGAGGGCGAGGCCGTCTACGACGAGATGCGCGCGATCATGATGCACCTGGCGTGCTTCATCGACCCCTCCAAGCTCAAGATCGCCGTCCTGTGTTCGGCGGATCGCCTGGGCGAATGGGAGTGGGTCAAGTGGATGCCCCAGGCCCGTTCCTCCACCGTGCGCGACGCGGTGGGTCCGGGTCGCATGATTTCGACCGACCCGGGTGAGCTCGCGGAAATGATCGGAACGGACATCGCCATGCGCGGCGCCTTCCGATTTGGCGAAGAAATCCCCGTGTACCCGCACCTGCTGCTGGTGTGCGACGGGGCTGAGTTCCCGGCCTCGTCCCCCTTCGGCTCCGCCGCCGGCGTCAAGGGCGTGACGATCATGAGTCGCGCCCGCGAGTGGACCCCCATGACCTCGCACACGACGCTGCGCCTGCTCATCCACCCGAACCCGGATCGCAAGGGCGCGGACGTGGTCGACGTGGTCACGATGGACTCCATGCCCGAGCAGGCGTTCGCGGACCGCCTCACCGCCGTTCAGGCTGAGGCCGTCGCACGCCGCATGACGCCGTTCGCCAACCAGCAGAACCTGGAAGAGGCGGACACCCCGGTGGGTCGCTCGGACGAGTCCCGCCAGAAGGACCTCATGGAGCTCGTCGGCATCGGCGACATCCGCGACTTCGACCCGGAGAAGCAGTGGCGTCGCCGCGAGGGCCGCGAACGCCTCGCCGCACCCTTCGGCGTCACGCCCGAGGGAGCGCCGGTCGTCCTGGACATCAAGGAATCCGCCCAGCAGGGTATGGGTCCCCACGGCCTGCTGATCGGTGCGACCGGTTCGGGTAAGTCCGAGGTGTTGCGTACCCTCGTGCTGGCCCTGGCGCTCACCCACTCTCCGGAGCAGCTGAACCTGGTTCTCGTCGACTTCAAGGGTGGTGCGACCTTCGCCGGCATGTCGGACTTGCCGCACGTGTCCGCCATGATCTCGAACCTGGAGTCGGAGCTCTCCCTTGTCGACCGTATGCAGGACGCCCTCCAGGGCGAAATGGTGCGCCGCCAGGAGGTTCTGCGCCAGGCCGGCAACTACGCGAACGTGTCCGACTACGAGGCGGACCGCATCGCCGGCAAGCACGAGTTCCCGCCGCTGCCCGCCCTGTTCATCGTCCTGGACGAGTTCACGGAAATGCTCATGGCCAAGCCGGAGTTCGGCGAGGTCTTCATCATGATCGGCCGTCTGGGTCGTTCGCTGTCGGTGCACCTGCTCCTCGCCTCCCAGAAGATGGACCTTGGTAAGGCGCGAGGCCTGGAGTCTCACCTGTCGTACCGCATCGCCCTGAAGACCTTCACCGAGAACGACTCGCGCGAGGTCCTGGGCATCCCGGACGCCGCGAAGCTGCCCCCGCTGCCCGGTTCGGGCTTCCTGAAGGCGGGCGGCGACGGCCTCGTCCGCTTCCGCGCCTCCTACGTGGCCGCTCCCCCGCCGGCGCGTACCCTCGCGTCGATTTCCGAGGCCACGACCGCCGGGGCACCGACCGCCCCGATTGAGATCCTGCCCTTCACGGTCGCTCCCGTTATCACGCGCGAGGATACGTTGGGCGAGAAGGAAGAGGTCGACCAGAACCAGGAAGTCGTCCTGGCGGGCGACGAGCTGTGGGCAGACATGTCCGAGATGGACATCGCCGTGGCCAAGATGAAGGGCAAGGGCTACCCGGCCCACCAGGTGTGGCTGCCGCCCCTGGAGACCCCGGATACCTTCGCGACCCTCATGCCGGACCTACGTCCCGACCCGGATCTGGGCTTCGTGTCGCGCGCCTGGCGCGAGTCGGGCACGCTGCGCGTCCCCCTCGGCACTGTCGATCTTCCTCTCGAGCAGCGCCGCGAGACCCTCGTCCTGGACCTGTCGGGTGCGGGCGGTAACTTCGCGCTCGTCGGCGGCCCGCAGACCGGTAAGTCGACGGCGCTGCGTACGATCGTGCAGGCCCTGTCGTTGACCTACACGCCGCAGGAAGTCCAGTTCTACGTGATGGACTTCGGTGGCGGTACCTTCGCCGGTTTCGCGAACGCCCCGCACGTGGCGGGCATCGCGACGCGCGACACCGAGGAGGTGCGCACGCGTATG
>ERZ773001.760-NODE-760-length-11952-cov-3.33059_pt1 | contig 11952 bp, 9 predicted proteins | sample MGYA00511673_ERZ773001 | MGnify/ENA primary metagenome ERZ773001 (study PRJEB29015, sample SAMEA2738091) | human oral metagenome | biome: human oral; feature: human-associated habitat; material: saliva | place: China | collected 2162 ... | reverse complement strand
GGCTATCTGGGTGTATGTATAAGGGAGGAGTCCCTCTTAGGACTCCTCCCTTGCTGTCACCCGGATGTTCGGGATGGGAACAGTTTTTAGGAAGACGGTGAGGCGCTGGAGCTTGATGAGGGTATGTCAAAGGTAATCACCCAGCGGCCATTGGTGTGTTTTGCTTTAATCTTCCCACCTCCCTTATGCACCTGCTGTTTCGTGGGGATGGTGCTCACCTTCACGGAGCGTTCGGTAGAAGTCTCTGTCACATCTACCCGGTACGTTCCGTGGCGTGATTCTTCTTTATATGGCCAGATGTACTCGTCCCCTTCTTTTGTGGGTTCTGAGGTCTCTAAGAAAAAGACAACTTTGGACTCGGCCTCCCAGTATTTACCCTCACGGATCTTATCCAGAGTAAACCCAGAGGTAAAGTTTTCCCGGTTTTCCTCGTTTAAGGCGGACTCATTAACCGGCCCGACCTCCCCGGTGAGTAAGGCGTAGGTAATAGCCGCCCCAAGAAATGCAATGCTGGAATACAGTCCGGCTACGGAGTCTTCGTCAGCATTTTTGGGCTTAATAGGTTTGGGAACGTTTTTGGGCGGAGTGTCGTGGGTTGCGGGCTCAAAGGTACCGGCGGAAGTATCGTATTCCTCCAGTTTCGCCTCGCCTTTATAGTCTTTGGGAGAGGCTGACGGTGAAGAGGCATCCTCTTGAGTACCCACAAATACATTGGTTGCCGCGCAGGCAGATAAAAACACCGTTGTTCCTGCGCCTACAAGGCTTAAAGCCGCGCGGCGGGTTATTTCGGAAGTCATCGTAACCGGTATCCTTTCGGATTGTATTTATTCGATAAACCTATCATAGGTTCTGTGTGCCCACTCACACGGTATATTCAAGTATTACTTTAATCATAGAGTTACTGTGTGCTATATCTATCCGCTCACTAACACCGTGCGGACCTGTCTCACAGTGAGGCAGGCCCGCACGGGCTTTTATAGACTACGGCAAAAGCCACTCTGTATTTGTATATCTCGGCTTCTGCCCTTGGTACCTATTCTCCGGTTTTGCCTTTACCCTTAGCGTCCTTATCTTTCTTCTGATGCAGGGTGTGCAGCGGCTTCGGCAGCTCCACCGGCTCCCAGGTGTTTGAGGTGGCCTTGAACATGGGCATCGCCCCGGGGCCCAACCGAATGCCCTGAGTAGATGTATCCTCAAACCCGCTGCCGAGCGTACCCAGCTGCGGCTCGAACACCGGTGAGACATCATCATCCAAAGAGTCCAGGTCGCTCTCATCAATAGTTGACGGCACCGGAGTATGCGGAACGGGCGGCTGTACCGGCGGCACATCAGGGGTGGTCCCCTGCCCCAGCGGCACCGTGGTGTGCTCCGCCGTATCGCTGGAGGGCTGCTGCTGCGGGTACGGGTTCTGCAGATTCAGCTGCCGCGCCCTGCGGCGGGCACGCTCAGCAGCCTCACGCTGCACCTGCTGCGCCGCCTCAGCTGCGCGGGTAGCCTGCGCGCGGGCCGCAGCGGCACGCTGAGCCAGGTTCGCCGTGGGTATCCCATCCGTGATCGGGGCTGTAACGTCAGCATCAAAGGAGCCACTCCGTTCGAAGGAGGATGCCCCGGAAAGGTTCTGCTGCGGCACCCTGCCAGTTTTAGCAGCAGCCTCCGGTCGGGCCGGGGCGGCAGGTGGCTGAGTTGGAACAGGCGCAGTAGGCTGCGCCGCCTCAGCAGAATCGCTTTGGGAAGGGGCGCTCTGGGTGGGGGCAGCAGGCGTGACCGGCGCAGAAGATACAGCCGAGTCAGCAGGCTGAGTGGCCTGGGCAGAGGCTGAAGGCGCCTGAGAGGTCTCGGGCTGGATATCAAAAAGCATGGGCTCATCACGGTGCGCCAGGGGCCTCAGCTGCGGGGGCAGGTGCGAGCCCCGCCCACCCCGACGAATCGCCGGAAGCTGAGAAGTACGGGCCCGAACCGGCTCCCGTTCCACTGAACTACGGCGTGCAGCACCCTGAGCATCAGGTTCCCGCTGAACCCCGGGCGATGCGGCGGCACGGGCCCCCTGAGCTGACGCACTGCGACGCGCAGGTGTGTGGCGGCGCACCGGTGCAGGCTCACGGCGGGGACGAGACGACTCCTCCTGAACGCCCTCACCAGCGGGACGTTCACGCCCTGCCGCGCGTTCGCTGCGGTGCTCGGCGGCGGGGGCGCGACGCCCCTGCGTCCGGCCGCTGTCTTGACGTGCAGCCGAACCCGCAGCTGCTATACGGGCGGGAGCGGGGCGTGCCCCCTTGGTGCGACGGGTATTAGCCGCCGGGTCAGCACCGGCTGTTTCAGACTCACGGCTGCCGCGTTCAGCGGAGGCTGTCGCCTCGGCCTGTTCGGCTGCCGGGGCACTGGAAGACTCGCGGCGGCTCGCTGCGGGCTTTTTAACACCCGAAATCGCCAGGTACCGCAGCAGCCCGCCGGTCGCCACGGCAACCAGCAGCGCCGCCACCGGCCACACCCACGACAGCATGCCGGAAAAAGCCATAAGGGCAAACCCCAGGGCCGCAACAAACGCCAGCAAGGCCACACCTAAAAGTACGGCGCGGCCGGTATGAACCGTCATCCCCGGGGGTACCGGACCCCCCAGCATTGACTCCTGAACCTCCGGAACTTCTTCGGTAGAGGAAAGCTCATGCAGGGCAGGGCCGCGAACCGCAGCCGCCGAAGGCGCCTCCCCCCGAGGCCCCTCCGCACGCCCGGTGCCCTGATGGTGTGTGCCGCTACGAGGCTGAGAATCGGTGTCCGCAGCGGAGGGATCCTGCCCCGCCGTCTCAGCGTCTATATTAACCTCAGGGATACTACGACCTATCCGGGAGCCTGAAGGTTGGGAATTTGCTGTAACCTCCCAATGTGCGGGTGCATCAGCCTCGCCGTCGGCAGGCTCCGCACCGGGCGCAGAGTCCAGGTCAGGCTCCGGGGCGTAGAGGTCCTCATCGTACGGTTCGTCGTAAAGCTCAGTATCGTGTGCGCCCTGCTGCTGGGCGTTCGCGTCCTCACGCATCGTGGCCTCCTCCCACAGGTCGGCGTCTTCGGCACTCTCGGCTGCATCCGTGGTGTACAGCAGCTGCGTCTTATCGTCCGCATACTCTTCCTGTCGCTGCTGCACGTTCACCGCAGCCGAAGCGGCGCTCTCAGCAAACTCCACCCCGCCCAGGGGCTCCAGCGAACCGGTGGAGGTTGAAGCGTACACCTCAGCCTTGCCGGAAGCCGAAGGCACGGCCGCACCCGTGCCGCGTGCAGTCTCCTCGTTAAACAGTACTTTTGCGGACAAGAAAATATCCTCAGCGGTGCGGCCCACACTCGCCAGCTGCCGCCGGGATCCGTTGGCGGGCGCGCGCCGAGAAGCCCTAGGCACAACCCACAAGAGCATAATGACAGCAAGGGCAACCACAATGCCCGAAGTGCTCAGCCAGATCATGCTTCTATACCGCCCCCATAAAAACGCCGGATCCCAAAAACCTATATCTATAAATACTACCGAAGTTAGCGGATATCGGTGTGCCAGAATACGCCCCAGGCACAAAACATCACCAAGTTTTGTGCCCGCCCACACAGCACCGGGTTGAAAACACCCAACCGCACAATAATGCGGTGGCCCCCGGCACGGGAAGCCACCGCATCATAACACCCTAAAACGCGTGTTTTTAGCAGTTTTCGGCAGTAAATTCCTTCAACCACTGGCACAGCTCGGGGCCGAAATCGCCGCGCTCAGCAGCCAATATAATATTCGCCTTCAAATACGAGAGCTTATCGCCAGTATCAAAACGACGGCCCTTAAACACCACACCGTACACGCCTTCCCCATCGCCCTCGCCCACGGCAAGAGTCTGCAAAGCGTCAGTGAGCTGAATTTCTCCGCCACGGCCGGGGGCGGTATTCTCAAGCACCTCAAACACCTTCGGGCTCAGCACGTAACGGCCAATCACAGCGTAATTTGAGGGGGCCTGCTCCGGCTCCGGCTTCTCAACCAGCCCGGTCACCTTCACAAAATCCTCACCCTCAACGGTCTCAATCGCGGCGGCGCCATACGCAGAAATCGCCTCACGCGGCACCTCCATAAGGGCCACCACAGAACCGCCGGTACGCTGCTGCACCTCAACCATGCGAGAGAGCAGATCTTCCTTCTCATCAATCAGGTCATCGCCCAGCAGCACCGCGAACGGCTCATTGCCCACATGCACCTTACCGCGCAGCACCGCATGCCCCAGGCCCTTCGGGTCGCCCTGGCGCACATAGTGGATCTCTCCCAAATAGTTGGACTCCTCCACAGCCTTCAGCAGGGCTTCTTTACCCTGCTCAGCCAGCTGCCGCTCCAACACCGGCACACGGTCAAAATGATCCTCCAGGGCGCGCTTATTGCGGCCGGTGATCATCAGCACATCTTGCAGCCCCGCGCGGATCGCTTCCTCCACCACATACTGGATGGCGGGACGGTCCACCACCGGGAGCATCTCTTTAGGGGTCGCCTTTGTTGCGGGCAAAAATCGGGTGCCCAGACCCGCCGCAGGAATAACAGCCTTAGTAATAGACCCAGATACATTAGTCATGCAAACAGCATACATGAGAAGAGAATGTCCGCAGAACAAGCACGTCTCAAGTACCGCATATTTCACAATATTTTGATTAGACATTCCCCTCAGAATTAGGCCTTCTGCAATTCTATAATTGAAATAACACGCGCCACGCTGTGTTTCAGTACTGCAGCCAACGTCGTCCCAGGAGAACCATGCAGCAGCCCGCCTCGGGGGCATCCCCCGAAGACATCGCGCTCGATAAGCAAGTATTACGCGCCCAAATCCGCCCGCGCCGCCTCATTAACCGCAGCAACCGCGCAGAGGCAGGGCAAGCAGACTATGCGCGCCGCTACCAGGAAGGCATCTACTCCCTCATACCCCGCACCGGGGAAAAACTAACCATTGCAGCGTACCTGCCGACCGCTGCGGAGCCCCCCATCACCGACGCACTGCAGCAGCTGCACCACGACGGGCACCGCATCCTGGTGCCGGTGGTGCGCCCCGGGAGGCAACTCGCCTGGGTGCAATGGGACCCGCATGTGCAGCACCCCCTCAACGGTATGGGTATTGCCGAACCCGAAGGCGACGCTGAAGGCCCCCACGCCTTCACAGCAGCCGACCTGCGCCTAGTACCCGCCCTGGCCTACGGACGCAACGGGCGACGGCTTGGCCAAGGCGGCGGGTATTACGACCGGCTGCTGCCGCGCCTGAGCGAGCAGGCCCTGCGCGAAACAACAGTGGGCGTGGTATTCGCCGACGAAGTGCTTGACAGCATCCCCTACGACACGTGGGACGGGGTGCTTTACCGGGTGCTCACCGAGAACGGGGTGCACCCGCTCGGCGAACATGCCACCCACTAACACACCGTACAGCCAGCACGTAGGCGGGCACCGCACACAGGCGGTACACTTTTTAGCTGGAAGTAATCACACAGGCTCAGCGAGGAATACCATGCCGATCTACGTCTACCAGTGCAAAAACTGCGGCCACGCCTTCGAAAAACGCCAATCATTTAGCGATAATGCGCTGCGTACCTGCCCAAGCTGCGGACAGGAAACACTGCGTAAACGCTACAACGAGGTGGGCGTCGTCTTTAAAGGCTCCGGGTTTTACACAAACGACAAAAACAGCAGCACAAATAGTTCAAGCAGCTCCAGCGGCAGCTCAGCAGGCACCGCCTAACCGCCACGCACCCAGCCCCTCATCTGGTCAGGGTGCAGGTCAAACGTGAACAACATGGCCCAGCGTGCAGTGCTGGGCTTTTACCCGCCAGGGTGCGCGGGGCTACGGTAAGCAACCACGAATGGGGTACGCGGCACCCTGGGGCACCGTGCGGGCTAATAGTGCGGAGGTTTCTGCTCCTTCATCTCCTGCACCCACTGCAGCCTAGCCAGCTCATCCGCGCTCAGCGCCTGCTGGGAACGCCCACCCGGCACGCCACGGGTCGCCCCAGTCCCCTGTTGTCCGCTGGCGGCCCTCTGCCCGCCCGACGGCTTCACACGCTGCACCCGCCCCGGTTCGGGGGCATTCACCCCAGCGATACGCGGCTCAGCTTCAGCTGGTGCGCCCGCCCCACTCACCCGGCGATGACCGCGCCGTGGTTTCGGCACGGGCGAGTAGCCGCTCACGAGTTGTCCTCCCGCATCCCCACGTACCGCATAATGCGCTCCACCACAGCGTCCGGGTCGGCGAATACCTCCACCGTGTTCAGGGTCAGGTAGTTCCACCCGGTAAGGCCCAGCCGCTCAGGCAACAGGCGGGTGCGCTCGCGCACGCTGGTGCTTGCAAAACGCGGTGAGGCATCCGAGCAGGCAACCAGCGGCATAGCGGGCTCCTCATCGTCGCCACCGCCTGCGGGGGCGTAGGCGATAAACGCCACCAGCCCGCCGCCTGGCTCAATGCGCACCCCGCGCTGGCGCAGCCGAACCAGCAGGTCGTTCAGCAGCCAATCACCGGTATCGGGCAGAGGGCCGTAATCCTCCCCCGTTAAGAACTCGTTATCGGGCATTTTTTCGGGGATGCGTGCCGCCTGCTGCTGCTCATCCACACGTTTCTGGTGTGCCTCATGGGCACGCATCAGACGGTAAAAGTCGAGGGCGCCGTGCTCTAGTTTCTGCGGCTCCAACGCATCCGGGCTCACACACGAAACAATGTGGGTGGCGCGGCGGGCACGGGTCAGCGCGGTCACGAGCCCCTCCCGGCCGTGCTCCTCCGACAGCTGCCCCATCGTGTAGGGGGTACGCTGGTCGGGGCGGGGGCGGCCCACCCCCAAGGAGAAGATAATGGTGTCTCGCTCCATGCCCTCAGCGCGCGTAAAATCAACCACCCTAAACGGTTCTTTCCCGGGTTTAAAGAACGGCGCCAGCTGCGGATATTTATTCAGGGCGTTGCGCACCGCACCAGCCACCCGCTGCGCGTGTTTAGGGCTCGCGGTTACCACCGCCAGGGAACGCTCCGGGCGGCGGTAAGCGTGCTCCAGCACCAGTAAGGTCACCCGTTCCACCTCAAAACTGGGCGATTCCTGGTTGGCGTTATCGCTCACCTTCCCGCGCGTATCAATGTACTCCACGCTAAGGGTCGGCTTCGGTTCGGAGGCGGCATCACTCACCGAGCGCTGCCGCAGCTGCCCCCCGTAAAATTCACGGTTCAAATAGTCAAAGGTCACCGGGTCCATGGCCCGCCCCAGCTGCGCCAAGTGCAGCGAGGGCACCACCTTCGAAAGCGCGTCAAAGGTGCTCTCAAGCTGTTTCGTTGCCGGTGCCGGTGCCCCCGTCGCCGGTGCCGAAACAATAAACGGGGCCGGGTACCCTGAGTGCGGGTCACCGAGGGCGATCACCGCCTCAGCGCGGGTAATGGCGGGCAGGTTTGCCGCTAGCGGCGTCGATTCGGAATCCAATAAGATCGCAGCGTCAAAACGCATAGTGGGCGGAACGTGACGTGCCAACGCGAAGGGGCTGGCCGTCCAAATCGGCAGCAGGGTGCTCGCCATCGTTGGGGCGTGCTCCAATAACTGCTGAAGCACAAACTCATGCCCGCGCAGCTGGCTTTTAAGGTACGCCGCCTGCTCATGGTGGGTGTCGATCCGGTCGTTCCACAGCTGCCGGGTGCACTCCAGCAGTCGTGAGGCGGCACCCAGCATGTGGGCGTAGTCGGCGCGGCGGAACCGGGACTCAACGCCGCGAAGCGCCTGCCCGCCCAGGATTCGCCCCTCGTGGTCGTGCAGCAGCTCCTCAAGGGCGGACTGCCACCAGGCCAGCTCCAGCTCAGCGGCCACTAGCCGTGCCGGCACCTGCCGGGCGTACAAATCTTCCATGAGCTCATCCAGGCCCAGGCACAGCAGGCGCGCGGTGAGGGTATCCCGCTCGGGCAGGCTCATCAGCAGCACCCGGTCGGCCAGTAACGCGTCCAAACGCTGTTCGAGCGCGTCCAGGGTGGTGCGGGTAAAGTCGGTGCCTTCCGGGGAGTCATCCAGCACGATTCGCAGCCCGTCGAATTCTTTCATGAGGGAATTGCAGGCGGTGACAAGCGCATCAAGGTTCTCAGGGATCTGCGGGGTGCGTGGGGCGGCGGTGTGCCGGATCCACTCTGCGCGTTCAGCCTGCACAATCCGCAGCTGCTCGTGCAGGTCGCCAATATTCACCCCCGGCAGGATGTACTCCTTAGCGGCGCGGCGCAGGCGGGAGCGCTGCATACTGCTCATTTCGATGCCGTTTTCGCGGCGCCACGCCCCGGTCGCGGTGGCCGCGATCAGGTCGGTGACGGGCCGGTCATACACGGTGGGGCGGAACTGTTTCAGGGTTTCCCGGATGCGCTGCAGAATACGCAGCTGCCCCTGCCAGTCGGTGATAGTGCGGCCCAGCCGTAACCCGGTGGTGCGGCTGAGCCGGCTCATAGCCTCCCGCAGAGACAGCAGGGAGGATTTGAGGGTGAGAACCAGTGCGTAAGCGTCAGCGGTCTCCTCGTCGTTGGCCAGGCGGGCACGGTACCAGGGGGAGGTGCGGGCCGCTGGGGTGAACGCCCCCAACTCCGCGAGGCGGGTGAGGTCGTGAGCGAGGTTCTCGCGTTCGAGCAGCCGATCAAGCATGCGGCGGCTAAACCGTACGCCGGTTGCGGGCGCCTCATTCCGTGAGGTGAGTTCGGCGAGGGTCTGCAGCGCCTGGTAGGTGGTGATATTCCAGTACGGCTCGTGCGAGAGCAAAGCCTCGGTGTGCCTGTGCAGGCGGCGGCGGGTTTCAAGCAGCTCGGCGGTGGTCTCCTCTTCCTCGGGCATGGCAGCGGTTTCGTTGCGCACAATGGCTTGGATGAATTCGGCGCGCTGGCCTTCGGCGTCGCGGTCGGTGAGCACATCAAAACGGAGGGAATCAATACCGTTGCGTTCAAGCAGCGCGGTGAAATCGGCCAGGGTGGAGCGTTTCTCCCCCACCACAAGCACAGATTTGCCCTGCCCCGCGAGGGTCGCAGCAATATTTACGGCGGTACGTAGCGGCTCGGTGCCGGGGGCAGCGGTGATGGTGAACGAGTTGCCGCTGGCGGCCGCATCAATAATGGTCTGTGCGGCCGGGTCGGCGTCAAGCAGCTGTGTCTCCCGCTGCGGGTCGCGGTCGTCATGAGGGGGCTGGTTCTGCACCAGTGGGCGGATGCTCGGGTGCACGCCGGGGACTTTGAGCGCGGCAATATCACGCACCAGCGGCGTGTGGGCGGTGTGCGGCAGCTCGCCCATGCTTTCTTTGAGGTCGGCGAATGTTGAGATGAAGAACCGTGATTCGATGGCCATCCCGGGGATATTCCCGGTGGTGGCGCGCATCCGCTCAATTACGGGCTCGGGGTCAAGGCGGGACATGGAATTAGCCAGCTGCGCCACGTCCATGGTGCCCAAGTCAATATCGTATTCCTGTTTGATTTGGCGCACCATGGCGGGGTTAAGCCGCGCGGCACCGGCAAGGCGCAGCTCGTAGTCGTCGCTGCTGGGGTGCGGGGTGATGCTCAGCGGCGCCATGAGGATAGGGGCAATAAACCGTTTCTCGTAGGAGACGGTGTGCTCGCGGGTGGAGCGTGAGAGCCAGGAGGCGGTACCGGCCACGAAATACCCGGAGTCTAGCCCGTGGTCGGTGGACAGCTCATAGATTTTGGTGCGCAGGGTGCGGGCGGCGCGCATCCCCTCCTCCAGCAGGCTTTTGTCGCGCAGAATGGTGGACAGGCGGGTTTTCCGCCCGGCCAGCAGCTGGGCGAGTCCGGAGGGGTTTGCGGCCGTGAGGTCGATGTGCACATAGTCAACCCGGTTAAAGTTGAGCATCGCGTCCGGGCCGGTGTAGATGTCCATCTGTTCCGCCCAGCGTTCCAGCCCCGCCGCTGGGTCGAAGCTGTGGCTGGCGGGGTCAAGGTGCGGCGGCAGTGCCTCAGGGGGCCCGTCGGGGTTGGGTGCCGGTGCGGGCTCTGAGGTTGGCGAGTTTCCCGTCCTGGGCGCGCCCTGGGGGGTCTCGGGGGTTCCGTTCACGTCGTGTGCGTCCTTGGGTGTGTTGTATTCTGCACGTTCTTACATCATACGGCCGGGTGGGTGCGCCTCGTGTCTTTGCCGGGCGGATGGGTTCAGCGTTTCGCGGGCAGCCCACCGTGGCGCGTTATAGTGCCGTAGTTTCTGCGGTTCGTCCTTCCTATGCGGCCTTGTAGCAGCTAAGGTGTGTGTTTAGCTTGTCCAGAGGCGGATGTTCGCCGCAAGAACCAGCAGACTCACCATCCCCAAAAATACCATGGCGGAGATGAGTACCCAACGGTAGGTGGGCGCAAATTTTTCGGTCTCATCCCAGTCGCGGGTGGCGCGCAGCAGCAGGTAACAGGCAAGCGCGCCGGGCAGGTTCCCCACCACTATCTGCACCGCGAGGGCGTAGAGGGTGAAGACGCGTTCGGTGCGTTCGTTTTCGCTTCCAGCGAGTTTGAAGAGTCCCGCGAGCAGGATCGTCAGGCACCCGTTGAGGAACGCGACAGCGAAGAAGGGAATGTTAAGCGCCTGCTGGAAGGTCATATTGGAGTTCGCGGCGCCAAGCAGAATCCAGGCGAAGAGCGCGAAGGGCACCAGGAGCCAGTACCAGAAGAGGAAACGGCGGAGTTTACGGTCGTCGTCAAGCGCGGCGAAGATGTTCATGTCTTGTGTGCTTTCTGGGGGTTAGTCGGCGGTGGGTTCTGCCGGGCCGGTGCCCGGGTCTGTTTCGTTCCCGCCGGGCCGCCGCTGGGTGTTTCGGGTCTCAATGTGGTCGATGTACCGGCGCACCAGGTAATCCAGCAGCACTGAGAGCGCCACGAATGAGTTGTAGGGGCCGCGCTGGCCGGTGATCTGCGTGGGGGTGCTCTGGTAGTGCAGTGAGTATTCGGCGTGGGAGGACATGTAGTTCACCCCGAGGGCGGTGACCGCGACCATGGGGATTTTGCGCAGGGCAAGCATTTTTACGTGTTCGCGCATGTTCTCTGTCTGCCCGGAGAACGATACGAGGATCACCAAATCGTTGGTGGTCATGGAGGTCATGGTGCTTTCAAACTCGTTGCGGGCTGGGATGACGTGACAGAATTTGCCGCACACCTGCATGGATTTGGCGAACTCTTGCACGGCGTTGCGTTGGGCGTACCCGGTGCCGAAGCAGTAGATGGTGCGGGCGTCGTGCATTTTTTCGAGGAGCTTCGACAGCTCCATGTGTTCGAGGTAGTCGTAGGTTCGCAGGATGTCTTCTTTACCGCTCTCAATAAACCTGGGGTTGTAGGGTTCGGAGCGGGTGAGGGAGGATTTAATGAAGTATTTCAGCTCCGCAAAGCCTGAGAAGTTCAGTTTCTTGGTGAGGCGAATAATGGAGCTGGTTGAGGTGTAGGTTTTGTGCGCGAGGGAGCTGATGGTGGCTTCGGCAACGAACTCCTCGTTGTCGAGCATAAACGCCAGAATCTCGCGCTCTGTACCGCTAAAGCGGTGCTGGTTTGCATTCACCACATCTTGTAAATCCACTCAAGGCTCCTGAATCGCTGACAAGCAATATTAAAAATATTACAACGTCTGCGTCTCAGGAGCCTTGTGGTGTTATCGCGTGATGCGGGTTTTAGCCCAGCTCACGTTTTAGGCTTTGGTGTTCACCATGGTTTCAAAACGTTCGCGAACCTGCGGAACGTCCATGCCCACGATCACCTGGAATGCCTTACCCTTGCGTACGATACCCAGAGCACCGGCGTCCTTGAACGCAGCATCCGAGGTGTCGACCAGGGATTCATCGGCCACCGACACGCGCAGGCGGGTGGCGCAGTTGTTCACGGTGGTGATGTTGTCGGCACCGCCGAGCAGTTCAAGGAAACCAGCCGCACGCGGTGCGTACAGGTCAGCGTCGCCGTCTTCTGCGGATGCGCCGCCCTTCTTCTCGGCAGCCTTGGCGGCCTT
>ERZ773001.758-NODE-758-length-11982-cov-2.95833_pt1 | contig 11982 bp, 8 predicted proteins | sample MGYA00511673_ERZ773001 | MGnify/ENA primary metagenome ERZ773001 (study PRJEB29015, sample SAMEA2738091) | human oral metagenome | biome: human oral; feature: human-associated habitat; material: saliva | place: China | collected 2162 ... | reverse complement strand
GCTTGCTGATGAGCATGTTCCCGCCGAGCAGGCTGGAACACGTGTGCAGGGCATCATTATCGGCGGGCCGTGGTCCGGGTTTGACTATGATTTCTCGGGCGCGGATTTCTTTTACCCTGTTCACCGTGCGGGGGCTTTCTGGGGCGGGAAGGTGACCGCCCGGAACGCCACCTGGCGGGATGATGTGTTCATGGAGACCAGCGTTTTTAACGGTGATGCGTCGTTTTCGGGCGGCACCTACCTGGGAAAAACGATTTACGTATTTGGGTGCATCTACCGCGGTAACCTGGACCGCAGCCACTGTACCTACGGGGCCGTGGAGGGCAACTATCACGGGTATACCCATGATTTTACTGCTGCCGGTTCTGTGTACCGGGGTGCGGCTGATTTCAGTAACAGCACCTACGACCGGGGCGTGTGCAGCCATGGCAATACCTACTACGGTTCCGCCGATTTATCGGGGTGCACGTACCGCGGCAAGGTTAACTACCGCCAAAACCGGTACGGGGCGAACCTGACAATGCGCGGGTGCACATACGGTGCCTCGGCGCAGATTGGGGAATCCGCACATATGGGGGATGCCGACTACAGCTGCAGCGTGTATGAAGCAGATGTCTCGTTCTACGGGAGCCGTTATCTGGGAAATGCCACCTTTGCGGAATCCCAGTACCGTGGCGGCGTTTACCACGTTTCTGAGCAGTTCATCGGCTCCGCCAATTTTGACGGCGTCCAGTTTGGCCACACCGCGAACCTGCAGGCGTCCAGCAGCTTCCTGGGGTCGTCGGTGTTCGCCGGCGGGGTGTCCTTCATGGGTGCGCACAGTGGCGGGAAGCCACCCGCCTTTGATGAGTGTGTTTTCAATGACGCCTGTGTAAACGATTTCGGTCCTTTCCCTTATGGCGAGCACGCGGTGCCCATGAGTGGTGCGCTCCCGACCGCCTCCCGGTCGCTGAGCTTCAAAGAGTCGGTGGCTCTGAGCCGGTGTCTGCGTGCCCGGGCCGCCTTCGGGTCCTATCTGCGCACCGTACCGTTTGGTTCGCCTACGTACCAGGCTGCTCAGCATCAGGTTCTGTTCCACACATGGTGCCATTTTATGTTTGATAACGACCTGCTTAACTTTTCCGCCATTGTGCAGGCCCTCAACAACGCAATGAAGGGGTAGACAATGCGCACAGAACGCACAGCACGTTTTGAAGAGGCAGTCAGGCAGCTCGGTGGCGGTACGGTTGAGGCTCGGATGGGTGCGGCACGCACCCTTGTCATACTCGCCGATGAGTGGCTGGCTGATACAGTCGTGACGGAACACGAACGCCACCACCAGGTGCAGACCATTATTGACGCCCTGTGTGAGAGCATCCGCTCCCCGTTCTCCCTCGCCTACCGGGCTGAACTGTGGGCCGATGAGCCGACCGGCGACCTGCAGGAGCAGTCCCGGTTCTACGCTGAGCGGGCTGAACTGGTGGCTGAGGCGAAGGTGCGGCGCAGTATCCTGACGGAGATCCACGAACGGGTGCGCTGGATGACCACCAAAACTGTTAGTCAAAACCCTTACGCGCCGCTTAAAACCGGGGATTTCAGCCCCGGAACATGGTCTGGGTTCGCCTACGATTTCAGCGGCACCCTGTTCTTCTACCCGGTGGATTTCAGGGGCTCCTGCTGGGGTCAGGGGCTGAACCTGAGCGGGTGCACGCACCGGGAAGATGCGAACCTCACCGGCTCCTACTATGGCGGGCCCGCAGATTTTAGCGGATCAACCTACGCGGATGATGCCGACTTTTTCGGGTCGGTGTATGCCGGTGCAACGGACTTTTCGGGGTGCGCCTACGGCGGGTACACCCGGTTCGGCGGGAGCCTGTACCGTGAGTTCGTGAATTTCAGTGGTTCAACGTTCGGCCCCTACGCGGGGTTCATTAGTTCCGTCTACCGCTCCGACGCGGACTTTTCGGGCTGCACCTATACGGGGTATATGTCGGCCTCACAGTGCGCCTACCACGGCCGGGCAATATTTACCGGCAGCACCTACAACTCGGATACGCGCCTGAACCACAGCCACTATTCGCGTGCCGCCCGGTTTGACTCCTGCACCTATAAGGGAGACGCGTTCCTGCACGATAACACCTACTGCGGCACGTTCAACGCGAGCGGATGCACTTACACCAACCCCGCCTCTTTTGACCGCTGCACCTACCTGCAGGATGCTTCTTTCGTCGGCAGCACTTTCGGGCACTATTTCACCGGCAGTGATTCGGCATACTACGGCCGTGTTGCTTTCAACAGGTGCCGCAGCACCGGCTATGTGGCGTTCGCGGGCAGTATCTTCCATGAGGAGGTCAATTTCACGGGGAACGTGTACGGCATGAACCTCTCTGTTCGGGAGACGGTGTTCCTTGAGGGGGTGGACTGCAGCAACTCGGTGTGCCACGAACGCGCCGCGAATTTCCGGGAGGCGGCGTTCATGGGCGGGGCATCATTTGCCGGTGTCCGGTTTGTTGCGAACGAACCGGCCTTCGATAGGTGCCTGTTTAACCCGATGGCTGGGTACTTGTTTAATGTGGCGATGGGCAGTGAGCACTGCATCCCCATGGCGGCGGGGTGCCCGTCGTTCCCTATAGGCTCACGTACCCTCACCGAGCAGGGGCTTATCCGCCTGAGCAGCTACCGGCAGAGCATTAACCGGGCGGCAAAGGCCCTGGAGGTTATGACGCGCCGCACCGGGCAGGACTCCCCGGAGGTTCTGGAAGCCCGCACGGAGCTGCGCGCAGCCAGTGAGGCGTTGGCCTCATGGGTGCGTTCGTTAACGGCCCCTGACACGGCACGATAGTAGCGGATGCGCGCATTGGCCCCCAGTAGCGTATGCTAGGGTAACAGTACCAACCACAACATATTGCGAGGATGCCGCAATGACCCCGTCCGCCTCAACGAGTAATCTCACGATGCTGAATCGCCGCGCCCGCTATATTGTGGCGCTTGAGCAGCTGGGCAGCAGCGACCCGACTGTGCGCATGAGCGGCGTGTACGCATTGGTGTGGCTGGTGGATGAGTGGATGAACACTGACGACGCCCCTGCGGCCCAGTGCAGGCAGGAGGCGCAGGCGGCCATCAGCAGCCTGTGCGCGTATGTGCGGTCCCCGTTTTCGTTGGCGTCGGAGTATGCGCGTTTTTCGTCTTTAGAACCTGCCCCGTTCATTAACGAACAAGAGAAACAACTGTTCACGGTTGATAAGGCGCTGTTTGAGGCGGAGGCGCAGGTGCGGGCGGGTATTGTTGAGGCCATCCATTCCCGCACGATTGTGGTGGACGGCAAGCCCGGCGCCTGGTCCGGGTTCCAATTCGACTTTACGGGCAGCGTATTTTTCTACCCGGTCACGTTCACCGGCTCCTGCTGGGGGCGGCCGCTGTCGCTGCGCGGGTGCACCTACCACGCCTCCGCAGATTTCAGCCGCTCCGTCTACTACGGGGATGTGGATTTCAGCGACTCCGTGTTCGGCGGGCCCACCAGTTTCGGGTACTCCGTGTACCGGCAGGCCGCTAAGGTGCACGGGTGCACCTTCAACGGCCCCGTATTTTTTGGGGTGTCCCACTATCATCAAGGGCTGGATGCGCGCACCAACCTGTACAATAGCGACGCTGATTTCTCGGGGTCCGTCTACCGGGATGACGCCTACCTGCACGGCTGCAACTACTATGGGGACGCGAACCTGAGCCGCTGCACCTATTTCGGGGAGGCAGTACTGGCCGGGTCCACCTACATGAGAGACGCCGCATTTCAAAGTTCTGTGTACTACGGGTACGCCTCGTTAAGCAGCCGCTGCCGGGAGCACGCCGACTTTAGCCACTGCGTCTATTTCAGCGACATGGACATGTACGACTCGCAGTACCGCGGGTACACCGACTTCACCCACTGCGTCTACTACGGGAACGCCAATTTCGGGGCGTCCTCCTATGAGGGCACGGTCAGCTTCAGCGGCTCAACCTACCTGGGGGATGTGGCGATGGGTCAGTGCCGGTACGAGGCTGGCGTTGACTTCAGCGGCTCCCTCTACCTGGGCGGCCCCAGCCGTGAACCCGCCGGGATGGCCGGGTCCTCGTACGGCGGCGCCGCCAATTTTGGGCAGTCCATCTACTGCGGTACCGCCGATATTGGCGAGTCAAAGTTCATGGCGGGCGCCCCCTCCTTCGACGGGTGTATTTTTGACCCCACCGTCAATAACTATTTCGGTAACGGTCCCGGCGGCCGGTACGATATTCGGCTGGTGGGCGGCTTCCCCGCAGGCGCGCGGGCACTCAGCTTGTCGCAGGCTGCGCAGATGGGCGTGCACTTGCGCGCCATCGAGGCGCTTGTGGCGTCCCTATACGATGTGCCGCCCGGCACGGATGCGCACCGTGGTGTGCATCAGCGGGTGCTTGAGGCGTGCACCGTTTTTGCGCGGAGGGTGCGGTCACTATGAGCGGTTATTTTTCAGCGGATGTTGCCCTCACCGGCCGTCACGCCAGGTTCTCGGCGGCGGTTGGTGAGCTGAGCTATGAGAGCGGCCTGAGCGTTGAGGCGCGCCTGGGTGCCGTGGGTGAGCTGGTGCGGCTGGCCGACGAGTGGCTGGCTGACGTCTCCGTGTCTGAGGGTGCCTGCCACCGTGAGGCGCAGGACATTGTCAGCGCCCTGTGCGCCTACGTGAGCACCCCGTTCCCACTAGCATCCCGCGCGGAACTGTACGGTGAGGTGCCCCCGAACCTGGATCGGCAGGAAACGCTGCAATTCCACCGGGATAAGAAGGCGCTCACCGAAGAGTCGCGGGTGCGGGTGCGCATCCTGGAAGAAATCCACACCCGTGTGCGCTGGAAACCAGCGGGCGGGGCCACCAAGAAGAAAGAATCGCAGCAGGTGGCGGCGGGGGAAATCACCCCCGGGCCCTGGTCGGGGTTCTACTTCGAGTTTTTCGACTCTGCCTCGTTTTCGTCTGCCGAGTTCTTCTTCCCGGTCGATTTCTCCGGCTCATACTGGGGGGAGGGGCTGTACTGCCCCGGCGCGTTCTTTGCACAGTCCGTCACGTTCAGCAACTCGTTCTACGGCGGGAACGTCTCATTCATCGGCACCCACTGCCAGGGCATCGCGGACTTCAGCGGCTGCACCTACGCCGCCAACGCCGACTTCGGGGTCACCCGGTACATGTCTCCCGTCACGTTCAGCGAGTGCATCTACCGGGGCGAGGCGAACTTTAACGAGAACCAGTACGGGGAACGCGCCGATTTCTCCGGCTCAACCTTCGGCAAAGAAGCGGTATTCGCCGACTCGGTGTACAGCACCAAAACCGTTTTCAGCTACTCCGTATTTTCTGCCGCAACAGACTTCAGTAATATTGTGCTGGCGGGGTCATCACCGTCGTTTAAAAAATGCGTTTTTGCGGTGGGTAAAAAGCCCGCACGCCGCGAGTTTAAGCGCGCCTAGGGGGTGCTGGGCGCTGGCGACAGAAGGAGCATATGGTGGATGCGGTGAACCTGCACGCTGGAGGCTGCGCTGATAGGGCTGCTGAGGCGCTCACCCGCATGGGGACACCGCCCTGCCTGCTGTATCTAGAATGCGTGCAGTGGATGAGCTGGCGGCACTGGCCGATGAGTGGCTGGCTGATACATCCGTGAAGGAGCAGGAACGTAATCGCCGTGCCCAGGGTATTATTACTGCACTCTGTGACTACCTGCGCACCCCATACCCGTCTGAGCCGCAGGGGCAGGGGAGAGAACCGCAGCACCGCAGCAGCGAGGGTGAAACCACAGAAAAAGAACCATCGTTCTATACGGGTGAGGGTGAAACACCCCCGAACAGCACCACCGAGACGCCCCTGCGGCAGCATATTCTGGGCACCATCCACCAGCGGGTGCGGTGGGAACCGGCCTTTGGTGGTGCGCGCAAGAACGCTGCGCGTCACCTTGAGCGGGGCGCGGTGACGCCCGGCCCATGGTCACACCTGGTCTTTGATTTTTCTGGCACCGAGTTCCGCCACACCGTTAACCTGAGCGAATCGTACTGGGGTGCGGGCACAAATTTTTCGGGGTGCAGCTACCGTGAGACAGCCAACCTGAGCGCCAGCGTATACGCCGCAGCAGCACATTTTACGGCATCCACCTACTACGGCAAGGCGATCTTCCGCAATAGCGTGTACCGCGCTGCCGTGCATATGAGCGGATGCGACTACCGGGGGCAGGTGCACGCCCAAGCCACGGTGTATGAGGCCGAGGCCAACCTATCGGAAAACACCTACCAGGAAGACGCCGACTGGGCCCGCTCCACGTGGCGGGGGCATCTTAATGCCAGCGGGTGCACCTACGGGCGGGGTGCGAATTTTGCGGAGTGCACCTGGGGCTGCGACGTTACCCTTGCAGGGTGCACCTATGAAAAGGATGCGGTATTTATGAGTACCGCATTTCACGGTACCGCCCGCATGGAGGGCTGCACCTACCGGGCGGGGGCCTATTTTTCGTACAGCGAGTTCCGGGGCGACACTGATTTCAGCGGCAGCGTGTTCCGCCAGGATACAGAGTTTGTGGGGTGCCGTTGGCGCGGCTGCGCAGACCTGAGCGGCTGCACACTGCACCATGTTTCTTTCGAGGGATCCTCCCACCTGGGGGCAATAACATTCCGGGGCACCCAGTTTTCGGGCGGCCGCTGCGTGTTTGACCGTTCAGTGTACGCAGGCGGCATAGATTTTACGGGGGCCGCGCAGGCCAGCACTGCACAGGAGAGAACTGCGGGTGAGCCGCCGGTGTCTTTCACCGATTGCTTCCTTAACCCACATCATGAAAACTATTTCGCTCATCCTGTGTTTACCGGTAGCGGCTTACCTGCCGGTTCACGCTACCTCACACCTGAAGAAACGGAGGATTTAACCAACCGACTGGCAGCGTACGCGAGTGCAGCACAAACGTATCATGATGCGGCTGAAGGGCCTGCCAAAGAGGCACTCGCCGCCCGTGTGCGCAACCTGGATAACGCCATTGATCAGTGGGCATACACGCTAACGAACCGCGCAGCCTATAGCGACTGGTGAACGGCGCCTGCGGTGAGTGAAGCACATGGCAAAAGCGTGGATGAGGCCAAGCGGCTGCGGCGTCTCAAGAGCGCGCTTGGGCGGCTTAATGGGGCGGTACCCGCTGGTGGCGGGCCTGCCCCAAGTGCTGCTGCGCGCCTGAACGCGGTGGATGAGCTGGCGGCGCTGGCCGATGAGTGGCTGGCCGATACGTCCGTGGTGGAGCAGGAGCGTAACCACCCCGCCCAGAGCGTTATTACTGCGCTCTGTGACTACCTTCGTTCTCCTGCTAATGACTGCGATACGGCACCGGCTGACGCTGCACACCTCAGCCCCGCAGGTCGCATCCGCACGCACATCCTTGATACGATCCGGCAGCACGTGCGCTGGCGAGAAAACCCTCACCCGGTGGGGTCTGTGCACGCTGAATTGAGCCTGGGGGAAGGTGCGCATCCCTTAGCGGCGGAGCTTAATCAGCCGCCGAAACCCGGAGCGGTCCTGCCGGGGCCGTGGTCGCACCTGGCCTTCAACTTTTCGAATGCAGTGTTTTACGATGCCGTTGATCTGGGTGAGACGTACTGGGCTGGGCCGGTTACTTTCGACGGTGCAACGTTCACGCATGACGCATATTTTTGCAACTCGCTGTACGGTGAGGATGCGGTATTTAGCCGCTGCGAATACCGCGGATATGTCCTGTTCTCAAACTCTACCTACTGTGGTGCGGCGTCTTTTGCAGAATCGACCTACCACAATATTGTATATTTTTCCGGTTCCGTGTATGAGGGGTGCGCGGTTTTTACCGGCTCCAGCTACCGTGCAGCAGCCGACTACGAGTGCAGCACCTACAACGCGGGGGCAGACTTCAGCGGCTGCACACACCACGGCACGGTCACCTACCATATAAGCGCCTACGGCGGGGAAACCAACTTTACGAACAGCCTCTACCAGTCGCATGTGCACGCGGCAAACAGCACCTACAACGCTCAGGTGCTTGCCGCCGGGTGCCTCTACAGGGGCCGCGCGGACTTCTCGGGAAGCAGCTTCGTGGAAGGTGCTAACTTCTCCACGGCGGCATACGATGACGGTATCACCCTCACCGGCTCGATATTTGCAGGCCCCGCCGTGTTCACTGGCTGCCGTTTTATGGGGGACGCCGACTTCACCGACTGCACCTGCACCACCAGCGCCGATTTTAGCGGCACCGTCTACTGGGACAACGCGCATTTTGACTGCACCGTTTTTACGACCGCCCCAGTCTTCACCCGCGCACGCTTCACACCCGATGCCACCGTGACAAGCGTGGAGGCGCTATCCGCCGGGGCGCCCCTCACCGTGGGGGATGGGGAACTGCCGCCCGGTGCCAGGCACCTAACCGACTGGCGGGACGTGGAACACGGCCGCACCTAGACGCACAGCCGCACATGGCACCTTCTGTACAGTGAATAGGTGAAAGGAAAACGCCCGCACTTTCCGGTGCGGGCGCCTCACAAACGTATAGTTACTTTTTCTCCCCGAGTGCTATGGGTACGAGAGAGATTTTTGCGTTGGTCGAGTCCGCCTGTATGACGGGGTAGAGAGAATTGGACGCTACCCATAGCTGCACGGTGGCTTTGCCGTTGGAACCGAGCACGCTTTCTTCGACCGAGATATTCGAGATCTCAGCGTCTTTCGCAATGGGGGTTGAGTCGTCGGAGATTTCGCTGTTTCCCCTGCCGTCCGCAGAAGACGACCCCTGAGAACCACCATTATTTTTATCGTCTTGCGGCTTTTTCTGTGCGGAGGAGGGCTGCGAACCTACAGAGAGGGTACTGTTTGAAGCCCATATATCTACATGGTCACCCGCTTTGAGGTTAGTAGCTAGACCCCGGTCTACCTTAACGGTCACAAGCCGACGGTTTTCCCGTACATTATTGCTGGCAGAATTTTTGCTGACCACCTCGCCCGCAGGGATAAGCCGAACAGCCGTTAAATCACCTTTTTGCACTTCTTCAGCAGTGAGATAGTTCTGGGAGGCAGACCCCAGGTTAGCCTCAACAGGGGTGAGCTTATCGGTCGAGATTTTCTCCCCAATCGGGATGTCATTCTTCGCTATATAGTACTGGGTGTTGCGGTTATTCAGCTGGATAACCGCAATAGTGCCAACAAGAGAAACCAGAACCAGCAGGATACCAACAATAAATTTGGGATCTTTCAAACCTGGGCGTCGAAGGCGGGCTGAGGTCTCGGGCTGCTCAGCGAACGCTGGTTTCAAGGTACCGTCTGGGAGGTTGCTGCTCATGTGTGGTTGTGTCTTTCGGTCAGTGCCCGTTAGGGGCGAAGCCGGGCGGGCCTAAGGTGATTTGCTGTATTTATCTGAGCACAAACAGGGGCTATAAAGCAAATAGCAGACTATTCACCATAGAACGCCTCCCTGATATATCTGCTGGTGAGGGAACGGAAGATTTCCCTCCCCGAACACCCCTGAAAACTTTAAAACCGTTACTTCCTTGCCTTAGCAGGCTGCTATACGGGAGGAAAGACAAACACACTAACAGCAGCTACCACAATAAATATACTTTTTGGGCGTGTTACATCCACTGAGCCTTGATTTGTTGAGTCTCAGCCCGTAGTCTAAGGGTACGTATTCACATTGAACCAATAAGATTGAGGCGCTTCCGGGCCTGACCATGTGGGTGTATTTTCTGCCGCCTGTTGTGCACGGGGCCTTCTGATGCTGATGAAGGAGAGAACTCTCGTGATGGTAGAACCGAACACTGACCGTATTGTTCCGCGTCGTCGTGCGCTGCTGCTCGCTGGTGTGGGGTTAGGATCACTGGGTCTTGCGGCCTGTGGTGGTGGGAATAAGGCGGCTGAGCAGGAATCCAGCAGCTCCAGTTCTGCTTCAGAGACACCTCAGGACAGCGGTAGTGTTAGTCCCTCTGTCTCTGGGGAGGCCTCTAATACCCCTGACCCTAGTTTTTCGAAGGGGTATTCCGGTGGTGAGAAAGCCCCTGAGGGGAAATATGTGATGGCGGATTATCGGGGCCCGGCACAGAATGTTCGAGTGCCCGCCCGCCCTGATGAGAGCTATAAAGTAAATTCTGTAGAGGGTCTTAAAAAGTCAGTCTTTGCCTGGATTGAATGGCGTAACTATGGGATACAAACCGGAGATATGGACATCGCTCGTCAGTTTGTGTCAAATGAATTCACGGAAGAAGTGAAACGCTATGATTACTACACTAAGCTCTATCAAGAAGGGGGCTGGATTATAGATGGTTTAAAGGTTTTTGAGTTTCACGGGGATGACCCCGTAATGAAAGATGATGGTACATATCTGTGGGAGTTTTATCTGAAGTGGATTAAACAGATTAATGTTCAAGGAAACGGAAAATGGAAACCTTGGGAGAATAAACGTCATGATGATGATACCTTCTATTTGCATATTCGTCACGCGGATGGTGGGTGGAAGATTCTCGGGCTGTCCCCATTAACCGGGCAGAAGGATACGAGTGGGGAGAAAGAGGGATAGTGAAGAAATCTTCTTCTGTACTTCTTAGTTTTTCACTTGTTTTTAGCACATTGTACCTGTCGTTTCCCAGCGCTTATGCATCTGAAACCTGTACTACGGATAGTGGTAGTGGTAATGGGAAAAACCATGTAGGTGAAACATGCGTTGAGAGTTCATCGGAGTTAGGGGCCAGTGATGGAGGTGAAGAAAGCAACGATAGGTCACAAATTCAACAGCAGTCTCCTGGTATGACTGAAGAAGAATGGAAAGCGTACCTTGCGGAACATTATAATGAACATAAAACCCCTAGTGGTGAAACATACTACACATCTAAAACCACCAGCGGTTCTTGTATTACTACAGATGGTAAACCCGGAAAACTGAACCCTCGAATAGGGTACGGGGAGGACGGCAAGATTGTTCAAGCTGTTCCACGTGCCCCGCTACAGGGTAAACAAATGTGTGTGGCAACGGAGGATAAACCGGCCGAACAGATAGAGCAGGAACGAGTCAGCTATGAAGAACAGGTGGCTGAGATTAAGCGACGCTTCGTTGAGATGACCCCTGCGACCCCGCAGCTGCGGCTTAACGATTACCCTAGCCCGCATGTGTGGAAAGATGAGAATGCTCATTTCTATGTCGATTTTGAAGGTTCCAATCAGTTTGAGGGTGAGCTGAAAGCGGGGCATGTGCGTATTGAAGCGGTTCCTATCTCGTATGCTTTTGAGTCTGGGGATGGGGGCCAATATACTTCATCTGTTGCTAGTGGGAAATTGCGTGCACAGAGTCAAGAAGAAATGCCGAAGACACCCAATAGCTATATGTATAAAGAGTCTGGTAATTATCATGCGTATGTGACGGTTACCTATACGGGGCGGTATAAAGTTGGAGATGGCCCTTGGCATCCAATTGACGGGCAGATCACGAAAACCAGTGAGGCTGCCCTGGTACGGGTCTGGGAAATAGAGACCCATAATGTTGCGAAGCTATGTACCGAAGACCCGACCGCGTGGGCGTGCCCTGGTAGTAAATATCGGCCGGATTACAATAACCCCAACCCGCGTCTTGCGGTACCGGACCCGCATACTGGGCAGCAATGGCACAAGGATAACACCGGCAGCGGTGATACCGAATGGTGGCGGAAACCCGCTAAAAAACAGACTGGTTCACACTAAATCACGCCGTAGCGCGCTACCAGCCACTGACCAACGAATTAGAATAACAGCAACAGCAAGAATGTTTTCGGGTAGAGCACAGAGCCTGTGTTCTGCCCAAAAACATTCTCTAATTGACTTATTGCGGTGAATCCGCGTCCAATATTAGGAGTTCTCTAATGGGTTCTTGCACTCAAACTATACTGCTCAATCGTCGCCGTGCACTGTTGCTGGCTGGTGCGGGGCTAGGGTCTGTGGCTTTTACTGCTTGTGGTGGTGCTGGTAATGCTGAAGGGCAGCCAGCTTCTCCGTCTGAGGCTGG
>ERZ773001.751-NODE-751-length-12059-cov-113.016_pt1 | contig 12059 bp, 7 predicted proteins | sample MGYA00511673_ERZ773001 | MGnify/ENA primary metagenome ERZ773001 (study PRJEB29015, sample SAMEA2738091) | human oral metagenome | biome: human oral; feature: human-associated habitat; material: saliva | place: China | collected 2162 ... | reverse complement strand
CGGACGTTGTCGTGGCCGATCCGCCGCGCGCCGGTGCGGGAGCCGAGGTGTGCGAGGCAATCGCGGCCACGGGTGCCCCTCGCGTCGTCCTGGTGTCCTGCGACCCGGCGGCGGGCGCGCGCGACCTGCGGGCCCTCACCGAGGCCGGATACGACCTCGAATCGCTGCAGGCCTGGGACCTCTTCCCGCACACCCACCACGTGGAGTGCGTATCTGTGTTGACACCATCTTGATATAGTGAGTCCATCAATGGTTATGGAACCACTAGGTGGAGATAACGTATATGCGACTGGATATTATCGCGCGAAAGCTCATCATGCCCATTTTGTTTGCGGTAGTTATCTATGTCTGGACACCTGACTCAGCTATCATTCGTGATTGTGGTGTGCGTTCGCCGGGGATGAGCTTATTCCTGATGATCGTTGTGCGGTGTGTTGTGTTGTTTGGTTTTTTAATCATGTGGGAAGTGCTTATTAAGCAAATGTTTGTTAAATGCTCTTCTCGCATTCGTCGTCGAGGTCGTCGGGCGATTTCTGAAGGAAGCGCATATGGTGCTTTGCTGGCAATTCGTCTAGATCATTGTCTTTATCAACTAACCTTTCTCCTTTGTCAGGGGTGGGACTTTTCTGGTGGTGGTAGTCATGATCGTGTTTGGAGAGGCTTGTCGTCGTGGTCTACGTATTCTGAATTTGTCAGGATTGCGCGGTTGCTGATTTCTGTTCCGGTCTGTCTATCTGTTGTGTCAGCGTGTTGTGCGTTGCGAGCATATGAATTGCCTATCTTGCAATACTTTAGTGAAATTATCGGCCTGCTCATAGAGTCTATTTCTTTAGGGCAGTTAGTTAATGTAATCGCGGTAAAAGTGCCCGCAATGGTGACCTTGCTTCCAATATTTTCAATTGTGTTCTATTTGTATTTTTATAGTCATAAGCGTAGAGTTAGGAGGTTGGTGGAAAATGAGAGCCTCGTCTACCGTAAAGAAGTAGTGCTCTTATATGAAAAGCTGCTCCTCTGGTTTGAACGAAATGCTTATGATATTTGTTTAAACTTCGAATATGTTGTTGCTGTTCGTTCGTCGCTTGTGGAGTTGCAGATCAAGCGGCTATTTCCGGAATCGCAGTCTTTCGATGGTGTTGAGTTTCTAAGAGTGGTAGAGTCTACTGATTATATTTTCGAGAGGGAGTTCAGAGAATATGATTTCTTAGAAATCGCTGATACGCAGGAGTTGTGTGATCTTGTAGGAAGATTGTCGGATGATGAGTTAGATCGTTTCGTAAGAGAGTTTTCTGTTTATGATGAGGATATATGGGATCTCTATCGTCGTGGCTTTCGTTGGTTAAGAACTGTTGAAACAGTTGAGCGTTCTTTGTTTACAAAACGTGGAGTTCGTTCATGGATTGAGGATCGCGAGCCTTATGCTGGAGTGGTTGGTCAAGACGTGATTGGTGAACGGAAGCAGCAGCTCGAATTATCTTTAGTATCCGAAATTTACGAAGGTCTTGAGTTGCTCTTTCGTGTTGAAAGGGCGATGGCTGCACTGAGGCGCTATCTGTATTCATCGCGCACCGAGATGCTAATCCTAAAAGTGTTGAGTCGAGAAAAGTGAACCAAATTTATTCCAAATCGAACACTTCAGCCTCCTGAGAGTTTTTCGTGACAGGGTAGCTCGACTGGGATGTCTGAGCCTATACAATTCCGCATGCAATTCTCTTGTGGACCGCATCGACCCGACACGAACTGACACTACGGTGCTGGGAATTGCATGCGAATTTTATGTGCCGTCCGACCGAAACGCATTCTGCTGTGTGGCCAGCCGGCATTGCGATATCGCCGCTAGTGGCTCCTTCTGCGCTCCTGCATGCGCGAGCCCCACGACGTCTGTGCGCGGGCCTCGATAGCGCGGCGCTGATCGCGGTACATGCGATCCACCAGGTCGCGCTCGGATACCCAGCCGACGACGCGTCGATCCGTATCCACGACAGGTAGCGACTGCAACCCCGTGCGCCGCAGCGCCGAGAGAACCTCGGACGGGGGAGCGGAGGCGGCCACGGCCTCGTCGATGAGAGGCAAATCGGACAGGGGAGCGTCGAGGGAGCCATCCTCCTGCGTGAGCTCGGCCAGGCGCAGCGAGGACACGAGACCGACGTAGCGCCGCTCCTCATTCACGACGGGCAGCACCGTCTCCTTCGTCCTGCGCAGGGCGGCGATCGCTGACGCGGCGCTCGCCTGGCACGCGAGCGTCTCGGGAGCCTCCGTCATCCACTCGGACGCCGCGCGCGTGCCGAGCAGCGTTCCCTCGACAGGGTCGTCGAGGACATCCCCGCGGCGGCGCAGCTTCTCCGTGTAGATCGTCGCACGGGTCAGGAAACGCGAGGCGCCCGTCGCGATCACGACCGCGAGCATCATCGGCAGGATCAACGAGAACTGGCCGGTCATCTCCACGATGATCAACACCGCGGTCATCGGCGCACGGGCCGCACCCGCAAAGGCCGCCCCCATGCCGACCACGGCAAACACACCGACGGGCGAATCCGACAGGGGAGAAACGATATCTCCGAAGGCAGCTCCCGCCATCGCGCCGATGAACAGCGTGGGCGCGAAGACTCCGCCCGAGCCGCCCATGCCGATCGTGAAGGACGTGAATACGGCGCGCCCCACCATCAGGGCGAGGAGGAATGCGATCGAGTAGCTACCCGCGATGGCCTGCTCCTCCAGCGGATAACCCGACCCGAACATGTACGGGAAAGCCACCAGGCCCGCGCCCAGCAGCAAGCCTAACACGCCCGGGCGCGCCCACTCCGGCAAGCGCGTACGCGCCCACACCCAGTCGATCGCGTCCTCGGAGGCATACAGGATCTTCGAGAAACCGAGGCCGCACAGCCCGGCGATGAGGCCGAGGAGGGCCACCCACCACATGTCCGACATCGACGCGAAGGTCAGGTTGTCGGCGACGCGCACGACCATCTCGTCTCCCTGCAGGAGGCGCGCCACGATCGAGGATGTCACGGCGGAGAGCACGACGAAGCCGAAGGTCTCGGCCGTGAACTCCACGAGGATGACCTCCAGGGCGAAGACAGCGCCCGCGAGCGGCGCATGGAAAGTCGCCGCAATACCTGCCGCCGACCCGCACGACGCCAACAGGACCACTCGGGACACGGGCATGTGCAGCCACGAGGCAATGGTGGAGCCCAGGGAGGCCCCCACCTGGACGATCGGTCCCTCGCGTCCGGCCGACCCGCCCGAGCCGATCGTCAGGGCCGAGGCCAGGATCTTCACGACCGCGACGCGCCCCGGGATGCGCCCACCCTTCCGGCGTACCGCGAGCATCACCTCGGGGATGCCGTGGCCCTTCGCGGAGGGAGCGAAGCGCTGGATGAGAGGCCCGTAGATGAAGCCAGCGATAGCGGGGGAGAGCAGCAGAAACAGCCAGGGGGCCCAGCCCCACACGCCGTGAGATGCGCCGATGTGCGTCGTGTACTCGTCGAAGCCGGTGGATACCCACGTCCACGCGCGGATCGCCAGGTTAAAGAGCACCGCCGCAGCGCCGACGACAGCGCCAACGAGGGCGGCGGCAACGCCGAGCAGGGAACGATGCGCGGCGACCGTGTGGCCGACGCGAACGCGCGCCCCCGCAGCCGAGTGCTCGGACTGCGGGGACTGATCGGTGGGGCTCACAGGTTCGCGATCTCCACGTGAATGGGGGTATCGGTGGCGATGTCCCACACGGTGCGGTAGAAGGACAGCTCCGAGAGCAAGGCGTCCTTGATGTTCTGAGCCGACCGGAATCCGTGTCCCTCGCCCTCGTAGAGCTTCAGGGCGACCGCGTTCCCCGCGGCACGCAGGGCCTCGTACATTTCCTTCGCCTGTTCGACGGGCACCACCGGGTCGTCGGTTCCCTGCAGGAGCAGCAGGGGAGCCTTGATGTGTGCGACGCGATTAATCGGCGAGCGATCAGCCCACACCGGATCCGACATGTCGTCGGTGCCCAACAGGATGCGGTCGTAGTGCGACTCGAACTTGTGGGTCGTCGCGGACAGCTTCACCAGGTCCGCGATACCGAAGAACGACGCGCCGGCGGTAAACACATCGGAGGACGCAAGCGCGTTGAGCACAGTGAAGCCACCGGAAGAGCGGCCGCGTATCGCGACGCGCTTCGGGTCGACGCGGCCCAGATCGATGAGGTAGCGGGCACCGTCGACGCAATCCTGAACGTCCATGACACCCCAGTTGCCGTTCAGACGCTCACGGTAGGCACGTCCAAAGGACGTCGAACCTCGGTAGTTGACGTCCAGGACGGCGAAACCGCGGCTGGTCCAGTACTGGAAAGGAACCTGGAGGCCGGGACGTACCGAGCTGGTCGGCCCGCCGTGCACGTTGACAATGAGCGGGGGCAGCTCGCCTTCGGGGGCCTCATAGTCGGGGTTCACGGGCGCGTAGTAGAAACCGTGCGCCTCCTCGCCGTCCGAGGTCTTCCACGAGATCATCTCAGCCGTGGAGACCAGGGCCGTGGGGACCTCGGCCTCGGAAGAAGGACGCAGCACCTTCGTCTTGCCGTGCGAGACCTCGATAATCGCCGGGGTGTGCGTCGCGGAGTCCGCGAGGAAGACGACGCGGCCGTCCGCGGCAGCAACGTTACCGATGGGCCACCAGCCGGTCGCCCACTCCTCGGCCATGCCGTTGTCGATGCGCACCGTACCGATGTGCCACACCTGATCTTCGGCCCACGAGCACACCAGGTAGTCGTTGTCGAAGTTGTCGTAGGAGTGCAGGCCGAGCTGCCAGTGCGGGTGCGAGAACGCGCGCTTGCCCGGGTGCAGGGCGCGTGTGCGCAGACGCGACGTCCACGCATTGGGGTCCTCGCCGTCCTTCCACGTGAAGCCCTGGGTGCGGTACAGGTTTGCCCAGCCGGAGGCGTCATCCACGTGAATGAGGTCGCCGTCAAGCGTCCAGCGCGGCTCGTACACGCACACGCCGGGCTGATCGACCAGGACGACCTCCTGGTCGATAGTGCCCTCAAAGGTCAAGGACGCTACGTGTAGCTGCGAGTACGTCCACGGCATGTTCGGATGGTTCCACGAGATCCACGCCAGTTTCGTGCCATCCGGTGACACCGTGGGAGCCTGCGCAAAGTCCGTCCCGCCAAAGACCGGGATGATCGCGTCGTTATTGCGTGCCGCCGAACCGTCCAGCGGAATCGCCACGATGGAGTTGACGGGTTCACCCTCGCCCGAATGGTCCTCGGCGACCGCGTAGACGAGGTCACGCACGTCGGCAATCCAGAAGTCACCGTAACGGACCTTGGACAGCGTCGTCAGCGGGCGCACGCCGCGACGCGGCTCCGACGTATCGAAGGTGTACACGCGACCATCGGTGCGATCCGAGAACACAATGACGCCGTGGTGCACCGCGTATGCCTTGCCGCCATACTCATGGACGCGAGTACCAATGTCGGGCAGGCGCACACCGTCGATCAGCGGCAAGACCTCTCCCGTCTCACCGGTGCTCCGACGGCGCAGGAGCGTACCACGACCTCCCTCAAGTGGGTGGCCCTCGACCCAGTAGGTGTCCGGACCGTCGACGCGGACCTGGGAGAGAGTAACGGAGCGAGCAGTGAAAGAATTACCCGTAATCGGGGACTTCCAGACGCCGTGGGGTGCGACGGTGACGGACATAGTGCCTCCTTGAGCGGTATGGCGAGCCAATACCTCTATTCTAATGCGCGTGCCAAGGCCCTGTGTACATCGGGAGCCGATGCACTCCTAATTTGATCTGTAGGTGAGACGCTGGGCATCTACACTAGAAGTCATGTCTGGAGCACTAAACACGCGTGACTTGTTGTCGCGCTGTACCACCCCTCGGGAGCTGCGTCGCCTCGAGCGGGAACAGCTGGATCAGTTGGCGGCGCAAATCCGCGCCTTTCTGATTGACAACGTGTCGCGCACGGGCGGGCACCTGGGGCCCAACCTGGGTGTCGTCGAGCTGACGATCGGCCTGCACCGCGTGTTCCGCTCTCCCCAGGACACAATCGTGTTCGACACGGGCCACCAGGCCTACGTGCACAAACTGCTCACCGGCCGCCAGGACTTTTCCTCGCTGCGTTGCCCGGGCGGTCTGTCCGGCTATCCCTCGCGCGCCGAGTCCGAGCATGACGTCGTGGAGTCCTCCCACGCCTCGGCCTCCCTGGCCTGGGTGGACGGCATCTCGCGCGAAAAGCACCGGCGCGGGGAACGCACGTGGACGGTCGGCGTCATCGGTGACGGCGCGCTCACGGGTGGTCTGGCGTGGGAGGCCTTGAATAACATCGCCGCCTCGAAACATCGTCGCATCGTCATCGTCGTCAACGACAACGGGCGCTCCTACGCTCCGACCATCGGCGGCCTGGCCGATCACCTCGACGCGCTGCGTACCTCCGCCGGCTACGAAAAGGCGCTGGCCTGGGGCAAGCAGCATCTGCTCAGCCACGGCACGCCCGGGCGCGCCGCCTACGACGCGCTGCACGGGCTCAAGTCCGGTCTCAAGGATGCGCTCTTGCCGCAGGTCATGTTCGAGGACCTGGGCCTCAAATACATTGGTCCCGTCAACGGGCACGACATCGCCGCCGTTGAGACGGCCTTCCGGCGCGCCCGCACCCTCGAAGAGCCGGTGATCGTCCACATGATCACTGAAAAGGGCCGCGGCTACAAACCAGCCGAAAAGGACATCGCGGATCGCTTCCACGCCGTCGGCCCGATCCACCCGGAGACGGGCCTGCCCGTGGCGACGGAGCGCTTCGGCTGGACCGGCGTCTTCGCCGACGAAATCTGTGCCCAGGCCTCGAAGCGCACGGACATCGTGGGCGTCACCGCCGCGATGATGCAGCCGGTGGGCCTTGGCCCCATGCACGAGGAATACCCGGGTCGCGTGATCGACGTGGGCATTGCGGAAGCCGAGGCCATCGCCTCCGCCGCCGGCATGGCTTACGAGGGCGCGCACCCCGTCGTGGCCCTGTACGCGACCTTCCTGAATCGCGCCTTCGACCAGCTGCTCATGGACGTGGCGCTGCACAAGGCGGGCGTCACCGTTGTCCTCGACCGTGCCGGCATCACGGGCGCGGATGGCGCATCCCACAACGGCGTCTGGGACATCGCGATGTGCTCGCTCATCCCGGGGCTGCGCCTGGCAGCACCGCGCGACGAGGACACCCTGCGCGCCCAGCTGCGTCAGGCCCTCGACGTTGACGACGCTCCCACGGTCCTGCGCTACCGCAAGGGCTCCCTGCCCGAGCCAATGCCCGCGCTGCGCAGCGTCGGGGGAGTAGACGTCCTCTTCGACGAGGCCGGGGCCGACTCCTCGGCCAAGCTGCTGATCGTGGGAACCGGTGCGTGCGCCCCCGACGCCATCGAGGCCGCGCGTCGGCTCGCGGCTGACGGCCTGGCCGTCACGGTCGTGGATCCCTGCTGGCTCCTGCCCATCTCACAGGACCTGACGACCCTGTCCGCCACATACGACGCGGTGCTCACCGTCGAGGACGGCATCGTCCATGGTGGCTTCGGATGGGCCCTGCGCGACGCCCTCACCGAGGCCGGTACACCCGTGCGCTGCCTGGGCGCGCCCCAGAACTTCCCGGAGCACGGCGACCGCGCCCAGATGATCGCGGACTTCGGCTACGACGCGAGCGGAATCGAAACGGCGGCTCGCGCCCTCGTGAATGCGGTTTCAGCGCGCTAACACACGTCAGCCCCGGGTGCCCGCGGTCCGCCAGGACCAGGCATTCCGGGGCTTTCACGTCGGTACACGCACACGCGGGCGCGTATACGAACGGACGCCTCAGACGCCCAGCGCGTCGCACACAGGGTCGAGAGTCAGATCGATCTGCCAATCCCGGGCACCGCGCGTCACCATGCGCTCCTCGACCTCGTCACCAGAGGGACGCGAGGGATCCAGCGGAGCCCACGCGAGGTAGCGCTGCACCTGCGGAGCCAACACCACCTCGGGCGCCAGCCCCAGACTAGACGCCACCGAGGCGACCGCACCGCGAACGATACCCAGGCGCGCAGCCGAGGCCTCGTCAATACGAGCCCACTGGCGCGGCTCCGGGATCGAACCGGGCTGCACGGGCTTACGCTTGGGCGGCAGTTCATCCTCCGTCATCGAGGCCACGGACGCGAGCGCGCGCATCCACTCATCCTCGTACTGGCGGGCGATAGGGGAGCGGAACTCGTTGATAGACATGAGGGCGCGCTTATTACGAGGGGGATTCGACGCCGCGCGCACGAGCGCCGCGTTACGCACCAGGCGCCCCGGCGACATGTCGATGCGACGGGCGATCGACTCGCGAGTCTCCCACAACGCCTTCAGGACCCCCAAGCCTCGGCGCGAACGAATCTTGCCCGCACCCGGCAGTGAGCGCCACCGATCCTGCTTAGCAGACGGTGGGGCGACGCTGAGCGCGTAAGCGAACTCCTGCTGTGCCCACTCCCAACGGCCCATCTGATCCAGGCGCTTGGACAGACGGTAATACAGCTCCGTCAGCAGCTCCACATCCAGGGCAGCGTAGCGCAGCCACTCCTTCGGCAAAGGACGCACCGACCAATCCGAGGCCTGATGATCCTTCACCAGACCCAGGCCAAGCACCTGCTCGGAGACGGCGGCCAGACCGAAACGCTCCAGGCCGATGAGGCGGGCGGCGATCTCCGTGTCGAAAAGAGCGGAGGGGCGCAGCCCAACCTGGCGCAGATTCGGCAAATCCTGCAAACAATCGTGCAGCAGCCACACATCCTCAACCCCCGGCTGCAACACCGACAGGTCAGGTAACGCGTGTGTATCAATCAGAAAAGTGCCGACGTCCTCACGGCGAATCTGCACCAGATACGGGTCCGCGCCGTAACGAAATCCCTGCGCGCGCTCCACATCCAGCGCAATCGGGCTCGACCCCGCAGCCAACGCACGCGCTGCCTTCTCAAGCTCCCGGCGGGTATCAATGACGGCGGGGGTACCCCCACGCGGCTGCGCGATAAGCTCCGGATTATCCGTATCGCCCTGCGGCAAGCCGCCGCCATTGTTCACCAGCACTCAGACTCCTTCGAGGTGACGGGTAGGGATGATGCCAGCCGTCTTACGCATAGCGTCCGCCCACCCGAATAGATGCTCCCCGAGATACTCACTGTTGGGCGTCCACGAAGCGCGGACCTCGACAAACAGAGACGAGCCTCGCAGCTCCAGCCCCCCGAATGCCTCGCTCATCTCACGCGTGACCGTGCCCGTGATGTCATGGAAACCAGCGCCCGAGCCGTCAAGGCAATCGAGCATCCAACCCCACACGCCTTCCGACAGCATCGGATCGACGGCCATGATGGAGTCCACCTGGGTACGCATCTGACTGACGACGCGGAACGTTCCATTCCAGCCGAGCTGACCCACAGGGTCGTGCAGCACGACCATGCGACCAGTCGACAGAGGCTGTCCAGCTGCATCCTCGTCGATCGTGCGCATTGCAAGCGCAGCTGTAAAAGGTGCCAGCCGACGAGGCGGAGGCACCTCCTCGAGGAGGATGTGCGGCAGGTGGTCAGCCTGTCGCAGGGACAGCAGAGCCCGAACGAACTCTTCGGGCACCGCGTTCTCATTCACGATTTAGATCGTACGGGTGTCACCTTCTCTTTTGTTACAGACGCGCCGCGCAGGGTCATCTCGATAAGTAGCGGGTACGTGTTCCCTGCAACGTCTCGAGATGACCCCACGTTTTACAGTCCGCGTGGATTGCGCAGGATGAGGGCGGTACGCGGTCCTACATGGACGGTGTCGCCCGACAGGTAGTCGCGGTCCTCATCCTCGCCCGAAGTGTCAACGACCGTGTGCCACATATGCCCGTACTTGGTGTCCGGAAGTGTGAAGTCAACGGGCTCGGGCGCAGCGTTGATCAGCAGCAGGAAATCATCGTCCAGGATTGGACGACCGTTGGCGTCGGGCTCTCTGATCGCGTCCCCGTTGTAGAAGACCATCGTCGAGCGTGCCCACGGCTGGTTCCATTCCTCTTCAGTCATGTGTGTGCCAGCGGGAGTGAACCACTCGATCTCACCCAGCTCGGATTCGCCGCCACGCTTGGCTGGCCCCTCGAGGAAGCGGCGCCGACGCATGACCGGGTGATCGCGGCGCAGGTGGATGAGATGGCGCGTGAACTGGAGGAGCTTGTGATCGTGCTCGTCCAGATCCCAGTCGATCCACGACAGCTCGTTGTCCTGACAGTAAACGTTGTTGTTACCGCGCTGGGTCCGGCCCATCTCGTCACCGTGGGCGATCATCGGCACGCCCTGGGAGAACATGAGGGTCGTCAGGAAGTTGCGCTGCTGGCGGTAGCGCAGCTCGATGATCTCCTCGTCGTCCGTGTCGCCCTCGACGCCACAGTTCCACGAGCGGTTGTCGTTCGCGCCGTCCGCGCCTCCCTCACCGTTGGCCTCGTTGTGTTTCTCGTTGTAGGACACGAGGTCGCGCAGCGTGAATCCGTCGTGCGCGATGACGAAGTTGATCGACGCCATCGGCTTGCGGCCCGTCGTCCCGTACAGGTCCGAGGAGCCAGCCAGTCGGGAAGCAAAGTCGGGCAGCGAGGAGAACTCTCCACGCCAGAAGTCGCGGACCGTGTCGCGGTACCTGCCATTCCACTCCGACCACAGGGGCGGGAAGCCGCCAACCTGGTAGCCGTCGGCGCCCACGTCCCACGGCTCGGCGATCAGCTTGACCTGCGAGACGACCGGGTCCTGGTGAATCAGGTCGAAGAAAGCGGAGAGCCGGTCGACCTCGGCAAACTGACGGGCCAGCGTGGAGGCGAGGTCAAAGCGGAAGCCATCCACGTGCATCTCTGTCACCCAGTAGCGCAGCGAGTCCATGATGAGTTGGAGGACCTGCGGGGAGCTCATGAGCAGGGAGTTACCCGTGCCCGTCGTGTCGAAGTAATGCTGACGATCCCCGTCCACCAGGCGGTAGTACGACGGGTTGTCGATGCCTCGGAAGGACAGGGTGGGGCCCATGTGGTTGCCCTCGGCCGTGTGGTTGTACACCACGTCGAGGATGACCTCGATGTTGGCGGCGTGCAGGGCCTTGACCATTGCCTTGAACTCGGACACCTGAGCGCCGGGTTCCTGCGTGGCCGCGTAGGCGTTATGCGGCGCGAAGTAGCCGATCGTGTTGTATCCCCAGTAGTTCGACAGGCCCTTGGCCTGCAGCGTCGTGTCGTTGGTGAACTGGTGGATCGGCATGAGCTCCACGGTGGTGACGCCGAGCTTCGTGAGGTGCTCGATGATCGCCGGGTGCGCCATGCCGGCGTAGGTGCCGCGCAGCTCCTCAGGGACGTCGGGGTGGCGCATCGTCATGCCCTTGACGTGCGCCTCGTAGATGATCGACTCCGAGTAGTCGTGCCCCGGGCTGCGGTCGCCCTCCCAGTCGAAGAAGGGGTTGACGACGACGGAGTGCATGGTTGCCTTGGCGGAGTCTCCGCCCTTGAGGCTGAGGGGGTCGTCTGCTTGGTAGGAGAGAAGGTCGAGAGAATCCTTGAGCTGTCCCTCGATGGCCTTGGCGTAAGGGTCGAGGAGAAGCTTGGAGGAGTCGCAGCGCAGGCCGTTAGCCGGATCCCACGGCCCGTCGATGCGGTAGCCGTAGCGGTGGCCCGCGCGCACCTGCGGCACGTACACGTGCCACACGTAGGCGTCCACCTCGGTCATGGGGATGCGCATTTCGTTGAGATCGTCGTCGAGCAGGCACAGTGTGACTGCGGTGGCGACCGACGAGTAGATCGCGAAGTTCGTGCCGGTTCCATCAAACGTGGCGCCCAGCGGGTACGCCTTACCAGGTCGAGTTTCCATACCGCTAAGGGTGGCATGAATGGCCTGCAACTCGCGATAATCCGGGTAAAAATGGTCATGTGAGGTGGATAACTGTCGTTTCGTTTTGCATTCTTGCCGAAAGGTCTGTTAAGGTTTTACCCGTTGCAAGGAACGGAAACGTTCCGAAAACAACGCGGATGTGGCTCAGTTGGTAGAGCATCACCTTGCCAAGGTGAGGGTCGCGGGTTCGAGTCCCGTCATCCGCTC
>ERZ773001.750-NODE-750-length-12106-cov-119.492_pt1 | contig 12106 bp, 9 predicted proteins | sample MGYA00511673_ERZ773001 | MGnify/ENA primary metagenome ERZ773001 (study PRJEB29015, sample SAMEA2738091) | human oral metagenome | biome: human oral; feature: human-associated habitat; material: saliva | place: China | collected 2162 ... | reverse complement strand
ACCGGGGAAACGCCCAGCCTCCATTCCGAACCTGGAAGCTAAGCCCGGCAGCGCCGATGGTACTGCAACCGATGGGTTGTGGGAGAGTAGGACACCGCCACAACACACCTATCGAGAGGGACGGCCCGCCACAAGCGCGCCGTCCCTCTCATTTCACCCCCACACAACCAACCAACACCAGCACCGCGCCGGTCACCCACACGAACCCCACCCCGGCCTCGTCGAGGAATTTAACGACACTCCTACGGACCAACGTCGCCCACATTCTTCCCCTTCACGTGGGATCCTAGATGCATGGTTCCTTCTGCACATCCGCGAGGGTCGCACCGCCACGAGGGTTGCGACGATGTCCTCGCCCAGCGTATGGCGGCGCACGACCGCCTCGCCCACCAATCCCAGGTCGTTCTGCGGCTCGGACAGATGCTTCTTTCGTTCGGCGCGAGTGCGTATCGCGTCAAGAAATCGATGGCGGACGTCGCGCGCGCCGTCGGCATTTCCGAGCACCGCGCTCAGGTCACCTACACGGAGATCATCACGACGGCGTACGCAAACGGCACGTTCCGCACCGAGCTGGCCGAGCAGCGCCTCATGGGTGTCAACGCCGACAAGATCGACCGCATCAACAACTACGTCGCCTCCCTCAACGGCAAGTCTGCGCGCGTCGAGGACGTGTCCGACGAGCTCGACAAGATCGCGCGCGTGCCCGGCCTCTACGACTGGTTCTCCAACGCTCTTGCGTCGGGCCTTGCGTGTGCGGCCTTCGCATTCCTCAATGGCGGGGGATGGGTCGAGTGCTCTGCCGTCGCCGTCGCCTCGTTTTTCGGACAAGCGCTGCGTCGCCAGATGCTGATCCGCCACATGAACCACTTCGGCGTGTGGATGGCCTGTGGCGCTCTCGCCGCGATGATCTACATTTTGTTGGTCGCACCGGCTCAGCAATTCCTCGGTATTGAATCGACGCACCAGGCCGGCTTTATTTCCGCGCTGCTCTTCCTCGTCCCTGGCTTCCCGCTGGTGACTGGCCTGATCGATTTGGTGCGACAAGACTTCCAAGGTGGAGTCGGTCGCCTCGTGTACGTGACGATGCTCGTCATGTCAGCGGGTGTGGCCGTCTGGGCGATCTCGGCTGTCTTCGGCTGGTCGGTGACGCCTGAGTATGGCGTTTCGCTCGTTCCATGGCTGCACTACCTTCTGCGCTTCCTCGCCAGCTTCGTTGCAGCATACGGGTTTGCGATGCTCTTCAATTCACCGCAACGCGTGTGCGCGACGGCCGCACTCATCGGTGCCGCTATCAACACCGCTCGTATCGCCCTGCACCTGCAACTTGGCGTTCCTGCCCCAGCTGCCGTCGGCCTCGCCGCGCTCGCAGCTGGCCTTCTCGCCGTCTTCGTGGCCCGTAGGACGCGCTTCTCGCGCGTGACCCTGTCCGTGCCTGCTGTCGTCATCATGATCCCCGGTGTGCCGCTCTATCGTGCTCTGACCTACCTGAACAACCAGCAGATCGACGATGCGCTCGCCGCGCTCTTCACGGTCATGTTCACGATCGTCGCGATCGGCATGGGCCTCGCGCTCTCCCGTATGCTGACGGATAAGAACTGGCTCGTCGAAAAGCAAGAACGAGTCCCGAACCTGTGGGAGTACGAGGAGGAGAACGCATGAAGTTCGAGATTGAAGCAAGCCTGAAGCCGCCGTCGTTCGAGGTTGAGTACGAGATCGACCGCGACGAGATTCGCGCCGTCGGACGCAACATCGCGATCGTGTGCGTGGCGGCTGTGACCGCTCGAGTGCTCGTCGCGCTGATTTCACGCTGACGCTCATTCATCGACGAGGCCGTGGCCGGGAAACCGGTCGCGGCCTCGTTATCTATACGGACGCTGCGCAAGGCAGGTAGGGGAGAACCACTACACCGTACTGAGCAGGCGTCGGCCTTGTGGAGGGCGCCGCAGGGCCTGCAGGGCCTGGCCGGGCTTCGAGACGACGCGCCGAGCGCAGCTCGCGGCGCGGGCGACGAGCGGGCGGGCAGGCCATGCGGTGCCCGGAACAAAGGCGACGCCGCGAGGATTGATCAGGTGAGTGCGTCGCAGCAGGCTCTCGTTCCTGGCTACCGGGCCCCGCCACCGCCCACGGGCACCGCAGCCAGGCCTCGGTGATCATGCGTCGGCTTTTATGTGATCGTATTGGTGGCTTTCGATCTTCTCAGCAATTTCGCACGTAATTCCCCTGCGACTGTTTCAAGATATGAACTCAAGGTGTTGGAATTGCAACGTTTTCGGGCATTGTTGAAAGTTCATACAATCGAATTACGTGCGACTTTGAGGGAGTAGGTTCTTTCAGGGGCTACGGGCACCGCAGGCCGCGCGCCCTTGAGAGCTTTGCGGTGGCCTTGATGGTTTGAGGGGACGACAAGGAGGCACACGAATGGGGCCGACCTGTCAAGGTCGGCCCCATTCGCACGGGCGGGGGAGGATGGGGGGGATCCCCGCCCGTTGGCAAGGCTGCGGGGTCTTGGGGTGGTGTGGAGGTAACCCCGCTGCCAACGTCTCTACATGCCGCCCAGGATCTGAGCGACGACGATCTTTCCGACCATAGCGACCGGGTAGACCAGCGCGTAGCCCAGCGCCACACGCGGATCGGAGTTGGTGCGGCCGTTCGCAAAGGCCAGAACCGCGGGCTGCGTCTGCGCGCCGCCGAGCAGGCCGGCGAGCTTCGTGCCGCCCATCTTGAACACCCATCGCATGGTGATGTACAAGCCGATAGCCATGGTCGACGTGATGATCGCGCCGAGGATGAAGATGTTGACCCACGCGCCTGAGGTGAAGGCCTCGAGGATCTGGCCGCCAGCCTTCGCGCCCGCCTGGGCGAGGAAGATCAGCAGGCCGAGCTCGGCGATAACCTGGCAGGTGGTGAAGGGCAGGGCCGTCGCGATGGGGCCGATACGGCCCAGGCGGCCGAAGATGAGGCCGACGATGAGGGTGCCGGCGGCGGAGCCGATCGAGAAGTAGTCGCCGGATGGGGTCAAGATCGGCAGCTCGCCGATTGCAATGCCGATGGCCATGCCCAGGCCCAGGGCGATCGGGTTGAGGTCGGTGAGGCCATGCGAGGAGTCACCAAAGAACTTGGTGATCTCAGCCATCTTCGAGGTGGGGGCGACGACGCGCACGCGGTCACCCTCCTGGAGGACGAGGCCGGGCTCGGCGACCATGTCGACGTCGCCGCGGCGCACGCGGGAGATCGTCGCGGAGAACTGCTTGGCCAGACCCAGGGAGGCCACCGTTCGGCCGGAGACCTTGGGGTTGGAGATCGTCATGCGGCGGAAGTCCAGGTAGGTGCGGTCCTGCATGAGCGAATGGGACGACGCGTGGCCTAGTTCGGTAGCAGCGCGGGCGACGAGCTCGCGGGGGCCGACGACGGTCACGAGGTCGCCGGGATCAAGGGTGTCGGACATCTGTGGACGGGTGATCGGGCCGGTCTCGCCGCGGCGCAGACGGGAGAAGGACACCTTTTCGCCGAGCTTCTCGTAGATGTCACCAACAAAGGGGTGGTCGTCGCGCTCCACGCGAATCGTTCGGTTTGACAGGGGAGAGGGAGCGTCCTTGTCATTGCGGCCGTAGTGGAGGGCTGCCATGGAAGCAGCGAGCATGCCGATGACGCCGAAGAGGTAGGCGATCGAGTAGCCGACCGTGGCCGTCGCGGGGTCACCGCTGGCCTCGCCGGCGGCAGCCAGGGCCGGGGTGTTCGTCACGGCGCCCGCGAAGGTACCGGCGATCAGGGGCACGGACATGCCCATGGCCTTTCCGGCGTACAGGCCCAGCGTGGCGGCGATGCCGTAGAAGGCGACCATCGTCAGGATCGGGCCGACGGCCGTCTTGAGGTTGTGGAAGAAGGAAGCACCAGAATTAATGCCGATCGCGAAGGTAAAGAGCGTCAGGCCGAGCGTTCCCAGCTGCGGGGTGACACGCAATTCGATGTCGTAGGACTGTGCCCACGCCGCCATGGCGATGGCGAAAAAGAGAACGGCAGCAGCACCCAGGCTGATGCCCTTGATCTTGACCTTACCGAAGGCCATGCCAATGCCGATAAGGAGGAACAGGAACAGCACTGGCTGCTCGTGCAGTACCTCGAAGATCTTGACCACGATGTAATCTCCGTGCATGAATTGATGGTGTGTGCTACGAGTCAATTAAACCAGTTTCAGGTGCTGTGTCTCTCAGTCCATCGTCCTAGATGGCGCGAGCATCAGGAAGGTCCGCACAATGAGATAGACAGGAGCGCCTCGCGGTGGCGCGTTACGGTATTAACATGCTCGACGTTCGTGAGATTGGAATCCGCGCCCTGGTCCTGGTACCCGGGCGTGCGATGCCTGCCGCGTAACGAGAGGATGGATCGCACGCCTTTTCCCCGCATCCGCGCTGCTGCACGGACTTGACGGGGTTTTTTCTTTGAGACGGTCCCAACGATTGAGAGGACGACTGGTGAGCGACGCGAGTACCACCACCCGAATGACCGGAGCCGAGGCTATTGTGGCGAGCCTCGAGGCCCTGGGCGTGACCGACGTGTTCGGTATGCCTGGCGGCGCAATTCTGCCGACCTATGACCCGCTGATGGCGTCGACGGCAATTCGTCACATTTTGGTTCGACACGAGCAGGGTGCGGGACACGCTGCCGAGGGTTACGCGCTTGCCACTGGCAAGGTCGGCTGCGCGCTGGTCACCTCCGGCCCCGGCGCGACGAATGTGCTGACCGCCCTGGGTGACGCCTGCATGGACTCCGTGCCGATCGTCGTGATTTCGGGTCAGGTCGGTGCCTCCCTGATCGGCACTGACGCCTTCCAGGAAGCTGATGTCGTGGGCGCGTCGATGCCTATCACGAAGCACTCCTTCCTGGTGACGGACCCTCAGGACATTCCCGCGCGCCTGGCCGAGGCCTTCCACCTGGCCGGCACAGGCCGCCCCGGTCCTGTCCTCGTGGACATTACCAAGTCCGCCCAGGTCTCCGAGATGGATTTCTCGTGGCCGCCTGCCCTGGACCTGCCCGGCTACAAGGTGGCCGACCGTCCGAACATGAAGCAGGTGCGTGCCGCAGCTCGCGCGATCGTCGAGGCCCAGGCCCCCGTGCTCTACGTCGGCGGCGGCGTGATCCGCGGTGGCGCGACGCAGGCCCTGTCCGCCCTGGTCGAGGCCACCAACGCCCCCGTGGTCACCACCCTGACGGCGCGCGGCGCCTTCCCCGACTCTGATCGCCACAACCTGGGCATGCCCGGTATGCACGGTACGGTTGCTGCCGTCGGTGCCCTGCAGCGCGCTGACCTGATCGTGGCCCTCGGCGCTCGTTTCGACGACCGCGTGACCGGCCGCCTGGATTCCTTCGCGCCGCGCGCCACCGTCGTCCACATCGACATCGACGCCGCGGAGATCTCTAAGAACCGCCACGCCGACATCCCGATCGTCGCGGACCTGAAGACCGCCCTGCCGATCCTGACCGACGAGATCGCCCAGGCCTCGTCCGACGGAAAGGCCGACATCTCCGGATGGTGGCGCTACCTGGACCGCCTGCGCACCAAGTACCCGATCGGATGGGCCGAGCCCGAAGACGGCATGATGGCGCCCCAGGAAGTCATCAAGAAGCTCTCCGACAAGGTCGGCCCCGAGGCGATCTACGTGACGGGCGTGGGCCAGCACCAGATGTGGGCAGCCCAGTTCATCACGCTGGACAACCCGCGCAGCTTCATCTCCTCCTCCGGTGCGGGCACGATGGGCTACTGCATCCCTTCGGCCATGGGCGCGCAGGTCGGTGCCCCCGACAAGGTCGTGTGGGCGATCGACGGCGACGGCTCCTTCCAGATGACCAACCAGGAGCTGGCCACCTGCACGATCAACAACATCCCGATCAAGGTCGCCCTCATTAATAACTCGGTGCTGGGCATGGTTCGCCAGTGGCAGTCACTGTTCTTCGGCAAGCGCTACTCGAACACGACGCTCAACCCCGTCGAGGGAGAGCAGATCCCCAACTTCGAGATGCTGGCGCAGGCCTACGGGATGGCCGCGCGCACGGTGCACTCCATCGACGAGGTGGACGAGGCCATCGACTGGGCCATGTCGATCAACGACCGTCCCGTCCTCATTGACTTCCGCGTGTCCAAGGACTCGATGGTCTGGCCGATGGTCGCCGCGGGCGTCTCCAACGATGAAATTCGTTACGCCAAGGGCATGGCGCCCGACTGGGAGGTGGAAGACTGATGACGAATCGTCACACTCTGGCCGTGTTGGTCGAAAACAAGCCCGGCGTGCTCACCCGCGTCGCCGCGCTTTTCGCACGCCGCGCCTTTAACATCAAGTCGCTGGCCGTGGGGGAGACCGAGCACCCCGAGATCTCCCGCATGACCATCATCGTGGACGCAGACTCCGCGCCCATCGAGCAGGTCGTGAAGCAACTCAACAAGCTCATCAACGTCCTCAAGGTCGTCGAGCTCGAACCCGAAGACTCCGTCGAACGGCGCCTGCTGCTCATGAAGGTCCAGGCCGACGAAACCCGTCGCACCTCGGTCCTGCAGATCGTGGATCTTTTCCGCGCGCACGTCGTCGACGTTCAACCCGAGTCGGTCGTCATCGAATCGATCGGCTCCCTACCCAAGCTGGAGGCGCTGCTGCGGGCCCTGGAGCCCTACGGCGTCACCGAACTCGTCCAGTCGGGTGCCGTGGCTATCGGCCGCGGGTCGCGCTCGATCACGGATCAACTGAAGGAGAAATGACAAATGGCAGAAATCATCTACGACGACGGCGCAGACCTGTCGCTGATCCAGTCCAAGAAGGTTGCCATCATTGGTTACGGTTCGCAGGGTCACGCGCACGCGCTGAACCTGAAGGATTCCGGAGTTGACGTGGTCGTTGGCCTGCGCCCCGGTTCGTCCTCCTGGGCCAAGGCTGAGGCCGCCGGCCTGGAGGTCAAGGACGTGGCCGAGGCCGTCGCCGAGGGCGACGTTGTCTCGCTGCTGCTGCCCGACCAGGTTCAGCGCTACGTGTACGCCGAGCAGGTTGCCCCCAACCTGAAGGAAGGCGCCGCCCTCCTCTTCGCGCACGGCTTCAACATCCGCTACGGCTACATCGAGGTCCCCGAGGGCCACGACGTCGTCATGGTCGCCCCCAAGGGCCCCGGCCACAAGGTCCGCGAGACCTACGTGCAGGGCAAGGGCACCCCGGACGTCGTCGCCGTTGAGGTGGACGCCTCCGGCCAGGCCTGGGACCTCGTCCTGTCCTACGCGAAGGCCATCGGCGGCACCCGCGCCGGCGTCATCAAGACGACCTTCACCGAAGAGACCGAGACCGACCTGTTCGGCGAGCAGGCCGTCCTGTGTGGCGGCGTCTCCCACCTGATCCAGGCCGGCTTCGAGACCCTGGTCGAGGCTGGCTACCAGCCCGAGATCGCCTACTTCGAGGTCTGCCACGAGATGAAGCTGATCGTCGACCTCATCAACGAGGGCGGCATCACCAAGCAGCGTTGGTCCTGCTCCGACACCGCTGAGTACGGCGACTACGTCTCCGGCCCGCGCGTCATCAACGAGTCCTCCAAGGAGGCCATGAAGGCTGTCCTGGCCGACATTCAGGACGGCACCTTCGCTCGTAGGTTCATCGCCGATCAGGATAACGGCGCCCTCGAGTTCAAGGCGCTGCGCGCCGAGGAAGAGGCCCACCCGATCGAGAAGACCGGCCAGAAGCTGCGCAAGGCCTTCGGCTGGACCGACTCCGATGAGGACTACACCGAGGGCAGCGCCGCGCGCTGATCTGACGGTTAGTTTCGGATAGACCCAAGCCCCGGCCTCGTTCCCACGCATATGGGACGAGGTCGGGGCTCGCTTGTGCGCTCACGTGCGGCACGTGCGAGGGTGTGTCAGTGTCGGCGTCGTGCTCCCACGGCGATGCCGCCGAGGACGAGAGCGATGGCCGCGAGAGCCGACGCGTAGACGCTCGCTCCCGTGCGCGCGAGCTGGGCGGCAGGGCGCACCGAAGGACGGTGCCCGAGAGCGCGGCCGTCTGCTGGTTCTACTCGGTTGCCTGAGTGGCAGACGTGGCGCTGGGCTGCGTGGTCGGCGTGGCGCTGGCGGTGGATATCGGAGCAACCAGGACTGTGGAAGCGAGAGCCGTGCAGGCCGCGCGGGCCAGGGTTCGACGGGAGGGGCGCATCATTCTCTTCCTATGGGATATATACTGACAAACAAAGTTTATCAGTAACTACTTAGTGGGCAACTGATGGTGATTGCTTACATATGGGCGTGTTGTGGTGATGTGCTGAAAGGCTTCGCGCTGACCAGTAGGTCGGCATAGAATGGCGGCGTGATCGCTCGGGAGGGACGATGGGACAGCCGCTGAAAATCCTCTTCGTCATCAACGATCTGTATACGCGCGGTAATGGGCTTTCTGCGTCCGCGCGTCGGACCATCACGCTCCAGCGAGAGCGGGGGCATGATGTTCGCGTGCTGTCTGCCCCTCCGAGTCACGGTGATGATTGTGGTGTCGGTGTGCCTGATTATCCGCTTCCGCACCTTCGTATCCCGCTCGTTGCGCCACTCATTGCCTCTCAGGGCTACGCCTTTGCCCGTTCGGATCGTCGCCAGGTCGACCGGGCGCTTGACTGGGCGGACGTGGTGCATCTGGAAGAGCCTTTCATGTTGCAGGCCCTCGTTGCTCGGCGCGCGTGCGCTCGTGGTGTGCCAGCTCTGGCGACCTATCACATTCATCCGGAAAACCTGACGGCCTCCGTGTATCTCGACCGCTGTACCGTCCTCAATCGTGCGATTCTTCAGGCGTGGAAACGCTTCATTTTTGATCGCTGTGGCGCGCTTCAGTGTCCCTCGCCCTCGGTGTGGCGTCGCGTTTCATCGTTGAGGCTGTCTGCGAGGCTCTTTGTTCTCTCGAATGGTGTTCTGCTTGACGATGTGAGCGTTGATGGTGGGGGTCGTGGGGGTGGGTTGCCCATCGTGCGCCTGTTATCGATCGGTCGCTTCTCGCGCGAAAAAGATCAGGCGACGATTCTGCGGGCGCTCCGCTTCAGTTCTCATGCTCGTTCTATTGAGTTGACCTTGGCGGGGCGGGGGCCGACCGAACGTCGCCTGCGAAAGCTGTCGGATCGCCTTGTGCGAGATGGGGTGATCGAGCATCCTGTGCGTTTCGCCTTCATGGGGCCTGAGGAGATGGCTCAGGCTTCGCGAGGGGCTGATCTCTATGTGCATGCGGCGCGGATTGAGGTGGAGGGCCTCGGTGCACTTGAAGTGCTGCGTCACGGGGTGGTCCCTGTTTTGGCGCGTGGTCCCTTGACTGCGACCAGTCAATTCGCCCTTTCGGAGGAAAGCGTGTTCGAGGCGGGTAATCCGCGCTCGCTTGCGTGCGCGATCGATGCCTGGGTTGATCGTGGGAGTGCGGATCGTCGGAGCGAGGGAGCTCGATATCGGCGTGTGGGGGCGCAGTATGACATTCGTTCGTGCGTGGGTGAGCTGGAGCGGGTCTATCGCTGGCTGGTTGCTGGAGGGGAGTTTCCTGGTCAGGAGCCTGACACTGCTGATGCGCATGCATCAGTCGCAAGGTAATTGTTCTGGACGTTGATATCAGTTGTCTGTCGTACAACTGGTTAGCGAGCATCTTAATTTGTATGATGAATCTCGTGGAGGGTGAGTGACAGCTCGCTCACCGCAGATTGACACCCCTCCCCGGAAGGACCAACGATGACCCTCCGCCACTACGGGCGAGCCCTCGCGGCAGTCACGGGCGCCGCGCTGCTATGCGTGAGCCTCGCTGCCCCCTCCCTGGCCGCCCCCTCCAGTGACACCGACGACGCAGCCGTCGCCACGGCCTCGGCAATCGACGACGAGTCAGCCCCGATCAGCGTCGTCGCCACGCGCACCGACACAGTCGGCGACACCCTCTACGCCGGTGATGTCGTGACCGTGACCTTCACCTACACGAACAACACGGACAGCACCCTCACCGTCTTCCCCACGGCCTCGAACCTGAGCGGCGTCCTGACGACCGGCGCCCCCAACTGCCGCTGGCACAACCTGGCCGCCCACACGACCAAGTCCTGCACCTCGGCCACACACACCGTGACCGCCGACGATGTTGCGGCCGGCACCTTCACCCCCAGCGCCACCTGGGCCGCCACCCGTGACCGCAACGGTACTGACGTCATCGCCGGAGACTTCGTCGCCGCCACCGACCCGATCACAGTTGCCGTCGGCACCCGCCCCGCCGCGCCCGACCCGCTCGAAACGCCCCAGGACTACGCGATCGGTGACAAGGTTCGCCTGGCCTCCCCGGGCCTGGCCGGCTTCAACTGTCACCGCATCCCCGCGCTGACCACCGCCACCAACGGATGGATCATCGCCGCGTGGGACGGACGCCCCGACACCTGCCAGGATGCGCCCCAGGCCAACTCCATCGTCTACCGCATCTCCAAGGACGGCGGCAAGTCCTGGACCCCCATTATGACCGCCCTCGCCGGCACTCCCGGCACCGAGAAGATCGGCTACTCTGACCCCTCGTTCGTCGTGGACCGCACGACCGGCACGATCTTCATGTTCTCGGTCAAGTCCTATGACGCGGGCCTGTTCCAGTCCCACCTGGGCACCGACCCCGCCGCGCGCAATATCCTGCACGCCCACGTCATCGAATCCCGCGACAACGGCATGACCTGGGAAAACCCCCGCACCATCACCGACCAGGTCACCGCTGGCTACGAAGGCCAGTGGTTCACCCGCTTCGCCTCCTCCGGTGAAGGCATCCAGCTGCGCTACGGCCCCCACGCCGGCCGCCTCATCCAGCAGTACGCCGTCGCCAACTCCGGCTCCACCTCCCTCATGGCCGTCTCCGTCTACTCCGACGACCACGGCGCCACCTGGAAGCCCGGAGAGCCCACCGAGGGCAGCGCCGACGAAAACAAGGTCGTCGAGCTCTCCGACGGGCGCCTGCTGCTTAACTCGCGCACGCAAGGCACTGCCGGTCAGCGCCTCGAGACCATCTCCTACGACGGTGGCCAGACCTGGGGCCCCTTCCGCCACAACTGGGACCTGACCGACCCGCGTAACAACGCCTCGATCATCCGCGCCTACCCGGATGCCCCCGAGGGCTCCGCGCGCGCCCGCGTCCTGCTCTTCTCCAACGCTGACTCCTCCAGTGCCCGCGCCAACGGAACGATTCGCGTGTCCTACGACGACGGCTTTACCTGGAACGACGGAGTCGTCTTCGAGAGCGGCGACATGGCCTACTCGACCCTGCACGCCCTGCCCGACGGCACGTGGGGCCTGCTCTACGAGTCCGGCGGCTACAAGAACATCGAGTTCATGCGCGTGGACGCCGCCTACCTGCACCTGAGCGACCCGGGCGAAGACCCCGCCCCGACGCCGCAGCCCACCCCGGACCCCACCCCCGCGGTAACCCCCGCGCACTGGGTCAACACCGGCTCGGGCTGGAAGTGGCAGCTGGAGGACTCCACCTTCGCGATGAACCAGACCATCATGATCGGCGAGTCCACCTACCGCTTCGGCGCTGACGGATACATGGTCACCGGCTGGGATCACGCCGACGGCGTGTGGAGCTACTACAACGCCTACGGAGCTCGCGTCAGTGGCTGGGTCGGCTCGGGAAGCTCCTGGTACTACATCGATCCCGCCACCGGTGCCATGGCGACCGGCTGGGTCCAGGTCGGCCCCAACTGGTACCTCTTCTCGGGCTCCGGCCAGATGCTCACCGGCTGGCAGCACGCGGGCGCCTGGTACTACCTGGCTCCCTCCGGCGCGATGGCCACAGGCTGGCAGAACATCGGTATCACCTGGTACTACTTCGGCGAGGACGGCCAGATGGCCACCGGCTGGACGATGATCTCGGGACGCTGGTACTACTTCGCTCCCTCGGGGGCGTGGGTCTGACGCATCCGCGACGTGGCCGAGGCTGGGGAGCGTGAGCGCACTCCCGGCCTCGACCTCGTCTATGGGGCACGTCACTGCGCAAACAGACCACGGGTTGGAATGGGTCCGACCCGGCGCGCGTGGGCGGGGGAAGATGGACGCATGACACTGAACATCGCAGTAATCCCCGGTGACGGTATCGGCAAGGAAATCGTC
>ERZ773001.749-NODE-749-length-12117-cov-3.82159_pt1 | contig 12117 bp, 8 predicted proteins | sample MGYA00511673_ERZ773001 | MGnify/ENA primary metagenome ERZ773001 (study PRJEB29015, sample SAMEA2738091) | human oral metagenome | biome: human oral; feature: human-associated habitat; material: saliva | place: China | collected 2162 ... | reverse complement strand
AGTGGTGTTTAGGCGTTAACACCACTGGTGTTCATGCCCAGCACCAATGGTGCGGAGGCTTAGCACCAATGGTGCTTACACATCGTACGACGTGGAGAAAGTTACTTTTTATCCCCCGATGTCTGTATAATCCTTTTATCTTCTATGCTTCTATGTCTTCATTTCTTACCTTTCGCATCCTCTTCCTATCAAAGCTTCTTTCCTATTTTACCTTTCAATGGTATAATATCCACCCTTTTCTTTGATATAATCAATGAGTTCTGCGAAGATTTGGTTTTGTCTTAATGTCGGCTCATTACCTGTAAGAATCAACTGTTTGCGGGCTCTTGTGATGGCAACATTCAGTTTACGATCAATAGGTTGACCGTCTTCGTAGAATGTGTTGGCGGTGAGGAAATCGAGTTGATAGCGACTTTGAATGGTGAAGGAGTAGAGGATGATGTCACGCTGGCTGCCCTGATAGCGTTCAACGGTGTCAATACTGATTTCTTCTAATTCTGGAATACCAAGTTTCTCAATCTCCTTTCTAATCATTGCAATCTGATTGCGGTAAGGCACAATGACACCAACAGACTTCTGTGGGTCGAAGTTTTTGCCGAGTTGTCGGTACAGACGTCTTAGCAGGTCGGTAATGATACGCGCCTCCTCCGTGTTTACTTTCTCTGAAATATTCAGTTGTCGACATGGCTTTGAAGGGATGAAAATCATACGATGCGCCTTCAAAACATCATCCGTCTTGTCCTCACTCGTTTCGTTATAAGCCAATGTCTGCTCCAACTGATGCGCTAATGGTACGCATTCAAGTTGTTCACGTACGTAGAACTTACGATTAGCAAAGTCGGCAATGTCTGGATGCATTCGCCCTTGTTTGTGCAGTGTACCAACAAACTCAGTTCTCCCTGCAGCTCGCTCTGTAAGGATAAGGCGTTCAAAGAGGGAGTTTGAGCATGATAAAAGGTGGATATTTTTGAGGAAAATATTGGTTTCTTCCGTTTCTAAAGAGTCCTGTTGTTGCACCACCGCAGGTAATTGTTTATGATCGCCAATTAGTACAAACCGCTCTATTGCACGCCTTTCTGCATGTCGGGTAGATAGTAATCCTATGATATTTGGTTCTAATATTTGACTCGCTTCATCAATGATTGCAAGGTCGAAATGCTTGATATTAAAGAGTGCAGCATTGCTGTTCATTGTTGAGGTTGTGGCAACAACGATTTGAGCATCTGCTAAGGTAGACTTTATGCTGTTGAGGGTTGCGTTGTCATCTAACACTTCCTTCAACAAATGGTCACTATATTTCGGATCACAACTGAACTCGTTACCAATACGGATATAGTCAATATCGTTCTCTGTTAGCATATTACAAATTTCGTCAACAGCGCGATTTGTATAGGCAAGGAGGAGGATTGACGTCTGGGTGTTGGGTGTTGGGTGTTGGGTGTTGATGGTTTCTGAAAGTTTGTTGTGTTCAGAATCTTCTGCTGAATAAGCTGATGATGGTTGTGAATAGATGCTTTCTGCCAGCTGCTCACGCACAAGGAATTGCAGAGCCTGCGAGGTTTTGCCAGTGCCGGGAGGACCGATAAGAAGGAAATAATCCTGTGCCTGCTTAGCTTTCAAGATGATTTCGTCATAATCGGGATGGTAGCTACGGGATAAGGTAAGGGATTTATCGACGCGTGGTGTGCGTTGTCCTAAGAGCAACTGACGACGTTCTTTGTTTGATGTGATGAAGGTGTAAAGACTTCTGATAGCTGATGTTCCACCGATGTCACTACCTGCATGCTCAATAGCGAAGTAATCTCCGCTGATAAGATCAGGGTTTTGCTGCCCGTCATTGAGGTGTACAGTAATGCTATCACCATGTATCTCTTGTAAAGAACCTTTGAAGAGAATACTCTTTCTCACGTCAGGTGCCTCGTTCTTCTTGTACGAATAGAGATAAATCATGTCTCCTCGGCGAAAGTTAGGGAGGAAATCTTCGCCCTGTTGGGGTACAGATAGTGTTATCGTATCATAGCCGTTGAACGAGCTGCTACGCTCTTTCTCAATGATAGTCAGCCCTGTATAGATGTTTCCTGTCTCTTTCTTCTCCGCAAGAGGCATGTTCCATAGGTCAGCATTACTATTTCCTACACCTTCCTGTACACCCACTTTCGATACTAATTGTTCCTTGATAACAAAGGTCATCATACGTGTGAAATAAGCACGTTCGAGGTCGTTGAGTTGGTGAAGTGGTGCCAGTGTCTCAGTGAGTTGTGGTAAGAGGTATCTATTGTAGAAGTTATCGTTTTGTTTCTCAACGTTCAATGTTTGCGGTGTGAGCAATGGTAATATCCTACCAAAGCCATTTTCAGCCATCCAAAACTCCGTTGCAACAGCTTGATTACGGAAGCGGATAGCTTCACGAATCAGCTTTTGGAGGGGCTCCACTTCGAGCAGTCCGTCGGGTAGGGGATATTTAGAATACATGAGTTGGATGTGTGCATTCTTCGGACTGAGTTGGAAGTTATATTGCAAGATACCATAGTAGAGCAACACCTGCACGTAGTGTTTCTCAACATGGAGCGACCCATGTGGATTTTTGTATTTGCGTTCAATAAAAGTATTCTTACCCGACTTCTGCTCAACAAGTAGTTTTAAGTCGGTTGTCATCAAGTCAACACGACCCTGTATGCCCAATCGTTCGCAAACGAATGACGGTTCAAGAATTGCTTTCTCACGGTCGAAGGTTTGGAAGATTTCATCAACAATTTCCTTGATATTCTCCACCTGTCGTTCTGCATCTTGTTTGAAAGACGCTGCATCAAAGTCGGGACAGGTCGCATAGTCCAAAGCCTTCTCTCTGAAGTTAGAACGGAAGGTTTCTTTGATGTCGTATTCTGCAGGATGATTGATGATATCATCGAGTGCAGAACCAGCGAAATTACCCAATACAATGTGTTTATTGCTGAGGCGAGGAGTAAGTCTATTGACGGTGAAAAGCAACGGATGGTGTCCGTAAGTCTCAAAACAGTTTGCTATGGTAGAGATATCTATCAGATAGTCTGGCTCAACAACGATAAGACGTGGTACGACCTTCTTTCGGGTGACAGTACAGTCAAGGAGATTTAGCTGCATTCCTTCGCGTAGCATCGGGCGTAAGTAGCTGAAATCAATGTAGTCTGGTGTGTTCATATAGTCCACCGTTAAGAGTTCTTCGCTACTGTCTTGATTGGTTACAGCTACCTGAATAGTACTTTCGTCCCACTCTCTTACGATACAACGAATGTAACGATAATTCGTAATCTGAATGTTCTCTGTGATGCGTCCACGTGCAGGAATCTTTCCAACGAGGAACGACGGGATAGCCTCCTGCACAACTGCAGACACGAAGATAGCCAAGGCACGACAGTCGTAAGCCACGTCTTCAGGGAGAATAGGGGCATTAGAGTTACTATGCCGACGCATTTTCTGAATCGCCACAATATCTTGTGGGGCAATATTATGCTGTCTGCAGAGCGACTCCACCTGCGAAGAAAGGTTGCCGAAACCATGTCGGGTGTTTTTTAATCCTTCATGACAAGCAATGACGAGTGTCTCGTGCATGATAAGAGCCTGCGCTTCAGAAGGTGCCGAAAGGATGTCAGCGATACGTGAGAATAGTTCGTGTGCCATTATGATAATGTTTCCCCAGTCCTTGTTAATAAAGAAGAATTGTTTTTATACTATGCGTGGGGACTAATTCGTTGGGTTATGTTTTGAGTGGGTGTTATTGCTTTGTTATCAGTTGGTTGTGAACGTTCTTTATTGCAGAAAGCCTATTGTTGTGAATTATTTTCATGAAGAGAAGAATTTATTTTCATGAAAATAAATATTTCTTTTCACGATGAAAAATATTTCTTTTCATGAAAATAAATCACAGAAATGAGTCTTTTCGCCTGCTTACTGTCCTCCCAAGCGTTCAAAGAAAGTGATAATTTCCTCCCAAGTCTTGAACTCTTCGCTACCGAAAAGTAGGCTTGTGCCGAGGAAGTCGTCGTGTTCAGTACTACTGATGAAGTAGTCGCCATAGAGAAGGTGAGGCTGGTTGGTGAAGATCGTATGGTTCCACGCTGGTGCACTGAAAGCATCTTCAATCCATGCCTGTTGTTCAGTGATGGCTGACGGATTGTTGGTTGGTGCAGGGCACACGAAGAATACGTTATAGTTATCAAGTAAGAACTCGTAAGCTTTGTTCAAACTTGATTTCGGTTTGCCATATCCATCAGCGAGGGTGTTCTGGTCAATGAGTACCGTACGACGTTCGCGCCCTTCCTGTCGGTCGTCGATCCATCGGATAACGGGCATGAGGTAATGGAATACAACCTTCTCGATAAGTCTATGTTCACCATGAAAATGGATAGCCTGAGGGTAATGTTCATGGAAAAGGTCAAAGGTGTGGACAAATGGGTCAGCATCACCAAAGAGTCCGAAGACACGTTGCTGCTCTTCCTCTGTCACTTGTGAGAAACACTTTTCAGTTATCTCTTTGTATTCCTTTACCAATGCTTTAGTCACGATAACCTCCTGTACGCCATCTTGTCGCTCATTTTGGAATACCTGTTTACCCATCATATTACTCTCGCTGATGGTTGTTCCCATTTGAAAAGCAGGATTCACGCAGATACGGTCGACACCATAAAGCATCTCAGTGTACATACCTCCCATTGAAGTACCAATGATAAGGTCGGGCTTTTCGGTGTCAACAAGATTGCGTAATAGTTCCATTGCCTCCTCAGGATGTATGGGGAGGTCGGGAGCAATGACAGTTGCTTCGGGCATATAGTCCCTCAGCATCTGTACCGTATGACTTGAACCGGCTGACATAAAGCCGTGAACGTAGATAATCTTCTTATCTACCATGAGGCCAGGAAAGGTCTTTTTATATTGATTTTCCATTGTTTCTATTTAGGAGTTAGAGGAGTTGAAGGAGTGAAAGGGAGGGAAGGAAACTTAGGAGTTAAAGGAGTTGAAGGAGTGAAATGAAGTTAAGAGAAATGTGTTGTGAGGTGCCTTTGTGTTGATTTTCCATGTCAGAAGCTTTTCCAAATGTCCTCCCAGAGAATTTCTTTAAGTCTCTATGAAATAGTGAATAACTGCGATAATAGTGTGAGAATAGCATCCCTCTTTTTCCCTCTTTGCCTCCCCTCCCTTCGGAGGGGTCGGGGGAGGCTTTTCCAAATGTCCTCCCAGAGAATTTCTTTAAGTCCCTATGAAAGAGTGAATAACTGCGATAATAGTGTGAGAATAGCATCCCTCTTTTTCCCTCTTTGCCTCCCCTCCTTTCGGAGGGGTCGGGGGAGGCTTTTATATCAGTGGCAAACTGATACCATTTATCTTCTGATAGATGTCGAGTGCATAGATATCTGTCATTCCACTGATGAAGTCGAGGACTGCCATAATACGTGTTTCAAGACAAGGACTTTGGATGTCATACTGGCTTGAGAAACGTCTGATAAGTTGCTGACTATGGAAGTGTTCAGGCTCAACGGCAGCACCAATGAGTGCTTCCATCAGTGTTTCCATAATCTTATAACCTGATAGCTCAACGTCGAGGACCGCTTTACTGCGGTAAATCCTATCCACAGAGACCTCTGTACAGTGTTTGTAAGCCTGTCGTGGAAGTTCGGAAATATGCTTGATGAGCGACCCTTCGAAGGTTCCGTTAAGTATCTCCTCCTCGTGTTCAACAAAGACATTGACGCATTCTGCCTCTAATAATCCAACGGCACACGCACGGAAGTAAACGACTTGCTCGTTTTGGTCGGTCACACCCTCGTCTTCTATGCGTTTTCGGATGCTCTTTCTGGTTTCTTCATCGAAGAAGCCAAGGAGCAAATCGGCTGTCTCTTCAAAGGATAGGAGCTTGAGTTTGTGTGAGTCTTCGATATCCATAATCTCGTAACAGATATCGTCTGCTGCCTCCATAAGATAGGTCAACGGATGGCGAACATAACAGATACCGTCCTCAGAGCTATCCTTTTGAATGATACCTAACTCGTCAGCAATCTTCTTATAGGTTTCTTCTTCAGTCGCAAAGAAGCCAAACTTGCCGTGTTTGCTGGCGTATGTAGAACTGAAAGGATACTTTACGATACTCGCTAAAGTGCTATAAGTCATCACAAAACCACCTTCTCTTCGGCCTAAGAAACGATGGGTAAGCAGGCGGAAAGCGTTAGCATTACCCTCAAAATGAGTGATGTCTTCCCAGAAATGTGGGCTAACTTTTTCCTTCAAGCTAATCCCTGGACCTTCAGTGAAGAATGCTTGCATAGCCTTTTCACCACTATGACCGAACGGAGGATTACCCATGTCATGTGCGTAACAGGCTGTCTGCACGATGGTTCCAATCTCTTCAAAGAGCGTACCACGCAACTCTGGGTGTATTTCGATGAGTCTTCTTGCCACGTCATCACCCAAGGATTTACCCAAGGAAGCCACTTCCAAAGAGTGAGTTAGGCGGTTGTGCACAAAGACACTACCTGGAAGAGGGAACACTTGGGTCTTGTTTTGCAGTCGTCGGAACGGTGCGGAGTAAATCAATCGGTCGCTATCACGCTTGAATTCAGAGCGGTCGTCGTGTCGAAGGGCGTGACGATCTTCTTGTCCGAGACGCTTATTTGATATGAGTTGTTGCCAGTTCATTGATGATGTTTGTTGGGTGTTGGGTGTTGAATATTGGGTGTTGATGAATTCTGTTTATGATTTATTAGCTACTTGAAAGCTACACACAAAAGTAATTAAAATTGGCTAAAAACAAGTTTTTTACTTCATAAAATGTATGAATGTGGCTTTAAATGCTTAATTTTGTACCTTATTATATGGCAATGACACAGATAAAAGTAATCAATAAAGGGCATCAGCAGCTTCCTGCTTATGCTACTTCACAGAGTGCGGGGATGGACCTTCGCGCTAATATCGATACACCTATCGTACTGCAACCAATGGAGAGAAGACTCATTCCAACCGGTCTTCATATTGCTCTTCCAGTAGGGTTTGAAGCACAGGTGCGCCCTCGTAGCGGTCTTGCTTTGAAGCATGGACTGACTGTTCTCAACTCTCCTGGTACGATTGATGCCGACTATCGTGGTGAAATCATGGTACTACTCATTAACTTCTCCAATGAACCTTTCACCATCAACGATGGTGAACGCATTGCGCAGATGGTCATTGCACGCCACGAACAGGCAGAGTTTGTTGAGGTGGAAGTACTCGATGAGACCGAACGTGGTGAAGGTGGATATGGTCATACGGGTGTGAAGTAAAGACAAAGAAAGAAACGATAAATGTTTAATAACGTTATATTGAAAGTCACAAAGATGCGCCGTACCCTCCTTGCTCTTGCTTTGTTGGGTGGTTCTTTGGCGATGTATGCTGATCGAAAGGATAGCCTTCAAAGCTATAATTACTTCTTCCTTGAGGCAATGCGACAGCAAGATATGGGCAACCTTACGGCTGCCTTCGACCTTCTGCGCCATGCACGCGAACTCAATCCACACGCTCCAGAGGTTTATTATCAGTTAGCTTCCTTTTATGTGGATATGAAGAAGGATGCATTGGCACGTGAATACTTCGAGAAGGCGGCAAGTCTTGATCCTGAAAACTCGGCTTATCAGGAAAAATTAGGAAAACTCTACGTGTCACAGAAGGACTATCCTAATGCCATCAATGCCTTTGAACGTCTTTATGAATCTAATAAAACGCGTTCTGATGTGCTGCAACTTCTCTATCAACTTTACGCTTCTCAGGATGAGTATAAGATGATGATCAAGTGCTTGGAACGTCTGGAAATATTGGAAGGAACCAACGAGCAGATTTCACTTAGTAAGATGCAACTCTACGAACAGATGGGGGAAAAGCGCAAAGAGTATGACGAGTTGAAGGCACTCGTTGACAGTCATCCGCTTGATCTCAACTATCGTGTGATGCTCGGAAACTGGCTTTTGCAGAATGGAAAGAAGAAGGAAGCCCTTCAGAAGTACCGTGATGTACTGAAAGAGGATCCTAATAACTCGCTTGCTAAGCTCTCTATGATGGATTATTATAATAACATCGGAGACAAGGCAACCGCAAAAACAATTCTACAGGAGTTGTTGCAATCGCCAAAAACAGAGAAGGAAACAAAGTTAGAGTTACTCCGTCAGATTATTACCAGTAGTCAGAAGAATAATACCCCAGATAGTACTGAGGTGATGCGACAGTTCTCTGTGGCATTAGCCGGTCCACAAGAAGACGCTGATATCTATATGCTTAAAGCCGCATACATGACACTTCGCAAGTGGCCAAAGGCTGAAATTAATCGCGTTTATGAGCAAGCTATTGAGGTAGAGCCTGATAATTCGCGTGCAAGAGTAGCTCTGATTCAAAACATTTGGGAAACAGAAGACTACGATAAGGTCATCGCTATCTGCCGACCAGCCATAGAGTATAATCCAGATGAGATGGCATTCTATTACTTCCAAGGTATGGCTCAGTTCCAAAAGCACGATAGTGACGCTGCATTGGAGACCTTCCGAAAGGGAGTGGGGCAGATAAAGCCAGACAGTAACCCAGGTATTGTGTCAGACTTCTACGCTATTATGGGTGATATTCTTCATGAGAAGGGGCGCAATGATGAGGCTTTTCAAGCGTATGATAGTTGTTTGCAGTGGAAAGCAGATAATGTGGCTGCATTGAACAACTATGCTTATTACCTCAGTGAGGAGAATAAAAACCTTACAAAGGCAGAGCAGATGAGCTATAAGACTATCAAGGCAGAGCCTAATAATAGTACTTATCTTGACACCTACGCATGGATACTTTTCCAGCAAAAGCGCTACGAAGAGGCAAAGATTTATATCGAACAAGCAATTCGTAATGACTCTACTCTGAGCAATGTTGTAAAGGAACATGCTGGTGATATCTATGCACAGACAGGCGATATAGAGAAAGCTCTTGAGTACTGGAGGAAAGCTCTCGATGGAAATAAGGAGAATGCGACATTGAGAAAGAAGATAGAACTAAAGAAATACATAGCAGAATGAAGAAAACAAAGATATTACTTGTAAGCATGACTGCCCTAATCTTGGCATCATGTGGTACAAAGAAAGCTGTGATTCAACAGAAACCTGTGCAAGATAATAAGGTTGCACAGCAAACAGCACCTGCTCCAAAGGATAACAAGATGGAGAGTCTTGTTGTCATGCAGCGTGTTGCTGACAATGCACTTTACCAAAAGAACCTCGTTTCAAATCTCACTTTTACGCTCAATGATGGGCGTAAGGATATTACCGTACCGGGTATTTTGCGTATGCGTAAGGATGAGGTTATCCGCTTGCAGTTGCTGATTCCAATTCTTCGTAGTGAGGTGGGACGCATCGAGTTTGCAAAGGATTACGTCCTCTTCATTGACCGCATCCATAAGCAGTATGTAAAGGCAAGCTACGATGAGGTAGGCTTCTTGCGTGATAATGGTATCAACTTCTATTCGCTTCAGTCACTCTTCTGGAATCAGGTGTTCATTCCTCGTCAGCAAAAGGTAAGCGAAGCAGACCTCTCACAGTTTACTGTTGATGAAAGCAAAGCACAGACAGAGGGTTCTACTCTGATAAGTCTTAAAGATGGAAAGATGGATTATCAGTGGTCGGTTAACCCTAAGAACAATCAGATCGTACTGACAACTGTTACTTATAACAGCAATGCTCATGGTGCTTCAAAGCTCTCATGGACTTATGGTGACTTTAAAGCATTTGGCTCAAAACTCTTCCCTGCAAGTCAGATGTTGACAATCAATACACCAAAGTTTGGACAGAAGCCAGCAAAGACACTTAAGGCAAGCTTTGATCTTGAGAGCTTCAGCGATGCCAGCGATTGGGAAGTTTTCACCACACCATCTGATAAGTACACAAAAGTAAGCGTAGAGGATATCCTCGGCAAACTAATGAACTTTTAAATGAAACGTCTTTCTTTATTATTCATATTGTCAATCATGTGTATGCTGAGTGTTTCTGCTCAGCATTCACGAAAGCATAGGAGACAGCATAAAGCGGTTGTCACTCAACCTGTTCAAACAAAATCTTCTGTAAAGGGGAAGGGTAAAAAAGCTCTTGATGCGAAACAAAATAGCCCAGCAGAAGTTCCTGTAACTAACGTAAAAGGTCAGAAACAGGTAGCTGAGAAGCAGCAAACTCAAACCCAAGTAAAGGGTAAGCAACAGCATGGTAACGTACAACAACAGCAACTTGTCAATGGCCAGCAGCCTCAAGGTAAGGGTCAACCCGTTCAGGTTAAGGGTCAGTTAGTTGTACGTGGTAAGGCTGCTGCTCGCAATGCCAATGTTGGTAAGAAGGGTGCAAAGGGTCCTGCCTACGTAACAACAGAGGAAATTAAGGGCTTGCAGCAGCAAAACCAGAAGTTGCAACAAGAGATTTCGGAACACGAAGAGGAAATGAAAGTAAAGCAGAAGGACGTTGACGACCGTCTGCAAAAGATTGTTCGCCTCGATACTGAAATCGGTCAGCACAAGAGAACGATTGACACAATTGCCACAGACATCAAGGGCTTAGATACGAATATCGGTATTTTGAAAGGTCAGTTGGCTTCTCTTGAGGCACAGTTGGGAGAGCGTCGTGCTCGTTTCATCCGTTCTATGCGATACATGGCACGTCATCGTAGTATTCAAGACAAGATGATGTTTGTCTTTTCTGCAAAGAACTTAACACAGATGTATCGTCGTCTTCGTTTTGTACGTGAGTATGCTGCCTACCAGCGTGCGCAGGGCGAACAGCTCAAAGCTAAGCAGATGCAGGTAGATGAGAAGCATTCACAGTTGAAGCAGGTGCGTGTTAATAAGAGTAATCTTCTCTATAAAGACCGTCAGGTGCATGCTCAGATGGAACGTAAGCGTGTTGAACAGCAAAACGTTGTAACCTCTTTACAGAACGACCAGAAGGTTTTGCAGGGTGTTATTGCACAGCGACGTCAACAGCAGCAGGCATTGAATGCACAGATTGACCGTCTCATTCAGATAGAAATTCAGAAGGCACGTGAGCGTGCTATAGAAGAAGCAAAGGCGCAGGCCGCTGCTCGTGCCGCTGCAGCAAAGAAGCGTGCAGAGGAATTGGCACGCAAGAAGGCTGCTGCAGAAGCTGCTGCCCGAGAGAATGCTCGTCGTATTGCTGAGGCAAAAGAGCGTGAGGAGAAAGCTAAGGCTGCCGCTCGAGCCGCTGCTGAGGCTGCCGAGAAAGCTCGTCAGGAGGCTGCTGCTCGTGCTGCTGCTGCCCGTGCTGCCGCTGAAAAGGCACGTCAGGAAGCTTTGCAGAAGGAACGTGCTGCTGCTCGTGAACGTGCTATACGTAAGGTAGAGGAGCAGGAGGCTGCTGCTAAGGCTGCACAAGAAAAGGCTGAGGCTCGTGCTGCTGCAGAGAAGGCTCGTGCCGACCAGATGGCCCGTGAGGCTGAGGCAAGCCGTGTGGCTGCTGAACGTAAGGCTGATGCCGACCGTGAGCGAGCTGCTCGTGAGGCTGAAGCAGCGAGAGCATCTGCTGCTGAAAGCAATGATATGCTTAGCTCAGCCGACCGTGCGATAACGGGTAATTTCGCTAATAACCGTGGTAGATTACCAATGCCATTGACGGGTCAGATTGTCAGTCACTTCGGTCAGTACAATGTGGCTGGTATGTCAAATATCCGTCTGAATAATGATGGTATCAACATCAAGGGTGCTCCTGGAGCAGCCGTTCGCAGTGTCTTTATGGGTGAGGTGAGTGGTGTATTCATGGCAGGTGGTATGAGTGTTGTGATGATTCGTCATGGTATTTATATCTCTGTTTATGCTAACTTGGGTTCTGTTGGTGTCAGCAAGGGTCAGAAGGTTGGTACGGGACAGACCATCGGAACCGTTGGTAAGACGGGTATTCTTCAGTTCCAGCTGCGTAAGGAGACAGCTAAGCTGAATCCTGAGCAGTGGTTGCGCTGATAAGCATCTTATCTCTTATATTAATAATTTAGGCTTATTGAGTGTAAAGTGACGGTTTTTTGCCTCGTGTTTTATCGTCTTTCCAATCTCAATAGTACGTTATAACTAAATTATCTTCATGAGAAGAAAACATTCTTTTC
>ERZ773001.742-NODE-742-length-12149-cov-7.01083_pt1 | contig 12149 bp, 6 predicted proteins | sample MGYA00511673_ERZ773001 | MGnify/ENA primary metagenome ERZ773001 (study PRJEB29015, sample SAMEA2738091) | human oral metagenome | biome: human oral; feature: human-associated habitat; material: saliva | place: China | collected 2162 ... | reverse complement strand
AAACTCCAGGTGAAAAAGGTGAAAAGACCATTGTCTATACCGTTACCTACACAGATGGAGTTGAAACAAAACGTGAGAAGAAGAGCGAAAGTGTCACCAAACAACCAGTTGAAGAAGTGATTGAAGTAGGGACTAAGAAACCACATGTACCGGTTGTTACAACCAAGAAAGTGGAACAAACTCTTGAATTACCATACAAGGTCATCCGTAAAGAAAACCCAGCACTTGCTAAGGGTGAAGAACGTCGCGTGACAGTTGGTAAGAAGGGACAAGCCCTAATCGTTGAAGAGATCACCTATACAGATGGTGTTGAAACTGGACGTAAAGAACTAGAACGTAAGGTGCTTGTTGCGCCAGTTGATGAGTTTATCTACTACGGTGTAGCAGAAAACCCAGTCAAGCCAGTGAATCCAGTTAACCCGGTGAATCCAGTTAACCCAGTGAATCCGGTTAACCCAATCAAACCAGTTAACCCGGTGAATCCAGTTAACCCAGTCAAACCAGTTAACCCGGTGAATCCGGTTAACCCAGGTAAACAGGAAGAACCTGCTAAACCAGCTGGCAAGGTAGTAGCATTGGATCGTCCAGCCACTAGTCCAGTGGTTGAAAACAAGCAAGCTCTACCAAATACAGGTGAACAAGGTACAGGGTTCTTAGCCCTCCTTGGTGCAACTGTCTTGAGCATGTTCGGATTCCTTAGCCACAAGAAGAAAGAAGACTAAGAAGTGGAAGACTCTACTATAGAGAGGAAAACCCAAAACTAGTCGTAAGAGAAGGTCCTAGACCTTCTCTCTTTTTTTTGAAAGAGGGCTAGAGGTTGCAGGTGCTTGACCTTCCCTCTCTGTTAGCTCGTTACGAGGGAAAGCTTTCTGGAGGTGTACGATGTCAGCTTCTTCCCCTAGAGGGGTCATGATTCCTTTAAATAGAAGTAAAGAAACGATAGGAAACTTCTAAAAAATGAGTATAATACTATCCTATTGTTTTATCCTTTATATACATACTATTGCAAGTGTAAAGAGGCAAAGAATAACCAGGCAGTAAAAAGAATGAGTATAATTTGATGAGTAAAATATGTTTGGTTTCAAACTATTTGCATTTAAAAATTTTGTGTGCTATAATGCAAATGAAGGGTGAAAAAATATTAAAAAACTGCGTTGTTACTGAATTTTCGACAGGGTAATTGTAGATATCAGAACGAAGCATTCATTTTTTAAAAAGGCCTTACTAATTAGTGAATGCAAAAAATAAGACCCCTATATACATGTTGAACCCAGTGGTGACACAAAATACACTTATGCATAAGGAATATTGTCGCTTTTCATATAATACTATCCTAAGGGAGTTGTTTTAATGGAAAAAAAATATAGATATGTAACGCGAGCTGTTTTGGCTTCTGTTGCAGCTGTACCTGCTTTTGTTGTATCCAATGCGCAAGCTGATACAATTGGATGGAATACCAACCGTTATAGTTACACGGTTTATAGTCCAAGCTACTCTAACTGGGGCACTAGCTATAACCTTGGCCGTGTCTTGAATAACCTTGGTTTGAACTATGGTTACAATTATGGTTGGAATAACTATGGCTATAACAACTGGAACAATAACTATGGTTATGACTACGGTTATAACTATGGTTATAACTATGGTTATAACAACTGGAATAACTACAACGGCTACAACAATTTAGCCAATGATGAAAACTATGTTTATTGGAACGGGAACCACTACTACCGTATGAACGATGGAACTTACCGTATCTACCGCGATGGTCAGTGGAAACCTCTAACAAACCGCAACAATAATAGTAATAACTTAGAGAATGATCCTCATTACCGTTATGAAAATGGTTACCATTACTACGTTTTAGATAACGGTGACTACTACTATTACAAAGATGGCAAATGGGTCTTTGTCAAGGATTCAACTCCAGAAGCACCGACTCCAGATCCAACTCCAACTCCGGAGCCAACGCCAACACCAGAAGAACCAAATCCAACTGATAAACCAGATCAACCGGTAACACCATCACAGCCTTCTGATCTTGATAACATTGATAGTTTGGTCTTCCCAGAGAACCCACCATTTGTAGGAGCAGATGGAGAGTTTAATCCTTTTGAACCAAGTCCAGAAAATCCAAGTGAACCAACACCAGAGGAACCTGTTCAACCTGAGGTACCAGGAAACGAAGGTTTGGTAACAACAGATGAGCCAAGTGAAAACCAAATCCCTCCATATGTGGAAACACCAGCAGAAGGTTTGGAACATCTCCCATGGGCTCCAAATGGACGTGCACCTAAGTTGGTCTACCCTCCAGGTAAGCCAGGTTCTGAAGCATTACGCCGAGATAAGAACTACTACTTTGACGGTTCTACCCACTATTACTACATTCCATCTGATACAGAAGCAACTGGTTATTCTGCTTATTGGAAATGGATTGATGGTAAATGGAAGCTTCAAGGAATGACAGATCCCAACGATCCTGTCATCGATCCAAAATTCCACGAAGATGCAAAAGATGACGAGTATGCATACAGCGATCGTAATTCTAGCGTGAAACTTTACTCTACAAACGTGGTAGAAACAGCTCAAGCTGGTAAAGCTCTTCCATTCAAGAACGTAGAAGAATTCAAGAACTATGTCATCGAAAAGATGCATCCTACTTTCATTGACAATGCTGGATGGGATGCTAAAGTAGAATGGGAAATCGAAGACCCAGAACTATTTGAGCAATCAAAGGAAAACCCATGGGCGAAAGACTATGTCTTGATCGCTAACTTGAAGAGTGGCGTAGATGATAAAAACTACAAAGACGTTGAATTTGGTTATGTGAAATTCGTTTACCGCGTTCAAGCGACAGATGACACAAACTATGTCTACTTAGAAAAAGCCAAAGAAGCTTTTGCGAAAATCAATCAATTGAGAAAAGCACAAGGCATGAAAGAATTGACTTGGTCTGATGATGTCTACAATTCACTTAGCTTGCCAAAAGCTAACCAAATTTCACGCCAATATGATAGCACAGGCTTCGTAGCTCGTCGTGAAGAAGATGCAGCAACAGTTGCAAATAAATGGTACAACAGTGGTTTACGTGAATTGTTGCTAGATCCAAATGCGACAGAAGGTGCTGTAGCAGCAGTCGTAAATGGAGACGGTAACTATTACTGGGCTTACAATTATAAATAATCGATTGATCCAAATCATGTCTTATTCAAACTGAATAAGGAAGGGACTAAAAGAGGAGCTTATCCAACGGATAGCTCCTTTTTTTATGCACAAATCTTGGAGGGGCAGTAGTAATGCTATGGCAAGACGGAAAAGGAGGGGCACGAACTGCCCTGTGGATGATAGACTTGGTTAGTGATAGAGAAAAAATCACAATATGAACTTGACAAAAAAATAGAAAAGGAGTATTATTGACTGGTTAAATAACCGATTAAATAACCGGTTAAGAAAATAGAAAGAAGGATTCTATGAAATTTTGGAAAAAAATGGAAGGTCTAGGGCTCTTCCTGAGTCTTCTTTTCCTTCTAACAGCTTGTGGCTCCAAGGGTAATCCGACTCCTACTAGTTCGAAACAGGGGCTCAAGATTGTGACCAGTTTTTATCCTATCTATGCTCTGGTCAAAGAAATTTCTGGTGATCAGAACCAAGTGTGGATGGTCCAGTCAGGAGCGGGCATCCATGACTACGAACCTTCTGCCAAGGAGGTGGCCCAGATATATGATGCGGATGTCTTCGTCTACCATTCCCAAACCTTGGAATCCTGGGCGGGGCGGCTAGATCCGAATCTGCAAGGATCCAAGCTTCAGGTCATCGAAGCGAGTCAAGGGATGACCTTGGATAAGGTGACTGGTCTAGAAAACCTCAGTGAGGAAGAAGGAGAAGGGGCTCAGAGTTTGTATGATCCTCATAGCTGGGTGGATCCCCTTAAAATAGCAGAAGAGGGTCGCCTACTAGCCCAAAAGCTAGGAGAGATAGACCCAAATCATCGGAGCCTCTATGAGGCCAATGCCAAGAAACTAGAAAAACGCTGCCAAGATTTGGTTAGCAACTACCAGCCTCTCTTTGAGAAAGTCAAGCAAAAGACCTTTGTGACTCAACACACTGCCTTCTCTTATCTAGCCAAGCGCTTTGGCTTGAAGCAGTTGGGGATTGCAGGAATTTCTCCTGAGCAAGAGCCGACGGCTCGCCAACTAGCTGAAATCCAGCAGTTCGTGAAGGACTATCAGGTGAAAACCATTTTCGTCGAGAAGCACACTTCCTCCAAGGTGGCGGATAGTATCGCTCGGGCAACGGGAGCGCGTGTCAAGGTTTTGGATCCTCTAGAAGCAGATCCCCAGAATAACAAAGATTTACTAGAAAATTTAGAAGAAAATTTGGCTGTCTTAGCCAAGGAATTAAAGGAGTAAGAAGCAAGAATGAAGAAAAAAGGAACCATTGCGATTGTCTCAGCATTAGGACTTGGGTTCTGTGCCTATGCCCTTCGTCAACCAGCACCTGTTAAAGAAGAAAAGAAGAATCAGGTTCAATACTTACAGGGAGATAAAACTAAGAAAGCCTCAAGGGCCAGTAAGAAAGAAGAAACTATTGATTCGGTTAATTCCAAGGAAAATACGCAGGCAGAACAGATCGTTGTCAAAATTACGGATGATGGTTTTGTGACCTCCCACGGGGATCACTTCCACTATTACAATGGGAAGGTCCCTTATGATGCTATTTTTAGTGAGGAGCTCATTTTACGAGACCCATCTTATCAGCTTCAAGAAGCAGATATCGTCACCCGTGTCAAGGATGGCTATGTGATTAAACGAGCTGGGAAATACTACCTTTATCTGACAGATGCCCGCCATACAGTTAATGTGCGCTCGATTGAAGAAATTGCCGAGCAGAAAAAAGGAGGGATCGTCAAGGAGCAAGGAGAGGAAGGTTTGGGAGCGACTGGCTCCTCTCGCAAACTTACTAAACTGCGAGATTTTAGCCAACCAAGTCAAGCCTTGAAGGAAGGCAAGACTCTTGAAAGTCTCACCTCAGGAACTCGTCCTAGCAAAGGTGGCTACCAGACGGATGATGGCTATGTCTTTAGTCCTGGGGATGTGATTTCAGATACAGGTGATGGCTTTATTGTTCCACACGGAGGCCATTATCATTACATTCCAAAGAGTGCCCTATCAGCTGGAGAGTTGGCGTCTGCTCTGTCCGTCTTACATGGTCAGTCTAGGAAAAATGAAGAAAAAGTCCTAGCAACAGGCTCAACAGAAGATAAGAGAGGTGGCCAAGCTTCACAGGGACAGGCCACTCCATCCCTTGAAAAGGAAACTCCAAATCCATTCTCCCCTAGTCCTCTGACTCCAATTCCTACAGGTCCGACTACCGGGTCAACAGAGGGGCATCAGACCTCAAGCCTTGCCAGCCTTCTTGCAGAGTTGCAAAAGACACCTCTGACTTCTCGTCATGTGGAGTCGGATGGTTCAGTCTTTGACCCAAGTAAGATTAGCAAATGGACAGACCAAGGGGTAGTCTATCCTCACGGAGATCATTTCCACTTTATCCCTTATCAGGAACTTTCGCCTCTAGAGCGCGAGCTAGCGCGACACTATCAATTCCTCCGTGCCCAAGGAGGCAGTGCTGCAACTGAAGAGACACCAAATCTTCCTTCGATTCCAGAGCCAGAGGGCCATGCGCACGATCACGATCATGAGGGTGAGCATCACCATAAGCAGGAAGAGGAGCACGATCATGGCTTTCATGCGGATAAAGTCATCAGCAAGGATGATGAGGGCTATATGGTCGCTCACGGGGACCATGCCCATTATTTCTACAAGAAGAATCTCTCTTCTCAAGAAATTGCTGCAGCAGAGGCTGTTCTGGCTGGTAAGAAACAAGAAGACAAAGGAAAACCACTGACAGACGGTGTGACCACTTACTCTCGTGATGCTTCTGATGAAGAAAAGATTCAGTACATTAGCCAAACCTACGGAGTTCCTCGAGAAGCAATCAAGATTTCGAACGGCTTCTTTGTCTTTAACAATCCAGACCAAGAATACGATCCGACCCATATCCATCCTTATGCCGTTCGGAAGGAACATGTCCGGATTCCGCTTGAAACGGGCAATCCGGAACTAGATTTCATTAACGAGCTCTATACGACTGCCCTTCGTTCAGGAATTTCTCCTTATAGCTTACAGATTGAGAATGGTCAGTTCGTCATCCCACACGGAGACCACAACCACTACATCAAGGTTCGCTCGGCTGGCCTAGTCGCTTACTTAGCCCACCGCCTACCTACCATCCAATCTCCTTATCAAAAAGGAGACTTGGACCAGAAGGTTGTAGAGGCCAAGGTCAACCAACTCTTAGCTGAAAGTCGCACTCTTTATGCTTCCGATCCTCTGCAACAAAGACGGATTGAGTTGATTTTGGGGCACTTCTTGGAGAATGTCAAGAACTTCCCAAGCAACTCGACAGCAGGCTATCTGGCTAGTCTCGACCAAGTTGATCAACAGTATATCCATGCTACCCAAGCGGTTAAGCCAATAGAAGAAACGGTCTTGGATCGTCGTTACCAAGAGTTGCTAGAGCAGGTTCGTTTGTTGGATACAGAGGCCTTCCAGCTTAAGAAGGAAGAACTGGTGGCTCAACTACAAGAAGCTTATGCAACTAAGAATGGTCAGTTGCTAGAGGGGCAAGGGCAATTGCTACAGGCTATTCAGGAGATGCAAGATCGAACTGGGGTGACTTCAGTGGACTACCTCAAGTATTTCTACCAAAGCTTGAGTGATGTGCGCTTGACACCAGAATTACGCACTCGAGCTGCAGATCTGGCTTTGAAACTTTATCGTGCTCAAGCCTTTGAAGAAGCCTGGGATTCAAAAGCCCACTTTATGGAACTTTACCAAACCAAGCAAGCCATTGATCAGCTCTTTTCTCAAGAGCATGCTCCGATCTACCCGATTGAAAAGACCGTTTTGGATCAAAAAGGAGGTGAAGCCCCTTCTTATAACTTAGCTGTTTACGAGTTTCTTAAAGGGGTCTATGGGGAGCTGGATAAGGCGACAGAAGCTCATCAAGAGACCAACATGCTAACAGCCCTCTTGAACCAAATCGAGAGCCTCTTACCTCAGGTGGAAGAAGGTCAGCGAACAGGATTTGAAGAGCATTTGGCTCAGCTACGCCAAGAAGAGGAAACAGGCAAGGCTCTATCCAGCGGTCAAACCCTACTTCGGCAAGTGGGGGAAGCCATTGAGAAGCAAAAGCAAAAGAAAACAGACACCCCTCAGATTGAGGATCTTGCTCTTTACCAACAGCTCTACAACCAGTTGATGGCCCTGCACAAGCAATTGCTTGAAAAAGGAGCGAGTGATGCAAGTTTTGAGCGCTTGGAAGCTCTATTTGATCAACTAGCTAATCCTAAGAGTGACAAGACAGCCTTGCTTCAGGCCATACTAGCCTTTCAAGCAGAGTTAGCCTCTCCATCAGCAAGTGCCACAGTGGAGGGCTCCTCAGCACCTCTTGCTAGCGAGACGCTAGCTTCTGATTCGGTTACTGCATCCGTTACGGAAGCAAGCAATCCAAAAGAAGAAACCAGTTCGGAAGAACTTCCGACGGTAACTGGGGAGAAAGAGAATGCTCCAGCAAGTCCTGTAGAAGGAGAGACTCAGGAATAAATCACACTGTAAGAAAAAACACCGAATCGTATGGATTCGGTGTTTTTATCGGTCATTTCCATTTTTTTCTTGGGCCAGAATTTTTTCAAATCCTTGGGATAAGGCTTCGACCTGGATGGGTTCTAGGGTAAAGGGATGAACCAAGGTGAGGCGGTGGGCATGGAGCATGAGACGGGATCCTCTTTCTGGGTTGTAGAGAGGATCTCCCATGATGGGATGCCCATGATGAGAGAGATGGACACGGATTTGATGCGTTCGGCCAGTCTGGAGTTGGCACTTGACCAAACTCGTTCGTTTGAAGACCTTTAAAATCGTCACGTGGGTTTCCGCATAGAGTCCTTTTTTAGGATCGACGATGCGCTTGCGACGATCATGACGATCACGACCTAGCTTATCTTTATAAACCACCTGTTTCTGGGGGAGCTTCCCTTGGATGAGGGCCCAGTATTCTCGCTTGATTTTCCGATCCTCTAGCAAACGGTTGAGGATGGGGAGGACAAAGGGATTCTTGGCAAAAAGAAGGGCTCCACTGGTCTCCTTGTCCAAACGATGAACGACATAACAGGGCCCCCCCACGTAACTAGAGACGTGATTCAGAAGGGCGACTTCGTCTGGTTGATTGGCGTGGGTTTTCATCCCTTCTAGCTTATTGACGATGATCAGGTGCTCATCCTCGTAGAGGACCTCAACCAGACTAGGGTCACCAGCTAGGAGAGACTTTTCTTCATAGTCTTCAGGGTCAAAGGTCAGGGTGAGGTCATCTCCTGCCTGAAGAGTGCACTGCCAGTGGACTGCTTGACCATTGACTTGGACGTTTTTTTTGGTCCGCAAAAAATGGCGAATTTTTCGTGGGATGAGGAAATAGTCTTCTAGAGCTTCCTTGACCGTCATAGTTGGAAAGGCTTTTGGGATGGTAATCGTGTATTGCATAGTGCTATTGTATCAGAAAGCTAGGGGAAAGAAAAGACGAGACCAATCTTGCTCGGCAGAAGAGAAACATCCTCAGATTAGCTAAGAATTGGAACTTGGCAGAAGCTTAAAGAAATCTAAAAGAGAAGCTACCTCCGGAGGTCTTTCTTGTCTAGTCGTGGGGAAGGTGATAAAATAAAGATTATGAACAAATTAAAAGAATTAATGGAGGGAATGATTCGTCATTTCCAACGAGACAAAAAACCAACCAAGATTGCAGAGGAGGTGGAGTTGTCGACGGATGGTGAGGAGTTAGCTCCGACCTATAGCCGTTCAGACAAGAAACACAAGAAACCTCTGTCTCAGCATCCTTTTAGACGCTTTTGGCGTAAGTACCACTTGACCAAGATTTTCTTGCTCATTGGCTTGATTTTCAGTTTGGTGACAGGAGGCTATCTCTTTTATCTTGCCAAGACGACCAATGTGGCAGATTTGCAAAATGCCCTCAAGGCGACCACCATTATTTACGATAAGGATGGGAACCAGGCCGGGAGTCTGACAGGTCAAAAGGGAACTTATGTTGAGCTAGATGCCATTAGTGAAAATCTGCAAAATGCAGTGATTGCGACAGAAGACCGGACCTTCTACAAGAACAGTGGGATCAACTACGGCCGTTTCTTTCTAGCTATCCTGACAGCGGGGCGCTCTGGAGGAGGATCAACCATTACTCAGCAGCTAGCTAAGAATGCTTACCTCTCTCAAGACCAGACCATTGAGCGTAAGGCTAAAGAGTTTTTCCTGGCTCTCGAGATCAATAAAAAGTACAGCAAGAAAGAAATTCTGACCATGTATCTCAACAATGCCTACTTCGGCAATGGGGTTTGGGGGATTGAAGATGCTTCTAAGAAATATTTCGGAGTGTCGGCTAGTCAATTGACTCTCGACCAATCAGCGGTTCTTGCAGGGATGCTGAAAGGACCAGAGATTTATAATCCCCTTTATTCTGTCGAAAATGCGACCAACCGTCGGAACACTGTTTTGCAGAATATGGTGGCTGCTGGCTATATCGATCAGGCCACAGCAGACCAATCTGCTACGGTAGATATTCACGGTCAGCTCATCGATGCCTATGAAGGCAAGTCAGAAGATTATCGCTATCCTTCTTATTTCGATGCGGTGATTAATGAAGCCGTCAATCGGTATGGCCTGACGGAAGAAGACATTATTAAAAATGGCTATCGGATCTATACAGAAATGGATCAGAATTACCAGGCCAGCATGCAGGTCATCTATGACAATGTGGATCTCTTCCCCCTTGCAGAGGATGGCACCCGGGCAGAATCCGGTAGTGTGGCCCTGGATCCAAAGACAGGAGGAGTTCGTGCTATTGTCGGTCGTGTCGGAAGCGACCAAGGAGTCGGCTTTAGAAGCTACAACTACGCGACCCAGTCTGCAAGAAGTCCTGGTTCAACCATTAAACCGCTTGTGGTCTACAGTCCAGCAGTTGCCAAGGGTTGGTCGACCAACATGGAATTGGATAACACTACAACCACCTATGGAAATTACACCGTAAACAACTATGGGGGAATTCAAACTAGTCCAACGGTTCCGATGTATCAGGCCCTGGCGGAATCCCTTAACCTACCGGCAGTTGCCACAGCTAATGAATTAGGTCTTGACACAGTCTTTGATTATGGGAAGAAGTTTGGACTTAATATGGACAAGGTTCATCGTTCTCTTGGTGTGGCTCTCGGATCTGGTGTTGCGACCAATCCTCTGGAGATGGCCCAAGCTTATGGGGCTTTTGCTAATGATGGAGTCATGAACGATGCCCACCTCATTACCAAAATTGAAAATGCGAGTGGCCAGGTCGTCAAGAGTCATAGTCAGAAATCTACCCGGGTCCTCAGCACCTCTGTTAATCGAAAAATGACCAATATGATGCTAGGAACGTTCTCCAACGGGACAGGGGTCAACGCAGCTCCTTATGGCTATACCATGGCTGGGAAGACAGGGACAACAGAGACCGACTTCAACCCAGATTTATCTGGGGACCAGTGGGTAATCGGTTATACTCCAGATGTAGTCCTCAGCCAGTGGCTAGGTTTCCCTAAAACAGATGAGACCCATTACCTGACGGGGACCAGTGCGGAAACGGCCTCGATCATCTTCCGCAATGTCGCCAACAGCGTCCTGCCTTATACGGAAGGAACCAGCTTTGACGACGAGAAGAACTCCTACGCGGAAAATGGGATTGCGCCAGTCGGCCAAGAAACAGAAACTGACGCTCAGACAGATGACAAAGGCTTCTTTGATCAGGTAAAAGAGCAAGCTTCCAATATGGTAGACCAAGCCAAGAAGGCCATCGATGAAGCAGACCTTCCTGGTAAGGCCAAGAATGCTTGGGATACCTTTAAAGGTTGGTTTGGCTATTAAAAGGAAAGTCCTTCAATATGAAAGCTACCAAAAAGCCTTCAGAGTATATCTGAAGGTTTTTTGACTAGAGTGTTAGAGGTTTGCATCAGAAACACTAAAGGTATCACCGTGCTCAAAGTCTCCGTACTGGTATCCTCGCTTGAACCAGCGCATGCGTTGCTCGGAGCTTCCATGGGTGAAACTATCTGGGACAGAGTAACCATAGGCCTGCTCTTGGAGAGTATCGTCCCCTACTGCATGGGCAGCATTGAGAGCTTCTTCGATGTCACCTGTGTCCATGAGACCTTGCTCCTCGATATAGCGGGCCCAAACACCAGCATAGTAGTCTGCTTGAAGCTCCAAGCGAACATTCAGGGCGTTTTTCTGTGTTTCAGATTTCCCCTGGGTGGCCCGTTGGTAACTTTGAAGGGTTCCTAATTCGTTTTGGATATGGTGGCCGACCTCATGTGCGATAACATAGGCCATGGCAAAGTCACCGCTGGCCTTGTATTTAGTGGTGAGCTCTTTGTAGAAGCTAATATCCAGATAAATTTTTTGATCGCTAGGGCAGTAGAAAGGACCTGCTGCTGCTTGCCCCACTCCACAGCCTGTTCGCGTTTGACCGGTGTAGAAGACCAAGGTCGGTTTATGATAGGTTCGACCTTCTTTTTGGAAAGCTTGGCTCCAAAAGTCTTCTGTCGTCCCCAAGACTTGGCTGACGAACTTGGTGTCTTGGTCGCTAACTTGGGTTTGCTCTTGGCGCGTGACTTGGCTGGAGTTGTAGTTCTGAGTGGCTTGCTCCGGATTAAAGATGCCACTCAGGCCAGCTCCCCCACTCAAAAGAACCAACAGTAAAATCATAATGATCTTGCTCTTGAAACTTCCTGGAGAGAGGAGGATTTGGAGGATACCCCCTCCTATATTGCCACTCGAGCGTCCAGATGAGTAAGCGCTTCCGCTCTGTCCGCGCCGGTCTTCAATATTTTTACTTTCTTTCAGATGATCGCTTTTCATAATTTCTCCTTTATCTACTATATTGTATCAAATCATGGGGAAAAGCCAAATAAAATGCGTCTCTATAAAGCAGAAGTTCTTGTCAAAAAAGTGAAAACTTGCTATAATGGTGTGAATGGAGGCGTTATGGCATTAAAAAAAGCAAGT
>ERZ773001.739-NODE-739-length-12155-cov-27.0025_pt1 | contig 12155 bp, 13 predicted proteins | sample MGYA00511673_ERZ773001 | MGnify/ENA primary metagenome ERZ773001 (study PRJEB29015, sample SAMEA2738091) | human oral metagenome | biome: human oral; feature: human-associated habitat; material: saliva | place: China | collected 2162 ... | reverse complement strand
GTACGCCTTCAATAAATCCGCCTTGCTTCTGCAGATTTTCGGCAATTTCGTTAGCGTTAAAGACAATTCCAGTGTAGAAATACGTAAAGGCGATAACCAAGATAAAATACAGCGTTGGGTAGATAAATGCCTCAGCCGTGCTTCCCGTGAACGAGCCCGCGTTTGGAGCTTGGAACCAAGTAATAAGCTTGTTGGCGGTCGGCAGAAGATTGGCGTTACCAGACGCTTTCATGACTTGTCCAACGAATTGCGGCAAGCTCAGGAACGCAACCGCGAAGATGACTGGAATAACTCCCGCCGCAATCAATTTAACCGGCAAAATACTTTTTACATCGCCGTAATTACTGTTTCCGTGAACGCGCTTTGCGTAGTTAATCGTAATGACACGCTGAGCTTCGTTGATTTTAACCAGGAAGTAAAGGACGATAAGTCCGGCGATTGACATGATTAATATCGTCCAGAACATAACTGGGTTTACAGGGAGAGTGAACCAGTTGAAGACGTTTAAGTTGCCAGATGAGGTGTTGAACAATGATGAGATTAATGACGCGAGCATTTGTGGCAGTTGGCTAATGATGCCAGCGAAGATTACGATAGAAATACCGTTGCCGATTCCTTGCTCAGTAATTAACTCGCCAAGCCACATCAGAAGGACAGAACCTGCTGTCATTGAAGTGATTGAAACGATCCATTCCATCATAGTAGGGTCAGCTAATGTCGTGCTGCCGCCTTGAAGAACCGTTTGCCTTAAGATGAAGATGAAAGCGATTGACTGGACAATAGCAAGCGGCACGGTAATAACACGCGTCCATTGCTGAATTTTTCGACGTCCAGATTCGCCATCTTTGTGTAACTCCTCAAGCTTTGGAATGGCTTTGGTCAGAAGCTGAATAATAATACTGGCGGTAATAAATGGACTAAGTCCAACCAACACCAGAGAGAAGCTTGACAATGCACCACCGGATAACAAGTTCAAGATACCACCAAGGTCAGATTGCCCAAGTACCGACGAAATCGCGTTACGCAGCTGCGTTGGTTCCGCCAATGGTACTGGAATGTGCGCTAATAATCGATAAACAACGATTATTCCCACGACAATAAATAGCCGTTTCTGCATATCTTTATTTTTCAGCGAGCGAAAAATTATTCTCCAATTCATGTTTTAGCCCCTCATAGTCACTAACAATTCTTAACTCTGTTAATTATACATTACCTTAGCGGATATTTCCATACTAAAACATAAAAGCGTATGCGTTATAATTGAGTCAATAATATAACGTAAACGAGGTATTATATGCAACAGCAACCTGAAACCCCATCAACTCCACCAATTACGCCACCACCAAACCCAGAATTTCCCCAAAATTATCCACCAAAGAAAAGTAAATTATGGCTATGGGTTACATTGGCAATCGTGGGAGTACTGGCGACAATCGGAATAGTGGTGGCAATTGTTCTTGTGTCAAATAAAACCGCTCCTTCAAAAGACGCTAATATTTCGCGTAAAGAGGCGACCAAGCCTAAGGGCGAAGAAAAGAAGAGTGAGGATAAGAAACAGAATTTAGCTAAATCAAATTCAAAATGTTTAACGTCTGCTGATTTTCGAAAAGCTGGCTATGACTACATGAAAGACGGCTATTTTACGCTTAGCGACGGTAAATATAATTTTAAAAATGTTTTCTTCAATGCGGATTCGACGCAATATACATACGAAGGAATTGCCGTTGACGAACTGACTAAACTGGGGTCGCTATACAAATCAAACAGCCAAAAGGAATTTTCAATTGAGCTGGTCGGTCAGACATATGAAAGTTCGAAGACAAGTGCTGGCACAAAATTAGCCATGGAGCGCGCCGATAAAGTCAAGCAAGACTTAGTCTCGCAAGGTTTTCCTGAAAATAAGATTATTATCTCTGAGCCAAAAATCGCCAATCACGACAGTAGCGATGACACCGCCGACAGGAATGTGACTATTTATCTAGTCGCGCCACAAGAATGTAGCGAAAAATAGTCCAAAATATTAAAGCAAAAGAAAACCCCCTTCTCTTTCGAAGGGGGTTTATCGTTACCGAGAAAAATTATTTCTCTTCAGCTTCTTTCGCGCTTTGGCGTAGAGGTGTAGCTACTTTCTCGAATGAGCCACCAGCTTTTTCGATAGCAGCAACAACTGAAGCTGAGGCAGCTTGTACTTTCAAGTCAACCTTAGCCTTCAATTCACCACGAGCAATCACCTTAACCGTGTGGAATGGAGTTGCAATGTAGCCTTCAGTGAACAACAAAGCATTGTCAACGGTCTTGCCGTCAAATGCGTTCAAGTGATCCATGTACACAACTTGAGCTGGAGTTCGCAAGCTCTTGAATCCGCGAGCCTTTGGCACAGCTTGAGCTAGTGGACGCTGACCACCCTGGAACATTACGCGAAGCTTCTTACCTGTTCGGGCGTTCTGACCTTTAGTACCGCGACCAGCAGTTTTACCTTGACCAGCAGCAATACCGCGACCAACGCGCTTTTTATTCTTGTTTGCTGAAACTTGGAGATCATTGTACTTCATTATTTAGCCTCCTTTTTAGCAACCTTTTTTACAGGCTGAGCGCTTAGCCATTGATCGCGTGGAACTAATGACTTTAGAGCTTCAATAGTCGCGTAAGCAATGTTAACCTTGTTGGTTGAGCCAAGAGATTTGGTCAATAGGTTACGAACACCTGTTACGCCGATAATTTGGCGAACTACACCACCAGCGATAATACCGGTACCAGGAGCAGCAGGTTTGATCAATACGCGTGCGCCAGAGAATTTAACTTCGCTGTCGTGCGGAATTGTCTCGCCGTTTAATGGCAATGTAATCAAGTGCTTTTTAGCGACTGACGTAGCCTTAGCTACTGCAGCTTGAACGTCTGCACCCTTGGCAACACCGACACCAACTTTATCTTTGCGGTTACCAACAACCACCAAAGCCTTAAATCGGAAACGGCGACCACCTTTAACCACGCGAGAAACGCGATCAATATTGATTACCAATTCTTCAAACTCTTTTGGTGCGTCATCGCGCACATTTCGCCGGTCATCGCGGCGACCACCACGTGGATTTCGAGGTCGACGACCTTCTGCACGTGGGGTAGTATTTGCAGCTTGCTCTGCCATACTAAAACTCCAATCCTTCTTGGCGCGCAGCATCAGCCAAAGCCTTTAGGCGGCCAGCGTATTGACGACCATTTCGGTCAAACACTACTGCGCTAATCTTACTTTTCTTTGCTTTCTTGGCAATTTCGGTACCGATGGCAGCGCATTTTTCGCTCATCGTACCTTTTGCTTTTGTGCCGACTGTAGTTGCTGCAGCCAATGTCTTGCCGGCTACATCATCAATTAACTGTGCGCTAACGTGCAAATTGCTAATAGTAACTGTCAAGCGTGGGCGCTCTGCCGTGCCTGAAACCTTAGCGCGAACGCGGTTTTTGCGAAGAGCGCGGTTGAGTAGCTTCTTATTTTCAGCCATGATTACTTACCTGTCTTTCCTGCTTTACGCAAAATCTGCTCGTCGACATACTTGATACCCTTGCCCTTGTATGGTTCAGGCTTCTTCAATGCGCGGATTTCCGCTGCAACTTGGCCGACTTGTTGTTTATTGATACCGCTAACAACGATAATCATTTTTTCGTTGGTAACAGTTACGCCTTCTGGGGCTTTGTATTTGACTGGATGTGAAAATCCAAGTGCCATTTCTAGCTCGTTGTTGCTTGAGCTAACACGGAAACCGACACCGTTAACCTCTAGGCGCTTTTCATAGCCTTTGGTTACACCGATTACCATGTTGTTGATTAGCGCGCGCATCAGACCATGCTGACTACGGGCTACTTTGGACTCGTCCTTAGGATGTACCGTGACTTGTCCGTCTTCGACTTTCACCTCAACTGCTGGTGTGATGAATTGCTTCAATTCACCCTTTGGTCCTTTAACGACCACATCACCAGAGTCAACCGTGATTGTCACACCGGCCGGAATAATCACCGGCAGTTTTCCGATTCGACTCAGACTCATTACTCACCTTTCGTGTGATTTGATATTAACTTCAGTATTTTAACACATACTAGGGGTAAAATGCAAGATATAATCTCAGCGACCTCAGCGACGCAAAAAAGACCCAACTCGGAGATTTAGATAACATTCGTCCGTCCAGAATCACAGTATAATATTAGCACAAATATCTCTACCTATATTTCACTAATTGCACCTGAGTTCCAGCTGCCATGTCCCCAAGATGTCGTCGGTCATAGCGCATAGTACCCATTAAGAACATTATAACTAGGAGGATGCAAGATATAATCGACAGTACAATGCTTATCACATCAAATCTAGTATATATTCCATGGATGACAGCCATGTGACCAATTTGCCAGGGGAGAAATTTGATACTATTACGAACGAGACTTCGGCTGAAACTTCTATGAGTGAAATAAACTTTCAAGCCAGCGACGCGTTTGCCAACACTACCTCCCTTAAAATCAAGATAAGTGAATAATATAACAATAACCAAGACAGACGTGAATGTAGTAATGAGCTGACTTTGTAGCTCGGAAAAAGCTGGAACGCCGCCAAATACTACGAAGTAGTAAGTTATTGATACACCAAAAAGACATATAAGATAGGCACTAATAACTAACCAATCAATACATAATTCTTTTGTACGAGTGGCAAACGAGATAAAGTTGTTGTCTTGCATGACCACATTATAGCAAGGGCAACTCAAGTACACAAAAAGGCGCCCGGATATTTCTACGAGCACTTCTCTTTTTACTCAGTTCACTCCGGTCGACTTCTACTATATTTCGATTCATTTCTATTCCGCACTCGCCAGCAGCCCTCAAAATATCATCTTCTGGAATGACTAATTTATCAAACTCTCGCAATGCCTCGTCATATGTCTTTTTCGCTTCTGGGCTATATAATTCGGCATCCACAAAACAAGTGTCGCCATATGTTTTGCAGACAGTATGATATCGCTCAGAACAATTATAATACCGTCAAATTAGCAATTTTTCGATGTTTATGATAGTTGATATAATCATACTCAATGACAGCAACTATACTTTTCGCCACCAGAAACCCAGGCAAATACGCAGAATTTGTCGCCGCGTTTCATAAATTCGCTCCGCAGACATCAATTATTTCGTTGGCAGATTTGGATTATCAAATACCCGACTGCATAGAAACGGGCGCAACATTTGAACAAAACGCCCTATTGAAGGCGCGACACGCAAGGAATCATTTACATGGAAATGATAAAAACCTGATAATTATCGCTGATGATTCTGGCATGGAAATTGAAGCCTTAAACGGCGAGCCTGGCGTATTTACAAGACGCTGGGATGGTCACGAGATGAGTGATCAAGAGATCGTAGATTATTGCCTGAAGAAGCTTGAAAATAAGGCAAACAGACGAGCGCAATACACGACGTGTCTTGTAGTAAATTTTCCCAATGGTCGTGAGAAAGTGATTTTTGGAGAAAATTCTGGCGTTATCTTAACTGAGTCGCGCGAGGAATCTCGACTCAAAGGAATGCCGTTTCGGGAATTATTTTTCGTACCCGAACTTAATATGATGTTTCACGAAGTGCGCGAACTGCCGAAGTTGAAGCGCAATGGATATTCACTCGGGCATGAGGTTGTAGTCGAAAAATGCGCTAGTGTGGTACGGGAAAATTTATTTGACTCTGTATAGCGGCTTTCAACTCTGCACTCTCACTTGCCCATGGAATGTGTTGTGTGAGTTCATCAACTGTTACAAATTTAGCATACCGTATCGGTATATTTGTATGGATGTGCAGCTTACAGAATAACTTACTATAGCTAATGTGTAAACTGAGAGGACTAGCGGTCGATTTGATATATCTTTGAAAGATTGCCAATCAGCGTAGAATCTAGCTTTTCTTGCTTGATTTCATGAATATCGAAATAGTTAAAGTTTGAAACTTCATCTGTTTTATGAGGTGTCGTCAATAGAGTAACTTTGTAGGCAATAATCAAAACGGGGTCGTCGAACTTTGTATTCCAAGTTGGAATAATCAAGGGATTTTCTGCAGCGACTTCGATATCTGTCTCTAGTTCTTCCAGAAACTCTCGTTTCAACGCTTCTGTAATATCCTCACTATGTTCTAGCCCACCGCCAGGAAGATCCCATGAGTCACTTCTCTCTTGAACGAACAGCAGTCTACCTGATTCATCACGCACCAATCCCTTTACTGCTACTCGATATGCCGACTTTATGTCTTTTAGCGCTCCAGCTCCCATATAATAAAAGTTTATCATAAAAAATAAACGCCCTGCAATGAGGACGTTTATTTGATTTGCGTGAGGCTTAGCGTCTTCCAGTTTGGCATCTGCCAAGTAGCCGTTTTTGACTAATTGTTCAGCGATGACTTTCTTCATCTTGCCACCTCTATACCATGTTTAACTACTACTTTTATACGGTGGGCAGATTATTTATCTGGCTTTGTATAGCGGCCTGCAACTCTGCACTCTCGCTTGCCCATGGAATGTGTTGTGTGAGTTCATCAACTGTTACAAATTTAGCATACCGTATCTGCTCTTCCTGTATTTGCTCTTCGTCCTCGTTCTGTTGATGTAAGATATACTCATCGGCATTCTTATTAAGTTTCAGACTAACCCGAAGTTGTAAGTACTCGTCATCATTTTTTAAGTTATCTGTTTCCAAGATATCGTAATAACCAAAGAACTTATACTGACTAGACATACTGTCTGTATTAATTCCCGTCTCTTCTGCTACTTCACGTACAATGGTTTGCAAGTAAGTCTCGTGTTTATTTGGTTTTCCACCGGGCAGCTGCCACTTTCGACCATCTTTAGAGACGATGGCTATTTTATTATCGTGAGTAAAAAGCCAAGCATATACCTGATTTACTGGAAGAACCTGATCTTCTGGGTGAATTTCTTTACCGTCCTTCCAGGTGCGTGCTTTGATAGTTTTTCTTATGGTATCCATGATATCTCCTAAATTTATTGCCTGGGCTAGCCAGCCTAATCTATTATACTTTATATCCCCGGGTGTCAGAAAGTGTCCTGCGTTTTCTTTTATAGCACAGAGCGACATGAGAGCGTCTTCAGTGCTGTCTGCCGTATGGAAAGCATTAGCTTGGGTTAAAGACACCGTTATATCGTACTGACGAGGATGCATTCCACGGTTCCATAGATTAATCTCTTCATCTGTAACCCACACTTTGTCAATAGGTCTATAAAAATCTCTTAGGCTTGGATAACCATTTATCCCGTGCTTTAAACTTAATAATTTTTCCTGAGTATCTTTTTCTGATGTTAGAATCATTGCGATTACTGCATGATTTGCCAAATAGTGCTTCATGTCAGCATAGAAATGTTTCTCTCGAGAATCTCTATAGATAAATTCAAAAGCCTGCTCAGGTAGTGTGAGACGCTTCTTGTGCACTACTTCAATTCCGAAACCTTCTAAATTGCTCGTGAAGGAAGCCTCTATCCAGTCAAACCCTGGCTTTATAAAAGCAAAGCCTATTTTGTCTGCAATAGAGTTATCGCGTATTCTTCTATTGATTGATTCGCTAACATACTGTTCCTCCATAGGCTGTATTATACTAAAGTATGTGCTAGAATAATAGTTAAGTATTCAGAGGTTAGCATAAATATGAAGTATGTAGTAATTATTCCAGCCTATAACGAAGCACCGCGAATAGGAAAGACCCTCAAGGCCCTTGCTTTAGCGGCGGAAAGAGCTAGACCCAATCAGCTACTGGAAATAGTTATTGCGTTCAACGGATGCAATGATGGTACTCAGGACGTAGTAGCTAGTTTCGGCCGTCGCCTAAATCTACCTATTCACTCGCTTCACTGCAAAAAGGGCTATGCTAATGCTATCAATAGTCTCGTAAAATATTGTAATAATTATTATAAAAATATTCCAATAATAAAGACCGACGCAGACAGTATGCTAGATGAAAATGCCATAAGCATAGTGCTTGATGAATTATATGAGCACAATAGTCTACTCATAGTTGGTGGACACCCGGTACCTATAATCCAATCGCCCTATAGTATGTCTGCGATAAAGGCTAGGATTCTTTCGGTCAGGGCTAGATATCCCCTATCGCAAGTATCTTGCTTTGATGTAAGAAAATATCATGAAATATGCAAGAATAGCCCTCAGCCCAATATAGGAGATCATGAATTAACGCTAAAAATATTTTTTCATGGCAGGTTTTGGTGTGTTAGGGCTATTAGTTATTTAGTAGACCTACCCTCAGGAGTTTTAGGTGATGATGTATTTTTTACAGCTTGGATTTATAAATCATACGGACCAGGAGTTATTCGTGTTCGCTATGACGCAAAAGTAATATATAGACCTTACAGCAGCCTGCGCAGACACTGGATGGTTTATAGAAGAATTTATGAGGATAAAAGGCTGGTCTCAAGTATTCCCGGCTACAAGGATATACAAAATCTACAGAGGGTAAAATTAAATTGGAGATACATTATAAAAAACGCGACTAGTACCGATAAGGTGTTATTTGTAGTATATGCGATGATTGATACATTGGAGCGTTTTAGCTTCCGTTTTATTAAGTATAAAGATTCTTTCTGGAGTTATCAAGACAAGGAGTAGTTTATGAATATCGTCATCTCAAATTCTAGAGCAAGTTACTATATTGGAGGCACTGAAGTAGTGTCTATGCATCAGGCTATATGGCTGGCTAAGGCTGGTCATAGTATCAGATATATAATCAGAGAAGTTGACGACGAATTACTTAGTGGCTACTTCCAAGATTTTCTCCAGAAAATATTGACTGAATCACTGTCAATTAATGTGGAGAGAGTACCTGTGGCGGGGCCTTTTGGCGACGGTATCTCGTGGGATATATGGGATAAAGAAGCGCAACTATTCGGGATATCTGCACAAGATACTTACCTAGACTCAGTGGCGTGGGCAGACCTTATGGTAACCCACATGTCAACGGACGCTATCTATATGCCCAAAGGGGTTCCTCACTGTTTACATTTACATGGGACGCCAAAAAATCGCAGCGCAATCATTGATCAAGCCATGGGATATCCATCTTATACAATAGCGCATTCCACCTCTATATACGATTGGTGGCATAATCATTATCCCGATACTCCTATGGAAGTGTTTAGGAACGGTGTTCCGGTCGATACGTTTTATGAAGCAATTGAAGCTGATCGACCAATAGACATACTATATGTAGGAAGGATTCTAAAACATAAGGGTATTGAAGATATTCTCCTAGCGGCAGACCCTAAGCAAAGGATAGTAATAGCTGGTAAGGGACACCCGAAAGCAGTAGCTAGACTAAAGGCTATTGCCTCTGACCGCAAGCTTCAGGTCTTGTTTGTCAATTCACCCAATAACAAAACGTTGGTTAATCTTTACAAGGATTCAAAGATATTTGCTTGCCCATCGCGGGGCAAGGAAGGAGTGTTGACAACAATGCTTGAAGCGGGAGCCGCGGGATGTGCTGTAGTTACTACTTCAGGATCTGGTATGACGGATTTGGCTGTCCATAATAGCAACAGCCTCATTATAGCGCCAGGAAATACTAAAGAATTGAGAGAGGCATTTGCAAGGCTATTGCATAATGAGGGTACTCGGTTGAGGTTAGCTAAGTCGATGCAGGACACAATCGCCAAGAACTGGTCTTGGAAATTTAGAATTAAGCAGCTGGAGGGGATTTATGATAGAGCAAGCAACTTTAGTATCTCGTAACATGAAATATCATTTTCAAGTAGTAGGAGACAGTTCTTTTATTGATCACACTTTAGGTCATAGATTCTGGCGGCAATATACAATAGGCGATGTAAAAAAAGATATAGAGCCGCAAAAGGGTTCGGGAAAAATAATCCAATCGTCTACTCTTGAATTTGGTGATGATTTTATAAATTGCGATATCAATCATATATTTTCTGGCATTAAGTATGTGTCGCTACATGCTGAGGCGGCACGCCAAGAAGTCGGACAATACACTGTCCACGGTAGCGTAATAGCCTTAGGGGGAGTAGCCATAGCTGCTGTTGGCGGTGTGTCTGGTATAGGAAAAACCACTATAGCTTCAATTGCTCAAAAGCAAGCACGCTGGAGTTGGCTATCTGATGAAAAATTTGAAATAGATCAAACAGGACACTACTTAGGTGGCCTAGGTGAAGTGCTTGATGATTCAAAGTCTCGAGCTGCTGCTTCTGGCGAGTCTCCCATCAACCGCAATGAGAGTCCAACCTCTTTGCCTATCTCGGCCTTTGTTATACCCATAGTAACAAGAGAGGATGGGGTTACTGTGCATGAGTATGACCAAGAGAAAGCCATGTATCATTTTTATGGTGAGCTGACAAAAACTATCTCAGCCGGACATACACTACTATACGGATACGATTGTCCGCTCCAGTCCACCGATAATAAGCAGATTGCTGCTAATAGATATAAGACCGCCAAATATCTAGCGAAAAATATAAGGATGATATATTTAAGGGGCAATCCAGAAAAAATATTAGACATATGCGAAACTAGATACCTCCCCTGACTGCCTTAATCTGATCTATCAGTTCTTGAGAAGTAAATTCACGAACTGTTGCGATTTCTTGCCACTCACTATCACTACTGCTTGATGTTGGATATATTATACGTCTCCACCTATATCTTTCAGTAACTATAGAGTCATCGTAGGGGCTTATCCTGGAATATATTAATAATGAGCCGTTCTTGATATCAGAATGTTCTAATAGCTCTTGTCGGTCATATTCTTCTGGTAGCCAACTTTCTATACAGTATCTAGCAACCCCTATTAGGCCTATATGGGCAACCAATAGCACGCTGTCTCTTTCACTGTATCCTGTTAAGTGCTCTCTTGCAAAATCTCGAAACCTACCTTGTAGTCCTATTTGACTTTCACCGCCATTAAAGTAGAAGCTCCACACGCTCTTACCTCTGTCCCCCGATTGTATTTTCTTTTTCATTTCTTGCAAGATATGCAGATTAGAAGCTTCACCATAGCCCTGCTCACTAAGCCTATCATCTATGCGCCATTTTATCGCAGTTCCCTCAGATAGTATTGCGGCGGTTTGTCTTGTTCTAAAATAGGGAGAGGTCCAACAAGTATTAAAAGTAGCTAGACCCCCCATATACCTATCTATCCAAGACCGAGCGCCTTTAGCTTGTTCAATACCCAAATCACTAAGAGTGTGCTTCCAGTCGGGCTGACTAAGTAGCTCCTCGCTTTCTCCAGGATCAAAACTAACATCTTTGCGTCTGGCTGAATAAAAATCATTAGCCCTTGTACGACCGTGTCGCATAAGTACAAGTTGTCCGGGTAGAGAATCTCTGGGTATTCTGAGTGCATTCATAACTGTCAATTCTATCATATTATTTATATAAAGTCAATAAAATACAGCCTCCCTCTATATTTGCAATAAAAAGCAGGTTCCATATACTGCAGGAGGAATATTTACCGACTTACAAAGAGGAGACCTCCTATGTGATCTGCTCTACTAGTCCTAGCCTGCCAAGGGGGATGGAATCATCGCCATGTAATTGCCGGCCAGACTAGCTATCCTCGATAGTTGTTGCCAGAATGCGGGTGCGCATCCACATTCTGAGACATACTTATTCGCTCGTATGATCTTCACCATAAGAGGTGCTGCAGAGGTCGTGAGACGTTTGCACTTAACTTGAAAGCTAAAGAGTGGCAATTATAGCTAAACTCTAATTAAGAACACTCCTCATTTGAGGAGCGCTCTTGTGTTTCTGACGCGATTGTGATGTCGGTAAGCTAGTAAACCTTCAACAACAACTCGCCACCAAGTTTAGCCTTGGCTGCCTCGGCACCAGTCATGACACCTTTCGACGTTGAGATGAGTACCAAACCGCGACCACTCTTTACCTTTGGGATCTCGCTAGCGCCGACATAAACGCGACGACCAGGTTTTGAGATGCGGGTAATTTCGTTGATGGTGCTGTTAGTTCCTTTTTCATTGATAGTAACTACCAACACGCCACGAGGCTTAGCATCTTCCAGCTTGACATCTGCCAAGTAGCCGTTTTTGACTAATTGCTCAGCGATGACTTTCTTCATCTTGCTGGACGGAACACGAACTTCCGTTTTGCCAA
>ERZ773001.737-NODE-737-length-12170-cov-3.84878_pt1 | contig 12170 bp, 20 predicted proteins | sample MGYA00511673_ERZ773001 | MGnify/ENA primary metagenome ERZ773001 (study PRJEB29015, sample SAMEA2738091) | human oral metagenome | biome: human oral; feature: human-associated habitat; material: saliva | place: China | collected 2162 ... | reverse complement strand
TCCTCAATTCTAAATTAGTAAAACATTTTTTTAAAATAAATAGGGGGCCCGATGTGAGTCGATGTACAGCCTTTCTAAATTATATCATAATCGTGACTATACAAGTCGTCGCGATAGAGATTTAACAAATCCGCAATGGACATGGTACCAAAAACATCACAATCAATAAATGGTGTTGACCGTGTCAATTCCCCACGAAGGCCATTTGCGTCATCATTTAATCGCGCATCTATATATTGATAAAGAGCTTGCCAGTCAACACGCGGGTTTTGAATTTTATCAAACAATTTAGGACTGTCAAGTGAAAATCGACTAACTTCATCGCCTACGATGTAGGACGCAATCATGAAATCGTCAGTTCTGTTTCCGTAACTTTTGTAATTGGGAGATAGAAAATCAGACCATTTACGATAGTTAGGATTTTCAAAATATTGTAAACGCTGTTTCCATCGATAGTCGACTTCTTCACTCGTCGTTCTAATTTTCGTCATGATGTGACCTTTCTAGACTATGTCGTAGTCATTATTGTAAATTGGATTGATTGAAATCACTTTTTTATCAACCAAAACATTTAAAATCGCTTCCAAATCATCAATGGAATAATGAATCCAAGGATATGGCCCACGGCTGATGTGAATTCGGGCCTTGCGAAATTGTCTCAACTCTTTGTGACCGCGCTTACAAAAAGATTGCATAGTACCGTCTGTAATGATGAGAGGGTATAATTTTACCAGTGAAAACATCTTTTTGCGACTGTGTCGCTCAATAACCGGATAAAGTCTGCCTACTAACTCTTCAGATGTATAACTTTTTGGCTCTCGAACAATTACTGAGGCAACTTTATTAATAAATTTAGAATCATACATTCCAATCGGTGGATTGACGCGTATCATCGCTTTTACAAGGTCTTCCACGTCCTCTGGGTTTAGCGGTTTGTATCTTGGGTCACGATTTAAATGGTTAATAACACCGCGTGAAATGGTGTGGGTGCTATATTTCATAGCAAATTCCGTCCTTTCTAAGATTTTTAAATAATATCGTAATCGGTTGGTTTTTCTAAATGATATGGGCTCAGAGGTACAGGTAACTGGTCAACTTCAAATTTTACCCAGATTGTTTCATCCCAATCGCAATAATGTTCAGTTATGGGCTTATTTCTCCCAATGTGTACAATAATCCCAGTATTATTGGTAATTAGTTTTCTTGAACCTACGGGGACATGTTCCGGATAGGAACGCCACTCAGCATCTGATATGGGTTGGAAAATGACAATATCACCAATTTCAAAATCAGGAATATTTTTATGCCCAATTTTACGGAGAAGAATTCCGTCAGCTCGCCTTTGATAGATATATCCATCGATGGATAATTGGGGACAGTGGATATATTTAGTTCGAAATGCATCTATGAAATGCGTTCTTGCCTTGATTCCAATGACCCGTTGTTTCCTGCCTTTGTATACGACAATATCCCCTTTTTGCAATGTGGGAAAACATTTATCAATTAATTTTTTAAATAATATCATAGTAATCAACCTTATTGAGGTGGTAATGTAAAAACCACTCCCCACTGGTGAGCCTCACACATTGACCTTCCACGCGGTCAATGATAAAGGGACCATGCGGTGCCAAATATTTTTGTTTTTTGACTGACCAACCACCCGGGTATTGGACTTTTTCCGCCCTTGGAATGTCATAAATAAAAGCCGCATCACCAATTGTGAATGGGTTTTTTGGAGCGGGGTGCAGGCGTTTGACGGCGATAGCGGGTGTTAATCCTGAGATTGATAGTCGAACCCATAACCCGTCAGATTTTAGGGTTGTGCCCATGACCCGTTGCTCTATCGTTTGATATTCAACAATTTCACCAAATTCCATTGAACCCTCACTTTCTAAATCATATCGTAATCATTGATGTTTTCCAAATGATAGTTGGCAAACCAATAACCATTCTTTAATTTACAAATTCGTTGGACATTGTCGACTGCGGTAACGGTAGATTGGGTATTTACAAACTTATCCATCTCCCATTCCCAACCAGCCGAATATTCACTACGGTCACCATTATATATTGGTTTGATGAAGACTTCATCACCAATTTCGAATGTTGGAACATTAACAGATTCCAATAACGTGAGGGCCGACTTGTCAACCCATCCATATGAAGTGATACGGGCCTCATTTTTGTATGAATGTAGACGCATCACTCGCTCTCGTTCGCCATTAAATTCTACAATATCGTAGGGTTTGATATCCATTTTAAGACCTTTCTAAATAATATCATAATCATCAATTTTCTCTAAATGGTAGGGTGCAAACCAATAACTGTTTCCCAGTCTACAAATACCTTCATCGATATCAATGTCCACAATAGTAGACCTGGTATTCACAAGACTGTCCATGCCATATACCCAATCAGCCGAGTAGGCTATACGGTCACCGGGGTCGATATTATGTATGAAAACTTCATCACCGACGTTGAGTGTTGGTATATGAACAGACTCCAAAAGTTTTACGTCTAAAAGTGGAACCCACCCATACGGGGATACTAGTATGTCATCGTCATTATCAATATCCATCACCCTACATGGGTTACCGCGAAATTCAACGATGTCGTATTGTTTAATATCCATATAAATACCTTTCTGAGATGCTATTTATTGTACAAAACAACATTTGAAGAGTGCGTAAGGTATTCACCTTTGTCACCGACAAATGTCACACTAACACTATCGGTATTAGGTCTATGAGTCCATTCTTTCACTTCACCGTCGATGAACGTACCGTCAGGTAATTTAACAGTGGCATATTTAAATGTATATGTCACACCTGCCAAATCCTTGCCCTTGTTACCGCAAGCAGTAAGAAGAGGAAGGAATAGAAGTGCGATTAGAATTAGTTTTTTAATGTTTTTCATGGTGATTTTACCTTTCTGATTATTAGTTAAATATGTCTAGACGATATCATAATCGCCAACCTTTTCCAAGTGGTAAGTCAGAAACCACCCACCGTCAACCTGGACACTGGTGCCCCGATAAGGGTTATGTACAACATTTTGAACTTGAAAAATGGTATTTCCATCAGATATGGAATCATATTCTGAATAATATGGTCTTGTGTAGACTTGTTTCTCATGGTTTGGGATGGGGTGAATGACGACATAGTCACCGACATTGAAATCATCTGAGGGTTGTTCGATGACGTCTACAAGGGGACCAGACAAAAGTACAATTCCAGAAATTGATAGAAAAACTTCGCGACACCCTTTATAGATTGAATCTGCCTGCATAATACGTTGCGGTTTGTTTCGATACATGATAAGGTCGTCAACCTTTAAGTCGGCTATTGGAATTTTTTGAATATTATCTGACATAGAAATAACCTTTCTAAACTATATCAAAAGTTGTAACTTTTTCTAAGTGATAAGGTGCGAACCACATATTATTGATTTTGTAGCGGTCACAAATGTGAGATTTTTCACTGATTTCGTATACTCGGTCTTCGTGTAGCAACATTTTGGTCATTAGTGTCTTCCATAGGTGAGGGTAATCTCTCATTTCGGCCAACGGGATATCCTTAATTTTCACATTATCACCCGGTTCGAATGTCTCTATGACTGTCGATTCAACTAATTTTACATCAGAACGCGGCACCCAACCATACCCAGCAACATACACCTCATTGTCATAAGATGATGACAACATGACTCGGCGAATCTTGCCTTCACACTCTACCATATCAAAATCTTTAATTTCCATTAATCAACCTCCTTAAAATCAGTAAAACAAAAAAAATTTTCAAAAATAATTTGGGGATTCGGGGCCTTGGCCCCGTTAAATGGTGAAAACGTATGTTTTCACTTTTCAAAAAAATCGGAAAAAAACCTAAGGTGCTTGCGCACCTTAGTCAAATTTAATAGCATAGGTACCGAAGTTACCAGATGTGAGAGATGCTTTTTCCACCTCATTTAACTTAGAAATATCTAAATTGAAGGTTACGATATCACCTAATTCGATACGAACTGACAATTCAGGGATTTTTTCCATGAGTGGTTGGACGTATTCCTTGTTGAGATAGTCCATGCACGCATTGCGGACAACTTCTTGTTGGCCAAGTTCGCTCTTGATAATCGAATTGATAACCAAAAACGGAAATCGTTCAACTAATTCACCAAGAACATGGTCATAAGCCTCTTGCGTGTATTGTTCAACCTGGAAAATAGGTTCTTTACTATGAAAGGCCTTACGCATGCGCAAACGTTTAGTGTTATATGGCAAATAAGGAATCGGCAAATGATGATTCACATATTGTTCAAATGCATTAGACGATAATGGTACGCGCACCTTGATACTTGTACTTGGAATTTCTGTAGCTAGTAGGGAATGCAATGATTCATTTTTAGCTAGTAAAAATTCGGATATCTTGCTATCAATATCTTGTTCACCTTCAATATCATGGGAAAATTGAGGTGTCTCAAGAATGAGGCAGTCTTCAAGATGTGTGGTAGAAATGCGCTTTAGCAATTCAAGTTCTGACATATATGGACGCCTCCTTTCTAAAGGCATGGTTCAATAACTGAACGATAAAAATGATATTGAAGCGATGGGAAATGCTCATTAAGGAATTTTTCAACCATACCTTTTGGTGTTGGTTCAAGTTTCCCTTCTGATTCTTCTGTAATAGTAGTTAAAATGGTCTTCAAAAAGTCACCATTGGGTTCTTTTCGAAATTCAATATATGAATTGGTAGGTGAATACCACCAGCCAAATTCAGAAATGTCTTGGTTTGTACGAGCGTCAATCAATTGTACAAATTTATCTTTGTACTCAACAACTGTCACACCACCATCCACAAGTTGACTGCGGAAAGCTGTATCGTCGTTCATTGCAAACGTTGCAATTGTTTTGATACGAAGATTTGTACAGATTGGACTACCATCAAAAACATTTGTGAGGATATTTAATTTCTCACTACCTGTGATATGGTCTTGGTAGTTGATTAGATTTTCTACGATTGGACCGTGGTGTACGCGAATACCGCTCTTATCATCTAGTACAAATGTGACGGCCGTATAAACACCACCACCGTGATAGTACATTTGCAATGCATTATAGTGGTTGGTTGTTGCCTGTTTAGTGATACAACTAACAACTAACGGTACCTTGGTATCATTAGGGATATCAGGTGCCTTAAATGTTGGTTCACTAATTACAGCGTGTGTAGAGCGATTGAAAATAGACATTCAAAGGCACCTCCTTATTCAAATGGTGGTTCTTCACCGATGCTTGCAATCATGATAACTTTCATGTCAGCGTTCGGTTCTTGACCGTTTGTGTAATTATCCATAAAGGACTTTTTGGCCGCAACCCAATCTTTATGGGCCTGGCTTTCAACTCTTGTTGGTTCGGTTGGAGTCTGAACCGGTGCGATTTCCACCGGCTCATCAACGTCCACAACTGCAATAAGTTCATCAATCATATTGCGACCTTTCATTTCGATTGTAATATACATATTCGTTTGTTAATTTTTAAGACCCCTAATCAGACTTGGGGCGATTCTCTAGACTATCATCGAACTCAATAAGTTCTACCGGTTTAAACCCTGATAGATTTGCAATAATACTTATCGGGAACCGACGAACCATATGGTTATATGAGGATGCAACCCTGTTATAATCTTGCCTAACGACAAAAAGGCGACTTTCAGTCCCTTCTAATTCGTTGATAAGTTTTTTCACATCGGTGTCATACTTCAACTCAGGATGGGCGTCTTTCATGATTAAGAATCGAGAAATAGCAGATTCCAACTCTTTATGGCCCTCGATGCGGGTTGACTTGTCACTTGAACCAATTTTTTTACGAGCATTGTCAATAACATCGAAAAGCTCGTCTTCAGTGTTCACATATACCTTAGAAGCTGACACAATACTTGGGATTAAATCAGCTCGCCTTTGCAAAGTTACTGCGACTCTGGTTCGAGCCTCACGCACCTGCTCGTCTTTGTCGACTAAGGTGTTGTGAGATGCCATGGCAAAGACTACAAGAAGTATGAGGATACCCATAGGTGTCAACAAAAATAGTGATTTACCATGCATCTTTACACCTCACTAGACAACATCTGTGCGAATACCTTCAAGGATATAGTCGCGGTGTAGTAAGGCCTTGACACCTGATTTCAAGAGAACACAAGGTACAACTTCACCGCCGTCATCGGCTAGGCCGTAGACTGGTAGAGGTGACCTATGAATGTCACTCAAGGTACCGTCGTCATCGGGGTGAATCTTCCCTGTTTCAAAATAATCTTGTAGGTAATGTGTAACGTCACGCGTCGTGTCATGACTCCCTGATTGTAAGGTGTAGTGAATAACCTTACCGTTTTGATATGAAACCGGTTCATATTGTTCGCGGAAGTCCGTCTCATCATAGAGTGGTGAACCCTCGACAATGGGTAGAAAAATCAATTTTTGATTGACTAGTGTCTCAAGACCACGAACCACTACTGGTTGAGATTGATGCTCAACAACTGTACGCGTCGGTGTGGTAAAATTTTTTAATTCTTCAAACATGGAGATACCTTTCTAATCTTCGAATTCTAGGTCAATTCCACGACAAGCGTCATCAATACTACTTCGTGAGATGCCAAATTCGGACAAGGAATCACGACTATTCATATGTGATAAGCGTTCATAAATGTCGTCTGGCTTACCGAAGTCGCGGATAGTGTGTAGATAGCGCCAATAAGTACTATAGTAATATTGGTGGTCACTACTTTCATCCATTTCATAGTCACTATCATCGATGATATAATCGGCGATATATGCAGAAGATGATTGACAATATCGATTACTACGCGGCAAGCTCAAATCCATATTGCTATAAGATGTCAAAAACGGTGTAAATGAATTAGCCAATTTATTTAAAATCTTAATAACGCTACCGGAATTCTGCGTTAATTGGTCTAGAACACCGCCGTCACAAAGTTTAGTGAACGTCATACCAAGTTGGTCAAAGGTACTGTCGTAGTTGTTGGTAAGAGGTAACAAAGGGATATATTTGGTACCGATACCAATTCTATCTGCTCTGAAATGGTCAAAACCACTTGATAGTGAGCCATATCCATAGATGGTTAGCTCAGGGAGTGGGATAGAAATAGCGTCACCATATGGTGAATGAAAATCATAGATTCCGGCCTTATGTTTGAAAAGGAAGGTTAATCGATTATTTGCAGTATCCCAGTTTACATAGACAAATCCATGAGCGATTTGGTCAATCTTGTCACGGTGGTCAAAGGATTTAAATCCAGATTCTGCTTTTAGATATTCATTTGGCATCTTTACTGCCTTATCCGCCAACCATGACTGCATGTTTTGCATGCGTGGTGAATCGGGAACATGGATGGTTTTTTGGTCATAAAACATAATTTCGTTTTCCTTTCAAAAAAGAGGGCTAGTCTATAGCCCTCCTATAATTAGTGAGAGGTTGCCTGTTCAAGGCTAATAAGGATGTCATCAACCTCGGTTTGAATAGATGTTTCAAGTTTGTTATAGGTATAATCCGTTAGTGAGTATGGGCCATTTTTCTTAGCCAAATAACCACCGACAAAGGCGTAACGCATGAGGTCAACGACTGTCTCGTAAGGTAGGAATTTACCTTCTGCACGAAGAACTTGATGGATAGTTGACAAATCAAATACCGCATTGAATTCATCTTCTACTGCATTAATTTCTTGTTCGCGTGTATAGATGCGTCCACTCATTTTGCGGGTCTGTTTGTCGAGTCCACCTCCGGCGTAATAAGAAGCCTCACTACCATACCACTCATCACGGTAGGCACTTCCATATCCCGTAGCATATGGCGCGGCCGTATAAGTTGTGTAAGTCACACGAGGGCGAATTAAGATTTGTTTATCCCATTCTTCAAATAGAGACTCATCGAAAATCAAATTGTTTGTGTCATAGATAAGTTTTTCGGCAACGGTGTCATAAAGGTTGGTTGGATTAAACTCCATAATTTTACCCAAGTCCTCAATGCTCATACCTAGTTTCATGACCTTATTCATGGTCATCCATGAATACATAATCAATTCTTGTTGGTCTAATTTACCAAATACTAACTGGAACCCGTCATTAGCTGAGTTTTCTTCGTCAGTACCTGATGCAAAAGCGTCCATAGAGTTGTGGGAATGAGTTTCCACATACATACCAAATTGACGGTTGAAAATGTCATACCACTCATCTTCATCGGCTACTTCTGTAAGTGCCCCGTGGTTATATTGTTTAGGGGTATATGAAAAGATTTCATCCGTCCAGAAATGAACACCCGGAATGTCTTTGAGGACTACTTCGTTACCGTCATCATCGGTGATGGTATCCTTCTTATACTGGTTCCAGTAGAAGACGACTTGCGCCTCTTCACCGTTTTTGGCAGTGATGCGTTTGTACCACTCAATAACGGTTTCAACAGCCTTACGTGGGAGTTTTGGAGCTGGATTTTCTGTGATAAAACATCCTTCAGCAAGGGACGCATAAGCAGCACCCAAACATGAACCTTCACCACCTTGACTCTTGATTGAAAATCCGTATTTTGATGGGATAATGTCATACATACCGTTTCCTGCGGCGATAACGGTCTTCAAAATCCCTAATTTGTAAGATTCATCATCGATACGATTCAATTCGGTAAAGGCTGGTGTCTCAGGCGTCACCATAGGTTTTGCGAGAAAATCTGAGAAATCAAAAGTTTTATCCATTTTGATTGTGTCTGTTTTTGAAATTTTTGTAAATTTTGTAGCTACCATGAAATATTACCTTTCAATTTAATTATTTACAATACATTTTGACATCCTTGATAAGTTTGTCAATTTCATCGCGAAGTTGTTTGGCTAGAACATCACGATAGAGATGAACTTGACGCGTGAAATGCATTTCAAGGGAGGCGGATGGGTCCAAAAGGTCGATATCAAGTGTAGTACCAGACGCTAGACGAATCATAGCATCGTGAGTATCTGTGTCAACACTCAAGGTTGCAAAGATAGACTTATCTTCGGCAATTTTGATATGGCATGCGCCGTACCCGTGTTCTAATTGATTTTCCAAATATTTTGTTGCAAGGATTGTCGCCCCGATAAGTGAAAAATCATTGTTGATGTCTGTCGCGTCAATAGAAATTTGACGTTTTTTACGAATCACTTGGTGTGGTTTTTTATGGATAGTTTCGAAGTGTATATTGTACATATTGAATTTACTATTAAATTCAACAGTGGCGTCGATATTGTTCGAATGTAAATATTCTTCTAACGTCATTTTTTTTGCCTCTCTTTCGTGAAAATTTTTAAAAATTGTTGAGAAGTTTGGATGGACCACCAAGGTGTAAGGAGGTTATGGAAAATGCCACAGCAAGGTTTCTGTTAGGAGTTTGGTGGCCCACCCAAACCCCTCAACGGGGGTTTGTTAGCTAAAGGTATTAGATACTAAGAGCTGGATTCGCTTCGCGAATTTGTGCAAGGATTGCTTCACGCTTAGCTTTTTCGTCTGCTTCTTGAACACGTTCAACTTCAGCAGATTCAGCAGATGCAAGAAGGATTTTAACCTTATCGTTTGTCGCTTTTACAAGACTAGCGATTTCTTTTTGATGAGGGTTGTCAAGTTTAGCGGCGTAAGCAAGAACTTGACCAAGACCTTCTGTCAAAGCTTTAACGTCGTCTTCAACGCGTTTCTTAGCAGCTTCTTCTTTAGCCTTAATAGCTTCTTTCACAAGCTCTTCAGATTTTTCTTCAAGAGTTGTGAAGTAGTGTTGAAGTTTAGCTGGGTCATCGAGAGTTTCAAACAAATTGTCGTCTGGGAACAATTTTGCGATATTTTCGATATCAGCGTTTGTTGGGAAAGATGTTCCACCAACTGGGAGCAATTTACCGTCTACGATACGAGTATCAATCAACCCTTTTGTACCAGCAGCAACTGACAATACAAGAGTAGAACCTTCGATAGCTTGGTCGTAGTCTGACAAGTTGATGTTCATTGTGTCAAGAACTGTCTCAACTGGCATACCAGGTGGTACAGTAATCTCTGGTCTACCAATAACGTTAATCTTAGAAATGTTTTCAAATGACATGTGCCATTACCTCTTTTGTGGACTTTGTCCACACCTTTCTTATTTTGCAGTTTAACGACATGCTGGTCGTTTTTGATAACTTAATAATAAATGAAAAAATTTGACCTTTTAACGACTTGACTTTTGGAACCGTGTTGAGTAAACTGGCACCAAAACGGTCACGTCTTCGGGTACAAATCTATAAAACCTTTGGAACTGTGTCAAATAAACTGACATCAAAAGATATCCAAGCATTTATCCTTTGGAACCATATCAAATAGACCCTTTGGAACCGAGTCAATTTAACAAGGTTGGTGATGCAATACCTATTGTCGCTCGGAAGTTACTAAGGGCGTAAATGCCTTTACATTGCTTGTTCGAGTCAAGAATAGATACCTTACACCTTAGTGTACAATCAGAGTAATCTCTGAATTAACGTACACCTAACGAGGTCTCCAAATGAACCCCGGACTAATTCTTAGTCTTTCACTTCAGGCGCAATCGACAAGAAGCGAGTGTCAAAGATATACTTGTTAGACAATAGTGCTCCACCTTTTAGGAAGAGGACTAAAATGTTGAACAAGAGAGTTGCTGATGTGACATTAGCTGTCACGTTCTGAGGCGCGGACTCTGATTGTTCCGCGCAGGAAATCTGGTCAGGGCGACGCTCGTCACCTTCGAAGTTTTGGAAGGCCTCTTCCAAATCGATTGGTGATTCAAACCCCTGAACAATTTCGCCATTTTCTTTGATGCAGATATAAGCCTGCCCATGGCGTTCAGCGTTACCGCCGTCAATCCAAACTGCGTTTTCACATTCTGCTACAAAATCATGGGCGATTTTACGAGTCGCATTGTTGTCGAGACACCCTACGATGAGTGGTGTCACGTCATCTGGGAATTCAGCCATAACTTGGTGCAAAATGGAGGTATCCTTGAGATAACCATGGACGAAACTCATACGGTTATGAGTGGCCACGACTTCCGCTTTGCGATATCCAACATCGATTGTTTTGAAATTTTGTCGCAAGACGTTTTTAGCTTCAACAACGTCGCCATCAAATACGACAACATCGTTACCGAGGGACATTTTATCTAGAAAAGTCGCAAGCCAAGAACCCGTGCCCCCGGCACCGAGAATCAAAATCGCGTACGACTTGGGTTGAATGAAATACATCCTTTGGAATCCTTTCGAAGTTGTGTCAAATAAACTGATACCAAAACCTTGGAATCAATTCATTTATTAATGAGGGTGGTGATACAATACCTATTGTCGCTTGGAAGTTACTAAGAATGACAAAGTCAACCCCACATTGCTTGCCCGAGTCAAGAATAGATACCTCACACCTTAGTGTACAATCAGAGCGCTCTCTGAATTAACGTACACCTAACGAGGTCTCCAAATGAACCCCGGATTACTATTGGTGTTATTCACCGTTTGACAATTTTTTGATATGTTCAATGATGATGACATATTTATCGTTTAAACTTGCCCAGACTGAGTAAGGTACCAAATCAAAGGCTGTACAATCTCTTGGGGTTAAATTAGATAAATTGTCCCAAACGAAATTATACAATTTTTGTGCATAGTTTTTACTAAATTGATACTTCTCAAGTCTTAGTTTTGTGAGCTCATCTTCAGAGGTGGCAGCCTGGATACGGTCATTGAAATCACAATAGTGACGATTCTCTTCATCAATGAGTTGTTTTAATCGCTCGTAAAGCATGGAATCTACCCCTTTCTAAAAATGATTTTGTTCTGATGAGAACATAATAAAAACGACTTCCCCCGGTTTTATAACAGCAGATGATGTCGTTGCGTGAACGATATTGAGGATATTTCGTTTATCCAATTAACGATACGTTGGGTCATGCAAACGACCGACTAATCGTTTGAAAATTCCCGATTTATCTTCGATTGAGATATAACTATGATATACCTTTGGAATCTGTTTTATGAACAAGATTGGTGATACAATACCTATTGTCGCTCGGAAGTTACTAAAGACATAAATGTCTTCACATTGCTTGCCCGAGTCAAGAATAGATACCTCACACCTTAGTGTACAATCGAAGCAACCTTCGA
>ERZ773001.726-NODE-726-length-12219-cov-16.2096_pt1 | contig 12219 bp, 10 predicted proteins | sample MGYA00511673_ERZ773001 | MGnify/ENA primary metagenome ERZ773001 (study PRJEB29015, sample SAMEA2738091) | human oral metagenome | biome: human oral; feature: human-associated habitat; material: saliva | place: China | collected 2162 ... | reverse complement strand
TCCTTTAGCCATGTGATTTCTCCTTTTCTGAACTTTAAATATTTATGTTATAATATATGGTAACGAAAAAACGTGAATTTTGCAAGGAAAAACGATGAAAACCAAGATAATTGTGATTGTGGGACCGACTGCTGTTGGAAAGACAAGTCTTGCGATCGATTTGGCTCAAGCTCTCAATGGTGAAATCATCAGTGGCGATAGCCAGCAAGTCTATCGCAAGCTGGATATTGGAACAGCCAAGGCGACGCCAGAGGAGCAAGCTGCTGCTCCCCATCATTTGATCGATGTGCGGGAGGTAACCGAATCTTACTCGGCTTTTGATTTTGTAGGGGAAGCCAAGCAGGCCATCGAGGATATCACAGCTCGAGGGAAGTTGCCTATCATTGCTGGTGGGACGGGTCTCTATATCCAAAGTCTTCTAGAAGGCTATCATCTCGGTGGTGCAGTTCCTCATGAAGAGATTCTAGCCTATCGGGGTCAATTGGACTTGTTATCGGATGAAGACTTATACCAAAGGGTGACTGAGAAAGGCCTTGTGATTCCTCAGATCAATCGCCGTCGAGCCATGCGGGCTCTTGAAATAGCGCATTTTGGTCAAGACCTAGCAAACCAAGAGACAGATTATGAACCCTATATCATTTGTCTAGATGATGAACGGTCCTTGATCTATGATCGTATCAATCATCGAGTCGATCGTATGCTAGAGGAGGGCTTGCTGGAGGAGGCTCGGTGGCTCTATGACCATTACCCTGAGGTTCAGGCGGCTAAAGGGATTGGCTACAAGGAACTCTTTCCCTACTTTAAGGGGGAAGAGAGCTTGGAGGAAGCTAGTGAGACCCTCAAGCGCAACACCAGGCGCTTTGCGAAACGGCAGTTGACCTGGTTTCGAAATCGAATGGCAGTGACCTTTTACGTCATTTCTGCCCCCCATTTCAAGGAGCAGGTTCTTGCAGATGCAAAGGAGTTTTTACAGCATGATTGAAACAGAAAAGAAACAAGAACGCATCCTTTTGGTCGGTGTGGAACTACAAGGCATGGACAATTTTGAGATGTCGATGGAGGAGTTGGCGAGTTTGGCTAAAACAGCCGGTGGAGATGTCCGGGGCTCCTATACACAAAAGCGGGAAAAGTACGACACCAAGACCTTTATCGGTTCAGGAAAATTAGAAGAAATTGCTCAAATAGTCGAAGCGGATGAGATCACAACAGTAGTAGTCAATAACCGCCTGACGCCTCGGCAAAATGTCAATTTAGAAGAAATTCTTGGGGTTAAGGTCATTGACCGGATGCAGCTGATTTTAGACATCTTTGCCATGCGGGCTCGGAGTCATGAAGGGAAGTTGCAGGTGCACTTGGCCCAGCTTAAATACCTCTTGCCACGCCTTGTTGGTCAAGGGATTATGCTCAGCCGTCAGGCCGGGGGGATTGGTTCTCGTGGACCAGGGGAAAGTCAGTTGGAGTTGAACCGCCGGAGCGTTCGCAATCAAATCACCGATATCGAACGCCAGCTCAAGGCTGTGGAAAAGAACCGGGAAACCCTTCGTGAAAAGCGCTTGGAATCACCTGTCTTTCAGATCGGTTTGATTGGCTATACCAATGCAGGCAAGTCGACCATTATGAATCAGCTGACCAGTAAGAGCCAGTATGAAGCGGATGAGCTCTTTGCGACCTTGGACGCCACAACCAAGAGCATCCATCTAACAGGGAATCTGCAAGTGACCCTGACCGACACGGTTGGCTTTATCCAGGATCTGCCAACAGAGTTGGTATCGAGCTTTAAGTCGACCCTGGAAGAAAGTAAGAATGTGGATCTCTTGGTCCATGTCATCGATGCTTCTGATCCTAATCATGAAGAGCATGAAAAGACTGTTCTCTCTATCATGAAAGACCTAGAGATGCTGGAGATTCCTCGTTTAACCCTCTATAACAAAGCGGATAAAGTTGTGGACTTTACACCAACCCAGACACCTTACCGCCTAGTCTCAGCTCGCTCTGAAACAGCCCGTGACGATCTGCAGGCTTTGTTCCTAGAAAAACTGAGAGAACTCTTTGTTCCCTTTAGCATTCGCGTTCCTTTTTCAAAATCCTATCGGACACATGACCTAGAGACGGTCGCGATCATTGACCAGCGAGAATTTGAAGAAGATGTCGAGGTCATTCAAGGCTATATCGCAGAGAAAAATAAGTGGAAGTTGGAAGAATTTTATGACGGATTACGTTGATTTAGCAATAAAATATGGGGGCTATACCAGTCTCGATCGGGTCTATCTGAACAATCTATTAAGCACCATCCCTGAGGACTTGCGGCTCCGGATGATTACGCCTCCGCCAAGTGTGATCAACGCTTATTTCGCTGAGCTCTACCAAAAGAAGAGCCCAAAAGTGGCCATGGATTATTTCTTGGACTTGAGCCGGGCATTTGACCTGTTCACCGTTGAGCAAAGCTTTGATGAACGCAAGCCCTTTATCCGCCTCAACTTATCAGGTAAGTCTTATGGCTTAGCCTACGTAAATGAGGGGATGGCCTGTATCTTTGCTGAAAATCCAGCGGCAGGGATCACGCCTTCGATTTTATTCGAAATCGCAGAGATCTTTCCGCATTGTTTGGTCTTTGAAAAAGATGGCAAGATCTGCATGCAAGAGGCTGGCCCAGAAGTGGTGACCAAAACGGAGGCTCTCACAGCTCTTTCTGACTTATTGACCTTAGAAGACGGACGCTTAAAACTGACAGGTTATAACCAAGAGGAGCTGCTTGAGTTGGCTCAAGCCTATCCTTTCAACCTTTCTTTCCGTTCAGAGAACCGGACGGCCATGATTTATATAGATAGAAAGTAGACAATGGACATTCAATTTTTAGGAACGGGAGCTGGGCAACCCTCAAAAGCCCGGAATGTATCGAGCTTAGCGCTCAAATTGCTAGATGAGATTAATGAAGTCTGGCTCTTTGATTGTGGCGAGGCGACACAGAATCAAATTTTAGAAACGACCATTCGTCCGCGAAAAGTTAGCAAGATTTTTATCACCCACCTACACGGGGACCATATTTTTGGTTTGCCAGGTTTCCTCTCTAGTCGGGCCTTTCAGGCCAATGAAGAGCAGACAGATCTGGATATTTATGGTCCAGCAGGGATCAAATCCTTTGTGATGACCAGTCTTCGCGTATCGGGTTCTCGCCTGCCTTACCGTATTCATTTTCATGAGTTCGATGAAACCTCTCTAGGAAAAATTTTAGAAACGGATAAATTTACAGTTCATGCAGAAGCTTTAGACCATACCATTTTTTGTGTGGGCTATCGCATCATGCAAAAAGACCTCGAAGGAACGCTGGATGCAGACAAGCTAAAAGCGGCAGGGGTTCCATTTGGACCGCTCTTTGGCCAGGTTAAAAATGGGCAGGATGTGACATTAGAAGATGGCACCAAGATCATTGCTGCCGACTATATTTCAGCCCCTCGACCTGGTAAGGTCATCACCATCCTAGGCGATACACGTAAGACAAATGCCAGTGTCAGACTCGCGGTCAATGCCGATGTCCTCGTTCACGAGTCCACTTATGGTAAGGGCGATGAGAAGATTGCTCGGAAGCACGGACACTCGACTAACATGCAGGCGGCAGAAGTGGCGCGTGAAGCAGGGGCCAAACGCCTTCTTCTCAACCATATCAGCGCCCGCTTCCTCTCCAAGGACGTCAGCCAATTGCGCAAGGATGCCGCGACTATTTTTGACAAGGTCCATGTGGTCAAGGACCTAGAAGAAGTGGAGATCTAAGATGCGAACCATCATCATTACAGGAGCGAGTGGAGGCCTGGCTCAGGAAATGGTCAAACTCCTCCCTGAGGACCGCTTGATTCTTTTAGGGAGAAACCAAGAAAAACTGGAAGACCTCTATACCGGCCATCCTCAGGCCGAATGCATTGGGCTTGATATTACAGATTCATCAGCTGTCCAAAAGCTTGTCGATGAGCTGACTCAGCGCTATGGAAAAATCGATGTCTTGGTTAATAATGCTGGCTATGGAATCTTTGAAGAGTTTGACCAGATCACCGATGAGCAGATTCATGCCATGTTTGAAGTCAATACCTTTGCCCTGATGAACCTTTCGCGCATGATTGGTGCGCACATGAAGGAAGCAGGCAAGGGGCACATCGTCAACATCGTTAGCATGGCGGGCTTAGTTGCAACTGCTAAATCCAGCCTTTATTCAGCAACCAAGTTTGCGGCCATTGGTTTTTCAAATGCCCTCCGCTTGGAACTCATGCCCTTTGGTGTCTATGTAACGACGGTCAATCCTGGCCCTATCCGGACTAGTTTCTTTGACCAGGCAGATCCAGACGGGACCTATGTCAAAGCTGTGGACCGTTATATTTTGGAACCAGACTTTGTGGCCAAGAAAATTGTGAACACCTTTGGAAAAGCAAAACGCGAGCTCAATCTTCCTTGGCTCTTGAACCTGACCCACAAGCTCTATACCCTTTTCCCACGCATCTCGGACAAGCTAGCCAGCAAGATGTTTAACTACAAATAGGAGGAGCCAGATGGCAGCTAATATCCAAGTCTATTTAGAAAACCTCCAGCAACCCTGGGGACAGATCTATTATGATATCCTTTTTGCCCAATTAAAGGACATCAAAGGCAAGCGAGTGCTTGACTTTGGCAGTGGCTTTGGCCTTGTGGCCAATCACCTAGCGAAAGAAAATCAAGTCCTCGCTGTGGAACCCAATGAGGAAATGGTAGCCTTGCGAGTTCAGGATCATCCCTACCAGCAATGTGTCGGAAGTCTGGACCAGTTGGCCAGCCTTGAAGATGCCAGCTTTGAGGTCATCCTCTGCCACAATGTCTTGGAGTATGTGGAGGATCGCAAACTGGTTCTCAAGGAATTTACCCGTCTCTTGAAACCAGGAGGCCTGCTCTCTATCGTCAAGCACAATGAGGTTGGTCGCGTCCTGCAGACCGTGGTCTTTGAAAACGATACTCAGAAGGCCCTCGATTTACTAGCAGGTCAGGACCTGGAGACCCACTCCATGGGCTTGGCTCAGGCATATGATCTGGATGCAGCAGTAGAAGACCTAGCCCTTGAAGTTAAAGACTACCAAGGAATTCGAGTCTTTTATGGCTTGCAGGATAATCGCTTCAAAGGCCAAGAAGGCTGGCGAGAGTCCATGCTTCAAATGGAGCTGGCTGTTTGCCAAGAGTCCCCATATCGGGAGATTTCCTTCTTTCAGCACTATTGGTTAACAAGGAGTTAAGATGTTCGATTACAAACAAGAAATTCCAGCAATGCCAGACCTACTCGCACTCTACAGCTCGGTCGGCTGGACCAATTATACCAACAATCCAACCATGCTAGAAGAAGCTGTCAAAGCCAGTCTTTGGCAATTAGCCGTCTATGATAAGGAAGAGCTTGTAGCCTACATTCGCTTGGTAGGAGATGGCCACTCTGTCCTTTTGGTGCAGGACCTCTTGGTACGACCCGATCACCAGCGCCAAGGCATTGGCACGAAACTCTTAGAAGAGGCTTTAGCGACCTTCCCTAATGTCTATCAACGGCTCCTCGTCACAGAACGTAGCGAGAAAAATCTAGCCTTTTACCAATCCCTGGGCTTTGTCGAACTTTCTGAGCAAGCTTGTACAGGGATGATTTATATGAAATAAAGAGAGTGGGACAGAAATCGGTAATTCGTTAGAATTCGATTTCGTTGTCCCACCTCCGCACAGTTGAGTAGGGCTGTAAAAGCTGATGAAATCAGCGTAGTAGAGCCCACTCAACCACTTCGTCTTGCTCGACAAACCAAAGACAATTGAGAGGCTGGGACCTTTGTCCCAGCCTCTTATCTATTTGACTGACAAAAGGGGAGTTTGATGGTAAAATGAGGAAGAGATTAGGAGGAGATGAAATGAAGAAGAAAATAAAATGGGGCCTTGTCTTATGTTCGGTACTTATACCAGTATGTTTGAGTGCCTGCAAACAAGGAACTGTAGAAAAACAAGGTTCTTCGAATAAAGAAGTACAGAAGAAAATCGATCAAACAAATATTCATTTTGACAAGACAGGACCCGCAGCATCATTCGATTGGAATGTAAAGAACAGTAGCAGATACATAACGTTTGAAAAACTTCCACAATATATGAAGCCAGATGATAGCGATGGAATCTCTATATATAGTCTGCAACAAAATGAAGCTCCTCTCGATGAAGATGGAAGAGTTCAAAAAGCTTTGCAGGTTGTTGAAGGAGTCTATGTAGATCAAAGTAGAATAGACACAGTTATCAAGGCCAATGGGGCAAAAAATCAAGAGGATATGTATACTCGACTCTGGAACGATTATATTATCCCTAAAATTGAAAAAAACAGTAGTACTTTTGATCCAAATACTTATGTGGAATATCTTGGTGAGAAGTACCCCCTCAAAATATATGGTCCGATGTATTTAAAGCTCATGGCGAATGCACTACGTTTTGAAAAAAAATATGAATTAAAAGGCTATGCAGTTAAGGGCAACAAAGTATTCCTTCACATTCAGGTACCAAAATACTTCCCAGAGCCTTTATCGAGATGGGATAAATATTCTGGAACGGATTTCAATCAAATGTTCTATGACTGGCTCGATAAATTGCATCAAAGATATGCTGAAAAAGAGACAAATCGAGATGATCATATTTCCTATATTATGCTTTCGACAGTTTTAAAACAGTTAGTTAATAAAAATTTCGACGCAACCTCATCATCTGGTTATACTGACGGTGAGATTTACACTACAGAATTCACGGTTGAAATGGAAGTGACAGATCAGGGTGATATTCGAATAGATTCAAAAAACTTGGCTACTCTCTTACAAATTCCTCTACAAATGAAGGGGGAAAATCAGTATGGTAAGGAAGATGAAAATAATATCTTTTGGACGATTCCATCAGGAAATAATAGTGATGGACAAAAGATAAAAGAAAAATTAAAGAATTTTAACCCACAAGATCCTGTTAAAAGCTATGCCATTGGAGAACCAGTTGTATTTGCTAATGGCTTAGAAGTTACACTGAATCGTGTAACAGACGATCCAAATTTGGATGTTCAGGATGATAAAGATAGTATCGATAAATCGAAAAAACAACATCGACTGATCGTTGAATTCACACTATCAAATCAAACACCTCTTCGTATTGAAAGTAGCCCAAATTATTCCAATGTTGAACTCTATGATGGCCAGGGAAAGTCTGCTTATATGTTGAATAATACTTTAAATTATGACCAGCCAACAGTTTTTGAGGCAGGGGAGTCAGCTAAATATAAAATTAACTATTTAACAGATGGGGATGGACCGTTTAGAGTCGTTTATGGTGATGCAAAATGGGTTATTCAAAAATAGAGAAAACCCCTAATTTTTAGCTAGCCTATTGTAAAAACTAGTTAGTTAAGAAATGATAATGAGCCACTATTATTCCATAAGGAGGTTAGGATATGAAATCCAACTATTTCAAACGATTGGCGGGTCTTCTACTTTTTCTTTGTTGTCTCCTTCTTTCAAGTTGTAAGATCATGACACCGAGCGATTACAAAAAGGCTAAAGAAGTTGTTAGCAGTGAGCTTGCTCAAGTTGGTCTGCATGGAACGGTTACCATTAACAAACTAGAGTGGACTGCCCTAGAATTCCCACAGTATCATGTAAGTTACACCTACTCTGAGAAGACCTACGACGGTCAGACAGTGCCATTGGAACAGAATACAACTTTTGCGGATAACTGGTCAGATTCATATAATGACCATCTTCCAGAATATAAGAAAGCTTTTTTAGAGCAGAAATCGATTAAAGAACTGGAAGGTAAAATTGAGAAACAATTAAAGAAGCAAAAGATCGGTCTCCCTATTAATTTCATTAGTTTCTTTGGGGACTTTTTAAAAGAAGAGAAAGAGGCAAGGTTGGACGCCATTGCCACCCAAAATCTTAAGGAAGGTAAGAAGGACTTTGCCGGCTACTATCAGATTCCTTTTCAGACTCTAATTGACCAAGAGTTAGTTGATATGACTATTTATATAGATGATACCGTATCCGTTAAGGAGCAAGACCTAAAAGCAGCAGCAAAAAAGCTAGATGCGAGCAAATTACCAGATGGTGCCTATAATTTCTACTATTACAAAGATAGTTATGTCGATTCCATCAGTTACTCCTTCAAAGTTAAAGATGGAAAAGTTGTTTTTTATGAAGATCAAAATAAAGTGGAATAAGAGAAGCAGATACAGAAAAGAGAGTGGGACAGAAATCGGTCATTCGTTAGAATTCGATTTCGTCGTCCCACCTCCGCACAGCTTCAACAGTCTGGGAGACTGTTGAAGGTTGCAGATAAAGGAAACTTTGTTTCCCTCATTAGGTCATATTTGGAGCTTAAAAAGCGAACAAAGAGCCCACTCAACCACTGCGTCTTGCTCGACAATCCAAAGACAATTAAGAGGCTAGGACTTTTGTCCCAGCCTCTTCTCGTTTCTTAGAAGTCTTCTTTCTTCTTAAGTGTTATAAAAGCAATAGCCGTAGCGACGAATGTCAAACCAGTTGCAAGAAGTCCTAACTGATCTTCAGTCCCTGTTGAAGGAAGAGATCGTTTATTTTCTTTAGGTTTGTCACTAGATTTAGGAGTTTCACTAGATTTAGGATTGTCGTTAGACTTAGGTTTATCTCCATTTGGTGATGGAGTTTTAGGTTTGCTATTACTTGGTGTTGGTATATATGGAATATCTGTTGATGGTGGAGGTGGAAGAAGTTTATTCACCACGTTTCCTTTATCAACTTCAAGATTGCTAGCTGAAGCAAAGTCGCTTGCAGAAACCTTGATGGCTGTATCTGAAAGTTGGTAACCACTTGGAGCAGAGAGCTCTCTGATCACATAATCTTTGGCTTCAAAACCAACGAAGCTTGCAATTCCATCTTGACCAGAAATCGCTTGTGCTTGGCCTTGACCATATGGGTTTGCAACAGGTGTGACCCCATCTGCCTCAAAGAGTCCAAATACTGCACCTAGAAGATAATCCCCCTTTTCATTCACTTTCCGAACCTTAAGGGTATACAGTTTCAATTCAGGATTATTCACCGTTGGTGGGGTTGGTGGGATGACCTTGTTAATAAAGGTTTTCTTGGCACCATAAGAAATCACAGCTTGGATCGCATTTGAAGCCTCATCTTTTGTGACGGTAACTGTGACATCAACTTGCCCTTCATCATATTGGATGTTTGCCTTATCAGCTGGTAGGACTTCTTTAATGGTATATTGGTGAGTACCAATCGTGTCTTCTGTGTAGGCAATCGGATCAAATGTCACCGTACCATCCGCAGCGTTTTGTTTTGTTTGAAGGACAGTTCCATTTGCATCCAAGAGGTTAAAGCTAAATTCCCCACCTTGAAGGTTACGACCTTCTAGAATTTTACTTGTGGTAATTTGTTTTTCACTTGGAGTTGGAGGTGTCGGAGGTGTATATGTGTTGGTAAAAGTAAGGGTATCCATCTTACCATCATATTTCACATTCGCACTCAATTGTCCATCTGCATCTTTTGTGACAGTTACGGTTACAGTATGAACATTTTCGTCATAAGTAATAGCAGATTCTGGCGAAGCTGGTTTTTGTTCATCGATTGTGTAAGTGAAAGTACCAGCCTTGCTAAAGGTTACTGGATTGAAGAGAATGTCCCCATTCTCATCGTTTGTCTTGGTATCAAGGAGCTTACCATCTTGATCCTTGAGAAGGAAAGTAAACTCATTTGCTTTTAGGGTGCGATCGCTCGTACCATTGATAGCCAATACTTTTTTCGCCTTAAATTGAGCGGTTGTTGGTTTCTCCGTTGGAGGAACTGGAGTTGGTGTTGGTGGAGTCGGAGGTGTTTTCGTATTTGTAAAGGTATCACCTTTTTCAGTATCTCCACCTGAGTAAGTCACAGTAGGGACGAGTTTGTCGTTTACTTTCTTCACAGTAACAGTAGCAGTGATGGTTTGGTTGCTATAGTTGATAGAAGCATCCGTACCTTTGTTTTCGGTAATGGTGTATGTATGTGTTCCTTCCGCAGTATAAGAAAGTTCCTTAAAGGTTACAGTCCCATTCGCTTTATTTTTAGCAGTTCCAAGGGTAGTGTTTCCTTCTTTTAAGACAAATTCAAATTGATCATCTGTCAACGGTAAGCTTGTTTCACCTTCTTTAAAGAGTTTTTTCACTTGAAGAGTAGCTTTTGTACTTTCTGTTTTAGGAGCTTCTTTTTTGTTGGTGAATGTATCTGTAGCAGTTTGACCATCAGAGTAGTTGACTTGTTCTACAACCAAGGCATTGTCTTTTTCAACCACTACAACCGTAGCTGTGATGGTTTTATCACTGTAGGTAATGGTCTTGTCCGTACCTTTTGTTTCAGTGATGGTATAGTTGAATGTGCCTGCCTGGTCTACAGTGATGTTATCGAAAGTAATCGAACCTTCTTTTGTATTCTTAGCTGTACCGACAACTTTATCGTTTGAATCTTTTGCAACAAACTCAAAGTCATCGCCCTTGAGTTCCCCACCTTCAAATGCTTTTTTAAGGTTTAAGGTTACCTTAGCATTTGAAACTTTTGGTTTAGTTGACGTATTGACAACTTTGATGACATTTGCATCATCAATTTTTTCAACTTTAGAAGTGTAGCCTTCAGGTGTGTTTGTTTCCACTACGGAGTACTCAATCTTCTTACCGTCTTTGACACCTGGCAATTTAGTAAATGTTGCTTGCCAACCAGAAGCTTTTGTAAGAGATTGTGTCATACCGTCTAATTTTTGACCATCAGCAACTAATTGAACTGTGATATCTTTACGGTCTGCTTCGCTATCTCCAACCCATTCTTTCTGAACGGTCACAGTTGTATCACCAGAAACCCAGAATTTCAATTCTGTGTTATTCCAGAATGCGGGGTCTTTTAATGGTGTTTTAATTTCATCAGCTGTTAATGTAGCATCATTATCAACACGGATAGTTGTCTTAGGAATTAATGTTTGGTATTCAACGATTAATTCATCGCTACTTGCTGTTTTGAAAACATCACTGACATCTGATAAATTAACGGTAAATCCATTTCCGTCAGCATTGAATTTCACATGTTTCCAGAAATCCCAACCTGAAGCAACCACTTGTCCACCTTTTCTAAGTGTGAAGGATGGTTTCAAGTAAGTTCCTACAAAAAATTCACTTGCTGCATGGTTCGCAGCTGGAGCAAAAGTAATTTTGGAGTAATCGACCGCTGGAGCTTGGATACGATCTGACACAACTGGGTTCGTGATGGCTTGTTTCTTGCCATCTCCGTTGATACGGATGAACCATTTTGTAAGATAATAGTCATCTCCAACATTCATCCAGGCATAGTTTTCAGAAGCGTCTAATTTGAATTGCTTAGTTACATAGTCACCAGTAAGGTTGTACTTGTTCAACACAGATTCAAATACGCCAGGTCCATCAGGACGAGTGATGACAACTGATTCTGAACCTACTTTTGAAGTAGCTGTTTTGTTGCCAGGATTTCCTGGTGTGTTATCCCATTCCGCTTTGTATGAGAATCCACCTTTTACGTTTTGATTCATGGATTCGATTGCTTTTTTGAAAGTAAAAGTAATCTTTTTTCCTGTCATCGAAACAGTCGCCACTTCAGCACCGTTTGCTTGAAGTGATTGAGTCGCAATTTCAGTAATATTGACACCTTCTGGAGCGTCAATGGTAAAGGTATCGCCTTCTTTAACTGATTTACCAGTTAAATCCCAGTCAAATGAAAAGGTAACATTCTGTCCACTTGCTTGGGCCTTTAAATTAGAGACGGTTGGTGTAACAGTGGCAGCACTGACAGGTTTGATCACAGACAAGCCTAAGGCTACCACACCGATGATAGCTACCAATGCAACTATCTTTTTATAAAGAGATTTCAATTGGCCTCATTTCCTTTCTTTTGCATGCCTCTTCCCATTTTTTCTATATAGTAATATATCCTAAAACAGAAAGGCTTCTAATTTCTACTCCTTGAAACTAGTCGCCTCATTCGATGATGGATCAATGAAGGATAGGTTATCTCTTATCAAATGAAAGATAACAATTTTTTCGATCAGATCAGCATCAAACCCTCTAACTGCGTTTGTTTAAATAGAAAAATAAGGAAAATGTCAAGCAGGGTAATATTAAAATGATAATAAACGTTTGAAATTTTAACAGAATAATCATCCCATCACATATTTAAAAAA
>ERZ773001.725-NODE-725-length-12233-cov-4.83561_pt1 | contig 12233 bp, 8 predicted proteins | sample MGYA00511673_ERZ773001 | MGnify/ENA primary metagenome ERZ773001 (study PRJEB29015, sample SAMEA2738091) | human oral metagenome | biome: human oral; feature: human-associated habitat; material: saliva | place: China | collected 2162 ... | reverse complement strand
GTATAAGAGTGTATAATAGAACAATATATGGTGATAAATAATTTATAAAATCGCTTAAATTATAAATTGAGACTCAGAGAGCATAGATATGGCAAAAGTGAAGTATAAAAAGAGGATGAATAAAGATCGGATTGAGCTTCTTGTACCTGCTGGTGGAATGGAACAGTTTCTAGCGGCTGTAGAAAATGGGGCAGATGCGATATATGTTGGGGGGCAGCTTTTTAACGCTCGCGCTGGTGCGCAGAATTTCAAAGACGAAGAACTCATACTGGCTCTTGATTATGCTCACAAGCGAGGCGTAAAGGTGTATGTGACTATGAATACGCTCCTCAGAAATGATGAACTTGAGCCAGCGCTTAGGTATGCATCTTTTCTCCACGATTCGGGTGTCGATGCCATAATAGTTCAGGATATTGGATTTGGGGAGCTGGTACGTAGAGCGCTGCCAGAGCTTGAAATACATATGTCTACGCAAGCGACTATTACAGATGCAAATAGCGCAATGGTAGCTCACGAGCTCGGTTATAAGCGTGTAGTGGTAGCTCGTGAGCTGGCCCTGCCAGAAATCGAGGACATATGCAGGGCCGGATCAGATGGCGCCTCAGACTTTGAGGTCGAAGTATTTGTGCATGGCGCCATCTGTGTATGCTACTCCGGCCAGTGCCAATATAGCAGATATTACGGCGGCCGGAGTGGCAATCGGGGAAGCTGCGCACAGCCCTGCCGCCTCTCCTATGCAAGTTACGACGAGGGCGGCAGGCGGCTCGCGGCGGCGAGCCACCCGATGAGCCCGCGCGACATGTGCCTGCTCGATCAGCTAGGCGGGCTCATCGCTGCTGGCGCAGCTTCCTTCAAGATTGAGGGTAGACTGAAATCAGCCGAGTACGTAGCAATCGTGACATCTATATATCGCAAGTATATAGATATGTATCTAGAGGAAGGACATATAGAAGTTTCAGATGATGATAGGGATGCACTGCTTCAGATATTTAATAGAGGTGAATTTACAGATGCCTACCTAAAAAGCGAAAGTGGAGAATCTCTCATGTCTGGAGATATAGTCAAGAACCAAGGTCTAGAGCTAGGCAGAGTTGTTGCCACTAAGAAAGGGTCAACACTAGTAGATATAGAAGTTACTAGAGAACCAGCAATTGGTGATGGAGCCGAGATATATGGCAGCGGCGATGCTCCGCTATCTAGTACAGTGCTGAGCTATGTGAAGGAACTGGGACCTAATAGATATAGAGTTGGAGATTTTAGAGGAACTATATCGGCTGGAGATATTGTACGGAGAACATCCAGAAAGTCACAGCTTGAAGCAGCTAGACAGACTTTTAAGGGTGCGGCATTTCTTGATGAAGAGGATACGAGAAAGGTAAAACGCCGCCGCAAGATCGATATGACATTACAGATAGAAGGTAATTCTCTATTTCTTAGAGCGAATACAGTTAAACTGCCAGATGATTATAGATGGCCGAGCTGCAAGCAGCAGACTGTATCTGTAGATGCTGGACCTTTTGATTATGATTACGAAAGCCCGACGCCTATTGAGAGATATGAATCTGCACTTGCCAAGACTGGTACTACACCATTTGAGCTAAATGAGCTGAGGGTTATCGGCGATCCACTCATCAGGGTCAAGGCATCGGAGCTTAATTCACTCCGCAGGAGCTGCCTATCTGAACTAGGCAAGGCGCTCGAGTTCAGAAGAGAAAGCCATGACATAGAAGGAGTGATTTCAGAACTTCATGAATTGGTAGATCGCGCTAATGATATAAAAGGAGGGCGACAGACAGCAAATCATCTGATGTTGCAGATCTTTGAACTCTATTTTAGCAACATTGATGATTGGCGAAATTTCGAAGCAGATGGTGGAATCACAAGACTCGACGAAAAAATCGGAGAAGTAATAGAGTGCTCATACAAAGTTCTTCTACCGATGGCAGGGATCATTACGGAGATAAATAGAGAGGAAAAGTACCTACCGCCAGAAATAGTCCCATATATCGGAAGTGTCACGAGGGGTCGTGAAGAACAGATTTTGCAGGATAACTACGAAGCGGTTACAGAAATAGCTCTTGCACGAGGAGTATACGTAGCACACCTCGGCTGGCTAGCTAAGGTGGTTGAGCTTGGAGCAGATGTTATTGCGGATTCTGGACTTAATGCATACAACCATATGAGCATTTCCGTTCTCAAGAGGCTAGGAGTGGGAGATGTTCGCTGGAGTCTGGAACTTGCGAGTAGATCCGAAGGCAACTATCCACTGATGCAGACTGAACACAGATTTCCGATGGCTAGGCTAAAGGGTAAGCGTGAACACGATGTAAGGATAGTTAACAATGAGTTCAGTAGTCAGTCGCTGGTGCTGCCTTGTGGTGATGATACTGAGATTGCGGAGCGCGTTGTGAAATGCCTGCAGGATGGTCGCTTTAGACTGTATGTGTAGCGTAATTTTTGCCTTGGGGCACATCTGTATATATTTTTATAATACGTTTGAACGATACCCAATACAGGCATATAATCAAATTTTGGAGAACAGATATGAATATAGGAATTAAAGGTTTAAAGGAAATTACAGTGACGAAGGAGCTCACGGCGATAAGCGTTGGGAGTGGTGAGCTCGAGGTGTATGCGACACCAGCGATGATTGCTCTCATGGAAGGAACGGCTTCTGAATCGGTTAAAGCTGAGCTTGAGGAAGGACAGGGCTCGGTTGGTACTAGCATAGCTATTAAGCACTTTGCAGCGACACCGATTGGAATGCGTGTGAGATGCGAGTCTGAACTAGTTGATGTTGATGGGCGTAAGCTAGTATTCAATCTCGTGGTATATGATGAGAAAGATAAAATCGGTGAGGGAACGCATGAGAGATTTATAATATCGAATGAAAAGTTTCAGAATAAGACGAATAGCAAGCTTGACTAAGGGCAGGGCTACCTGATAGTAAAAATTGTGATATTGGGAAGGAAAAAGAGATGCGTGAGCAGAATAGCAGAGACGCAATAATCATCAGAACGAGTATCATCGGTATATTTGCCAATGTGCTTTTGGCTAGTTTCAAAGCGGTTATAGGAACAGCTACGAATTCCATTGCCATCGTTATGGACGCTGTAAATAACCTTAGTGATGCGCTTTCATCGATTATAACAATCGTGGGAACGAGGCTTGCTAGTAAGGCACCAGACAGGAATCATCCGCTGGGACATGGCAGGTATGAGGATCTCACAGCGATGGTCATATCGATAATCGTACTTTATGCTGGTATCACTGCACTTCAGGAGTCGGTAAAGAATATTTTGCATCCAGAGATTCCTTCCTATACGACGGTCTCGCTGGTGATAATCGGGGCGGCAGTCGCAGTTAAGCTTTTGCTTGGCAGATATGTAAAATCTGTAGGGGTCAAGGTGAACTCTGACTCACTCGTGGCTTCGGGTAGTGATGCACTTTTTGATTCCATCATCTCGATTTCGACACTAGTAGCTGCTGGTATTTATATTGGCTTTGGTGTGAGCCTTGAAGCGTATCTAGGAGCGCTTATTGCAGTAGTGATTATTAAAGCAGGCATAGAGATGCTTCGCGATACGATTAGCAAAATTCTTGGAGAGAGGGCCGACAGCAGCCTGACGACTGATATAAAAGAAGCAATATTGGAGATTGACGGAATATATGGAGCATATGATTTGCTGCTTCATAGCTATGGACCTAATACACTGATTGGCGAGATTCACATCGAAGTGCCAGATACTTATACGGCAGCCATGATAGATGACTTGACTAGACAGATTCAGGAAAATGTATATAGGAAATTCGGCATTGCTATCGCGACTGTTGGTGTATATTCGATGAACACATCTGATGATAAGGTGCTTGAAATCAAGAGTGATATCACTAGACTGGTGATGTCAGAAGAGTTCGTGCTCCAGATGCATGGATTTTACATTGATGAAGATAAGTCGTTGATGATATTCGATATAATTGTGGACTTCAAAGCCCCAGACAGGACTGTTGTGCACGATAATATAATAAAAAAGATCAAGGACAGATACCCAGATTATGAGGTGAGAATCACTCTTGATCTGGATGTGAGCGATTGATCAAAATTTGAGGGGGTTAGAGAATGGAAGTTATTGCTATTGCAGTGTTCGTGGTCGTTATCGGACTTATAATCAGCGAAAAGGTGAACAGCGCAGCAGCCGCACTAGCAGGCGCTATGGCTCTGGTTGTCACCGGTGTTATGAGTGCACATAAGGCGCTCTCGTACATAGATTTCAATACTATCGGTCTGCTAGTGGGCATGATGGTGCTCGTTGCCATAATAAGGCAGTCAGGGTTATTCGAATATGTCGCAATTAAGGCGGCCAAGATGGTTCATGGAGATCCGTGGAAGATAATGATCGCATTTATACTGCTTACTGCGGTGCTTTCTGGAATACTCGATAACGTCACAACAGTACTCCTCGTAGGCCCGATGACTATCGCTATTGCCAAGATGCTAGAGATTAATCCAGTGCCATTTCTGATGACACAGATTCTCGCTTCTAATGTCGGCGGTACGGCAACACTCATTGGTGACCCTCCAAATATTATGATCGGTAGCGCAGCAAATCTATCATTCGTAGACTTCCTCAAAAATACGGGTGTAGCTGTGGTACTTGTAATAGTATTCATGATTGTGATGATGCGTTTCGTTTACAAAAAGGAAATTGAAGTCGAAGGGCTCGATACCTCTAAAATTATGAATCTTGATCCAGATAAATCGATTACTGATAAACCGCTGCTTATCAAGGGGGTAGTTGTTATCGTACTGGTAATCCTAGGCTTTATATTCCATGATCAGATTGATATGGAGACATCCGTTATCGCGCTTACAGCCGCTGCAGTTATGCTGCTTATAGGTGGTGTAAATGTGGATAATGCTATTCAGGATGTAGAGTGGACAACGATTGCATTCTTCATGGCTCTGTTCGTAGTCGTTGGTGGGCTTACAGAAACCGGAGTTATCAAGCAGGTAGCTGCTGTCATAATAGAGAGGACTGCAGGTCATCCGATTATGATGATGTTAATACTGCTTTGGGCGTCGGCGCTGCTGTCGTCATTCTTAAACAATATACCGTTTATAGCGACATTGATTCCGTTGGTTCTAGCTCTCAAGGCAGATGGTATGGATGCAGAACCTCTATGGTGGGCTATCTCACTAGGCGCTTGCCTTGGTGGAAATGGAACGATGATAGGAGCTTCAGCAAATGTCGTTCTATCGGACATAAGTACTAAGCATGGATATCCTATTACATTTAAGAGCTATCTGCGCGTTGGAATGCCATTTATGCTGGGATCGGTGTTTATCTCGATGGTATTCCTGCTAGTTAAATATGCAATTTAGCGCTGATTGGGGGTAAAAAAATGATAAATACACTTACTGCTGACAAAGTCGCAAGCGACATGATCGATATGATGATGAAACAGCTTGGAGCAACAAGCATCAAGAACATGCCGGCCCATATCAATGTATATGAGTTTGATATAAATGGCGAACTGACTATAAAATACATGCTTGATTTGAGGCGTGACCATGCTATGTATCTGCGCAGGGTAACACCTTATCCGATGCTTCTCGGAGTTTTCTATGGGGAAACCGATGTAGTAGATTTTATAAAGCGTGATATAGCTAAATTTAGAAACGCTAGTAAAACTGACAAGTTCAACAAGTTCTTGGAGCTTGCAGATGGGCTCACTCAATTCAACAGAGAGATAGAACAGCTATTCCTAAATAGAAAGGTTCCAACTGCAGCATTCGAAGAATTTTCAGAAGAGATGGAGCATATTAGAGCTACTATAGAACAAATAGCTCGTGACTGCCCAATGCTCTATGATGACGAAAGATTGATAGAAGACGGTATAAGAAAGTAATTAAACACGTGATAGTAAGCTGATTGTGTGGAAGAAGTTCCTCACATGACGAGAAAGTCGAGGTTAAAATGCCTGAATTCAAAGTTCATTCTGAATTTGAAATGATGGGTGATCAGCCGCAGGCTGTCGAAAAAATTGCTGAGAGTATAGAGTCTGGGAACCGCTACCAGACTCTGCTTGGTGTTACTGGATCTGGTAAGACATACACTATGGCGAAGATAATCGAGAAGGTTCAGAAGCCAACGCTGATAATTTCGCACAACAAGACTTTGGCGGCGCAGCTCCACGGTGAGATGAAGGAGTTTTTTCCTGATAATGCCGTAGAATACTTCGTATCATACTATGACTTCTACCAACCAGAGGCGTATGTTGCTTCAACTGATACGTATATTGAAAAAGATGCCGATATAAACGACGAAATAGACAAGCTCAGACACTCTGCGACAGCGGCAGTCCTCGAGCGTAGAGATGTTATCATCGTTGCCAGCGTTTCCTGCATCTACGGTCTCGGTAGTCCTGATTCATATAGAAATCAGCTTTTATCGCTTAGACCGGGAATGGAAATGGATAGAACGATGATGATGCGAAAGCTCATCGATATGCAATATGAGAGAAATGATATCGACTTTCATCGTGGCACTTTCCGTGTTCGTGGTGACATTATCGACATATATCCTGCAGGAGGGGAAGAGGCTGTCAGGGTTGAGATGTTCGGAGATGAGATAGAGGAAATCAAGGAAATGAACGCCTTGACTGGTGAAATTACAGGTGTGAGAAACCACATTTCTATATTCCCAGCATCCCACTACGTAACGAGCAAGGAGGATATGCAGCTCGCGGTCGGCACGATTAAGGAAGAGCTTGATGAACGTGTAAAGTGGTTTAAGGAAAATGGGAAGCTGCTGGAGGCTGAACGAATCAGCCAGCGTACCAATTACGACATGGAGATGATGCTTGAGGTTGGCACCTGTAAGGGTGTCGAAAACTATTCGAGACATCTTAACTTCCTAAAGCCTGGAGAGAGACCATATGTGCTCCTTGACTACTTCCCAGATGACTTCCTGACCATAATTGATGAGTCACATGTAATGTTGCCACAGCTACGTGCCATGTACAACGGAGATAGAGCAAGAAAGAGCTCTCTTGTTGACTTTGGCTTCAGACTGCCTTCGGCATTAGATAACAGACCGCTAAAGTTCGAAGAATTCAATGAAGTAACAAATGATATTCTCTTTGTAAGTGCGACACCTGGAAAATATGAGCTTGAAAACTCTAGCGGGGTCACGGCTGAACAGGTAATTAGACCGACGGGATTGCTTGATCCGATAATTGAGGTGAGACCAATTGAAGGTCAAATTGACGATATCATCGGAGAAATATATAAGACTGTAGATAAAGGTGAGCGAGTGCTCATCACGACACTCACTAAACGAATGGCAGAAGATTTAACTGGCTTCCTCAGAAATGAAGGAATCAAGGTCAGGTATCTGCATTCTGAGATAGATAATTTCGAAAGGCTTGAGATAATCAGGGATCTCAGATTAGGAAAGTTCGATGTGCTGGTAGGAATCAACCTATTGAGAGAGGGGCTTGACTTGCCTGAGGTATCGGTTGTTGCCATTCTAGATGCGGATAAAGAAGGCTTTCTTCGTACTGAAACTTCTCTTGTTCAGACTGTTGGCAGAGCTGCTCGTAATCAGAACGGTAGAGTTATCATGTATGCTGACCGTATCAGTAAAGCGATGAGGTACACTATTGATGAGACTGCCAGAAGACGTGAACTGCAGGAAGCATATAATAATGAGCATGGAATTACACCGCAGACTATCATCAAACCTATTCGCGATGTAATCGAGGCTACTAAGGAGTACACTGGAGACACGGAGCTCAAGAATCCTAAGGAGATGACGACTAAGGAGCTACAGCGTACAATTAAGAATCTCGAGAAAGAGATGAAGCAGGCTGCCAAGGACCTCCAGTTCGAGAGAGCAGCAGAGCTCAGAGACTTGCTATTTGATCTTAGGAGTAGCAAGCGTGCATAAAGATTTGAAAGGGAATATCTATGGAGAAAAACATAGTAATTAAAGGGGCAAAAGAGAACAACCTCAAGAGCGTAGATCTTACGATTCCTCGCGACAAGATGATTGTTTTTACCGGACTTTCGGGTTCTGGTAAGTCTTCTCTTGCTTTCGATACTATATACGCTGAGGGTCAGAAGAAATACGTGGAATCATTGTCGTCGTATGCTAGGCAGTTCCTCGGACTGATGAAGAAACCCGATGTTCAGCTTATAGAGGGGCTTTCGCCGGCAATTTCGATAGACCAGAAGACTACCAACAAGAATCCGAGGTCGACTGTCGGAACTGTTACGGAGATATATGACTACCTGAGACTTTTGTATGCTAGAGTTGGCATCCCTCACTGTCCAGTCTGCGGCAGGGTGATTTCCAGCCAGTCTGTCGACACTATTGTGGATCATATAATGGCTCATGATGAAGGTACCAGACTAACCATCATGGCACCGATTATTAAGGGGCGCAAAGGAGAGCATAAGAATGTAATCTCCCGTATAAAGAGGGATGGATTTATAAGAATCAGACTCGACGGCGAGATGCTTAGAGTCGATGAGCAGGATGAGTTTGATCTTAACAAGAACGTTAAGCACAATATTGATATAGTAATCGATAGAATAGTACTGAGACATGAGAATAGGAGCCGTATAGCAGAGGCGGTAGAGCTGGCTGTAAGAGAAGGTGAAGGTGCGACAAATGTGTTGTTCCAACACAAGAGTGAGAACGGCACGACGCAAGATGTAGAGGAAACCTTCAGTACTCAGCTTGCTTGCCCAGAGCATGGCGTCGGAATCGACGAGATGGAGCCTAGGATGTTCTCGTTTAATGCTCCGTATGGCTCTTGTGAAACTTGTACAGGACTTGGATTTACGCTTAAGATTGATGACGACAACGTCGTGACTGAACCAGATAAGAGCATTCTGGATGGTGCTATGGGACAGGTGTTCTCGACGATGGATGCGATGGGCTTCTATAGACAGATGCTTAATCAGCTAGCGGTAGATCATAAGACGGACCTCAGTGTTCCTTACAAAGATCTGCCGATTGATTTTAGAAATGAACTGCTGCACGGAACTGGAAGCCGCAAACTCAAGTACACATACACCAGTAAATCTGGACGTGTTTCGCACATGAATCACACTTTTGAGGGTGTAATTCCTAGTCTTGAGAGAAGATACGGAGAGACTAATTCAGACTACATAAAGGAAAAAATTGCTGGCATGATGACGGAGGCACTCTGCCCAACTTGTCATGGTAAGAAGCTGAAGGACACTGTACTAGCTGTTACGGTTGGTGGTAAGAATATCATCGAATTGACTGACCTATCAGTAGAACAAGCAATCACATTCTTTGAGAAACTAGAACTGACTCCAAGGGAGCAGCAGATATCGAGGCTTATCACTAAGGAAATCAGAGAGAGACTTAGATTCTTAAAGCAGGTTGGACTCGGATACCTGACTCTGTCGCGCGCCGCAGGCACGCTTTCCGGCGGAGAGTCTCAGCGTATTAGGCTCGCTACTCAGATAGGATCGGGGCTCGTCGGTGTGCTGTATATCCTGGATGAGCCTTCCATTGGGCTCCACCAGCGAGACAACGATAAGCTGCTTGGGGCACTCAGGAATCTGACCGACATGGGCAACACGCTTGTTATCGTTGAGCATGATGAGGACACTATGAATGCCGCCGACCATGTTGTTGATATTGGACCTGGAGCTGGCATCTACGGTGGTGAGCTGGTGGCTCAGGGAACTGTCGATGATATCAAGGCCTGCAAGGACTCTATAACTGGACAGTTCCTGTCAGGTGTGCGCAATATTGAAGTTCCTAAGACCAGAAGACCTGGAACAGGCACTTATCTTGAGATTATAGGCGCTAAGCAGAATAACCTTCGAGATATAGATGTTAAGATTCCAGTCGGCAAACTCGTGTGCGTGACCGGTGTTTCGGGATCTGGCAAGTCATCTCTGATAAATGAAATACTTTACAAGGGTGTTGCAAGCATCACTAACAAAGTGCAGGAAAAACCTGGTGAGCATAAAGAGATTCGCGGTATAGAAAACTTCGACAAGGTTATTGATATCGATCAGTCGCCAATTGGGCGTACTCCTAGGTCAAATCCTGCAACATATACAGGTATGTTCGATCCTATCAGAGATTTATTTGCACAGATGCCAGAAGCGAAGATGCGTGGTTATCAGAAGGGGCGCTTTAGCTTCAATGTGAAGGGTGGAAGATGTGAGGCCTGCCGTGGAGACGGTATCACAAAGGTAGAGATGCACTTCCTGCCAGATGTGTATGTACCGTGTGAAGTGTGCGGTGGTGCGAGATATAATCATGAAACTCTTGAGGTTAAATACAAGGGCAAGAATATTTCGGAAGTTCTCGAGATGAGCGTTACTGAGGCTCTGCCTTTCTTTGGGAATCACAAGTCTATAGAGAAGTATTTACGCACGCTAGATGATGTGGGGCTCGGATACATTAAACTCGGACAGCCGTCAACACAGCTATCTGGCGGGGAGGCACAGAGAATCAAGCTAGCGACGGAGCTTTCCAAGAAGAGTACCGGCAAGACTCTATACATATTAGATGAGCCGACGACGGGACTTCACTTTGCAGATGTTGAGAAGCTGATGTACGTGCTCAATAGGTTGACTGATGAGGGCAACACCGTGGTGGTAATTGAGCATAATCTGGATGTAATCAAATGTGCCGATTACATCATCGATCTGGGACCAGAAGGAGGTAGCGGCGGCGGAACTATCGTAGCTACTGGAACACCTGAAGAGGTTGCTAAGTGTGATAAGTCATTTACAGGACAGTATCTACGTAAGATGCTCAAGTAGAATAAGAAAAGGACGGAGGTTAAACTCCGTCCTTTAGAATTTGTTTAAATTATATCAGCAGTAGATTCATAGAGATGTTCAAATATGCTAGATAACATCTTCTCTTCTATTCTCTAGGTCAACCTCTATGCTCGCATTAGTCCCTGCAACTTCCTTAGTAACCTTTGAAGATGTGTCTTTCAAGCAGTTATCGTTGTAGTTACCCTTAGCAGGAACAGGAGACTTATCGATTTCAGTATGCTCGCCGATTCCGAGCGACTCAGCAGCAACACCTAAAGTAGATACGATGCTTGACAGGTCTGTAGGCATAAATATCTTAGTTGCACGGCCATCTGCGATATCTCTTAGAGCTTCTAGGCCTTTTAGCTTAAGAACACCTTCATTGATGTTAGCTTCCTTGAGCTTTTCGAGACCCTGCGCCTGAGCTTCGTATACGAGTCTAATAGACTCAGCCTCACCGACAGCGAGAGCGATTCGAGCTTCTTTCTCAGCTTGTGCAGCTAGAACCTTGGCTTCCTTATCTCCTTCTGCACGAGATACTACAGATTCCTTGTGTGCCTGAGCCTCGAGTACAGTCTGACGTCTCTCTCGTTCAGCTCTCATCTGTTTAGTCATAACTTCTTCAATCTCTTCAGGCGGGATAATATTCTTGAGCTCTACACGGTTAACTTTAAGCCCCCAAGCATCTGTTGCCTTGTCAAGAATAACCTCCATGTCCTCATTGATCTGTTCTCTTGAGGATAGTGTGGTATCTAGCTCCATGCCGCCTATGATACTTCTAAGTGAAGTTGCGGATAGGTTCTGAAGACCTGCGATTGGGTTTTCTACACCGTATGTGTATAGCTTAGGGTCAAATACTTTTGCAAATACAACTGAGTCTACGCGCACAGATACGTTATCCTTAGTGATTACAGGCTGAGGAGGGAAGTCGAGAACTTGCTCCTTGAGTGAGATTTTGTTTATTACATTATCAATGATTGGAAACTTAAAATGAAGACCTGCATGCCAAGTGCAGAGATACTTACCAAGTCTCTCGATAACGTATGCATGCTCCTGCGGAACGATTTTAATGCAGGAAAACAGCAGTATTATTAAAACTATTAAAAAAGGAACTGCAAAAAACATAATTAACCTCCTTGCCAGAAATAAAACTGGTTTCATTGCTATCATCATAATAGGAGTGATATGAACAAAAGTCAATGTTTAGGAGTTTAAAATAATGGCAACAGCTCAACTATTAATAATTTAAAATGAATAGACCATTGTAGGTGATGAAAACTTAGGGGTTATACAAGTAGCCGTGCATAAAATGAACCAATTTTTAATGTATTATAATTATCGCACAGGGATAATCGATTAAAAATACTGATATTATTCATTAAATTGTTTAATTTCACAACAAAATATT
>ERZ773001.720-NODE-720-length-12275-cov-151.433_pt1 | contig 12275 bp, 10 predicted proteins | sample MGYA00511673_ERZ773001 | MGnify/ENA primary metagenome ERZ773001 (study PRJEB29015, sample SAMEA2738091) | human oral metagenome | biome: human oral; feature: human-associated habitat; material: saliva | place: China | collected 2162 ... | reverse complement strand
CCCCACCTTTCGGCTTTGTAGCAACGAAAGACAGCCCAAAAACCAACACGTTTTGTCCTATAACCCGTAGTGTCCTATAACCCAAAAGTCACCCTTCCAGCAACACGTTTTGTCCTATAACCCTAGTGTCCTATAACCCCAAATCGGTACGGCGGCACCTCCGCCGCAACCAGGGAAAACAAAAACCGCAGATCCCGAAGGATCTGCGGTTTCATCGTGCGCGAGGGGGGAGTTGAACCCCCACTCCATCACTGGAACACGGACCTGAACCGTGCGCGTCTGCCTATTCCGCCACTCGCGCGTACCCAGAAAGAATAGGGGGTTTTCGGGGCTCACGTCAAATCAGCACAGCATGACCCAGGACACATAATTGGACATAATGAACACTAATCCCCGTAGTTGCAACGAAAAATCGACGCGCACCCTAGCGCATCAACGCGCATGCAACGACGCCAGCCACACCCAACAGGGTCGCAGCGATAACGCAGGCATCGACCAATCCGAGCCTGGTGCGACTCCGGGGCGCGCTCTCACAGCCCCCGCCCGAGGCTTCGAGGGCGCCGCGCATGGACATGGCTCGCCCGGTTTCGGCCGCCCCCCGCGACGTGGCGGACAGGATCGCTGTGATCACGTCGACGCTCAGGCGCGCGTAGCCGCCGGGCGACAGGGTGGCAATGTCACGGCCGAGGCGGAGCTTGGCCGTGTCGAGAACGGCCTGCGCCTGGTCGCGCAGCATCGGCAGGCCTCGTAGGGCCGAGGCCATGACCAGCGACCACTGGTCCACGGGCGCCCCACAGAAACGCAGGGGCCGCACATAAACGCGCAGCGCCCCCGCGAGCGCGGCTGTGGGCGTCACCCAAGCAATGAGGGCGGAGCCCCACAGGACGACGATGGCCAGCACGCAGATGCGCAGGAAGACCTCGAGCCCGTCGCCGAGCCACGCACCGATGCAGCCGCCGATAAAACCGGAGATCATCCACATGGGCGGGCGCGGGGCGACGCTGAGCGGCAGCCGAATGGCGATCGAGGCGACGGCGAGGAGGGCGCCGACGATCCCGAGGGTCGTCCAGTGCGGCTGCAGGATGACGCAGGTGGTCAACGCGGTCCAGCAGGCGATGAGGGTGCCTGGCCACGCGCGCCCGAGGACCGTGGGCCACGGGAGGGGCCGAGGCAGGGGGAAGCCTGAGGCCCTGCGCGGCTTGCGACGGGGCGCAGCATCGCCGCCAGAACCAGAACCAGAACCGGAGAAGCGGCGAGAATCTGGATCGGTGGAAAACCAGCCGTTGGTGGCACCGCCGCCGGGGCCGGTCGCCCCGCACGAGGAGTAGGGATCATTCATGCGAGCACCCCCTGGCGCAGGTGTCGGTGGGCGTCGCACAGGGCGTCCATGCCTTCGAGGTCGTGGGAGATGACGAGGATGGACAGGCCGGCACGCCTGCGCTCTTCGAGGACGGAGATCAGCAGGTCGCGCGAGGCCATGTCGAGCCCGGCCATGGGTTCGTCGAGGATGAGGACGCGCGGTTCGCCGGCCAGCAGCCCCGCCAGGGCGACGCGTCGCATCTGCCCACCGGACAGGTCGTCGATGCTGCGCGAGGCCAGGGCTGGGTCAAGGCCGACGAGGTCCATGGCTTGTGCGACGATTCGGTCGCCGTCCTCGCGGCTCAGCCCCTTCTTCGCGGCGCGCCCGCTCCCGGTACCCACACCGGGTCCGTGCCCGGCGGCGGCGAGGATGTCGGAACGCACGGAGGGACGCTGGAGTTGGAGGCGCGCGAATTGCATGGAGAGGGCGACGTCGCCGACGCGCCGTTGCATGGGCGCCCCTCCGAGGGTCACGTTGCCCCACGTGGGCTCGAGCAGCCCGGTGAGGATGCGCGACAGTGTCGTCTTACCCGACCCATTGTCTCCGGTGATGAGCATGGCCTGGCCGGGGTCGAGAATCAGGCTGACGTCGCGTAGGACGGGCTTCTCCCACGGGGTGCCCAGGTCGTAGGTGTGCGCTACTCGGTCGGCCCACAGGTGCTCTGTATTAATAAGGGTGGGGGCTCCCCACACGCGCTCGCCATGTGCCCCAATGGACGAGGCCTGGGCCGGCTCACGGGTCACGCCATCCTCGGGCCTCGCCGCGCTGGGTGCTCCCCGTGGGGGGAGCGAACCCGGGGAGGGGGCCTCGGCCTCGTCGATGGGGGCGGCGCGCTGCCCGGGGCGTTCGTCGGAGACGATGCGTCCGCCGTCGATGGTGATGACGCGGTCGGCGCGCGCGGCTTCGGCGGGGTCGTGCGTGATGTGGATGACGGCGATGCCCGAGGCGGGTAGGGCGGCGAGTAGTTCAAGCATGGCGGCGCGGCCCGCCCGGTCGATCATTGCGGTGGATTCGTCGGAGATGAGCAGGCGCGGGGAGCGCGCGAGGGCGCCCGCGAGGGCGAGGCGCTGGAGCTGCCCACCGGAGAGGGAGCGCGGGTCGGCGTCGGCCAGGCCCGCCAGCCCGACTCGTTCGAGGAGGGCGTCCATGTCGAGGGCCTGCGCGTCGGCGGCGCTCATGCCCCAGGTGATGTCCTCGGCGACGTTTTGGCCCAGGACGAGCAGTTCGGAGCGCTGCCCGACCAGGGCGGTGCCGCCGACCGCGCCGAGCATGCCTCCGCCGCAGCGGGTGCCCTCGCCGGGGGTGGCACCAGCGAGGAGCAGCGCGAGGGTGGATTTGCCGGAGCCGTTGTGCCCGACGACGACCGCATATTCGGGCTGCTCGATGCTGAGGGTGACGCCGCGCAGCGCGGGATGGTCGGCGCCCGGGTAGGTGAAGGCGGCGTCGGTGAGCGTCAGGGGCAGGGGGGACGAGGCCGTGGCCGCCTCGTCGGGTCCACTCCCCTCCCCCGGCCCGCCCCTCTCCGCGGGGGTGGCGTCAGCGCGGGTGGGCACGTCTAGGAGGGGGTCCCATCCGGCGTCGAGGGTGATGCGGCGCAGGATTGCGCCTAGGAGCCAGCGCGCGGCGAGGACCAGGAAGGCGACGCCAATGAAGCGTGTGATGGGCAACCACAGCCACCAGTAGTCGACGACCCATTGGCCGAAGGCGTGCCCGGCGTCGACGAACCAGCCGGATCCGGGGATCTGGCCGACGAGCTTGAGGAAGCCGTTGAGGGTCTTCTGGATGCTTTCGAGGCCAAGGTTGCGCAGGTCGACGAGGATCCAGAAGGCGATGCCGGTGCCCACCCCCCAGACGAGGCCGAGGCTGGCGGCGACCGCACTGACGCTGAGCCAGGAGGCGCGTTTCTTGTGGAGGAAGCCGATGATGAGGCCGATGAGGGCAGCTTGGAAAGCTCGCCCGGCGGTGGCGAATCCGCCGACGGCGATGGCCAGCAGGACGGTGGAGGCGAAGGCGGCGACGGAGGCTCGGGGGCGTAGTTTGAGGGAGACCATGGCGAGGGGGACGGCCGTGGCCACCTGGAAAAAGAGCTGGAACACGGGCGTCACGGCGGCGATGAGGCCGAAGGTCACGGCCAGGCCCGAGAGCGCGCCGGCGGTCGCCACCTCGACGGGGGTGAGGCGGCGGGCGTCGCGCGCGGATGAGCTCATGTGCCTAGTCTCCCAGGCCCCGCCCACATCTGCGACCGCCGGGCCGGGACCGCAGCACAGCAGGATCGACGACGAGCGACCAATACACGCCCCACCACCTACTCCCGGTTGATCTTCCCGAAGGGGATGTGGACGCTCGGGGTTGAGGGGGAGGCGCCGTCGACGTGGCGGCGCTGATCATCGAAGAAAATGTGGGGCTGCAACGCCTCCAGGATGGGTCCCTTGGGGAGTCCACCCAGGAAGAAGGCGTCGTTGACGCGCAGCCCCCAGCCCCGGATCGAGTTGATCGCCCGCTCGTGGGCGGGCGCGCTACGCGCCGTCACGACGGCGACTCGGACGCGGCGCCGGTACCCCTGGGGATCACTCACGCTGCGAGCGTCCTCAATGCCCTGGATCCGGTTGATTTTCTCCAGAAAATCGGCCATCGGGCCGCGCTCGAGTGGCACCTCGGCCAGGGCGCTCTCACTCTCCTGATACTCCTCCAGCCCCCTATCCTGGAAGACGCGCTCGGAGGAGTCACCCGCGAGCACGCCGTCGAAGTCGAAGGCGATGCGCAGGTCCGAGTCCCCGTCGTCGGGGACGGCTCGGCCCACGACGTGCCCGGCCGCAAACCCCAGCTCGGTCGCCTCGCGCACGTCGGCCTCGTTCGCGGAGAGGAACAGGGACATCTTCAGCGGCCCCATATAGAGGTAGGGCGCGTGGCCCTGCATGAAGATCGCGCGCGTGATGTCCAGGCCGTGTCTGCGAACCGACCGCATGACACGCATCCCCGTCTCTGGGTCGTTGCGCGAGAGGATCACAACCTCGACGAGGCGCTCGGTCTCCGACAGGGCGTTCAGGTCGAGCAGGCGCCGTATAAAGGGAAAAGCGACGCCGGGGGCGAGCACATCATCCAGGTGCTCGCGCTGGTAGGCTCGGTACTCCTCCTCCCCCTTCTCACGAAACACCGCGTCCGACTCCGCCAGGTCGAACAGGGCGCTGGACGCCACACCGACAACGAGGGCCCGCTCCAGATCAAGACTGCCAGGCATCGCATCTCTCCTTCCGCTCGCAGATGCTCCTTCCCTTGAGAGACAGGGTATAGCTGGCCGTGCACACCTGCGGCTCTGGGAAAAGGGGCACGCGCGGGGTCTACGCCTCCTAGTCAAGAGGAAGAGCGGCGGGCACGGGGGTGTCGAGGTCACGGATGCTCGGGATGACATACATTGCCGCACCAAGAAGACAGAAGAAGGTACCCGAAGCGGCAAAGAGGACGGGCCCTCCCATTTTCTCAGCGAAGGCGCCACCCAGGATGACGCCGACGGGCATCGCCAGCCCGAGCATCAGCTGGAAGAACCCGAGGGCGCGCCCGACCTTGTCCTCCCCGACGTGCCTCTGGATGAGGGTCATCAGGGGCGCGTGGAACCATGCCAGGAAGGTGCAGCCGAATCCCATGAGGGCGACGAAAGCCCAGAAGCCGCTGCGGGAAATCAGGCCGACCGCGGCAAAGGGGACTCCGACGACAACGGTCGTGGCGCTGATGAGCAGCGCCAGGCGCTTGCCCCCGCCCCAGGCCATCATGATGACCGCGCCGACCAGCATGCACGTCCCGGTGATCGCCTCGGCGACGGACACCATCGCCCCGTCGGCCCCGAAGTACTGCTTCGCCATGAGCGGGTAGACCGCCGCGAGCGCCTCGAAGACCATCATCCCTGCCGTGAGGGCGACAATGAGATACACGAGGCCCACGTTGGCGCTCAGCGCCCACCACCCCTCGCGAACCTGCCCCATGATGGTGGGGGGCATCTCGGCCTCAACGGAGGGGATGCGCGCCAGCGCCAGGCCGGCCACCGCGAGGAGCGCCCCCAGGAACTCCAGACCCAGGGTGTAGGGCAGTCCGAAGGCGGTGTACAGGGCGATGCCGATGGCCGGAGAGCCGATGTTGGCGATGGATCCGATTGCCTGGTCGAGGGTGTTGACGCGCATGAGGTGCTTCTCGGGGACCAGCATCGGCATGGCCGCGCTCATCGCCGGGAAGTGGAAGGCCTGGAAGCAGCTGCGTAGCACCGCGAAGATGCAAATCACGGCGAAGGATCCGTGTCCCAGCCACGCCAGCGCCCCCAGCGCCAGCGACATCACGCCCGCACCCAGGTCGGAGACGATCATGACGGCGCGGCGGTTGTAGCGGTCGGCGGCGACACCGCCGAGTGGGGCCAGGAGGCCGAGGGGCAGCTGGGACAGGGCCATGACGATGGCGAGCTTCAGGGCCGACCCCTCGGTCGTGGTGACGTGCCAAATAATCGCCCATCCCGACGCGCCGCTGGTGATGATGGAAAACGCCTGCCCGCTCCAGATCATGGCGACCACTCGCCACCAGTTCGGCGCCAGGCTACGCCCGGATGCGCTGACCAGCGCGCTGGAGGAGGTGTCTTGAGTCATTCACACGACGGTAGCGGCGGGTTTCCTGTCAGTCAACAGCTTTGCGGGGCCGCCCGAAACCCCGTTGGTCGGCTCATTGAAATTACACCGCGTCATATCCCCACGCTTACCCTTGTGAGGGACACCTAATTTTGTGTAGTATTCCCCTCATAATCCACAACACATGAGAGGACCCGATGAAAACCCGCCTCGCCACGCTGACCGCTATCCTGGCCACCGCCACCCTTGCCCTCACCGCCTGCGCGGGCGGCTCCGGCTCAACCGCCACCCAGTCAGGGCAGACCACCCAGGAGGCCTCGGCCTCGTCGACGCGCACGATCACCGACCACGCGGGCAACGAGGTCACCCTGCCCTCCACGATCACCCGCGTCGCCATCGACCAGATCCCCATCGAATCCACCTATCTGGCCTACTTCGACGGCAAGGCCCCCTACCTGGTGGGCATGAGCGCCGCCCGCGTCAAGGCCATGAGCCAGACGATCGCCGCCGAGATGGCGCCCGAAATGATGCAGGTGGACACCAGCTACTACGACAAGGGCGAGCTCAACGCCGAGGCCCTGCTGAACCTGAACGTCGACGTCGTCTTCTACAACGCCTTCAACAAGGAACACGGCGAAATGTTCCGCAAGGCCGGCATCCCGGCCGTCGGCTTCACGACGCTAGGCAACCCCTCGGAGACCTACGCGGAATGGATGGAGCTCCTTGAGGACGTCTTCAACGAGGACGGACACATGGCCGACAAGATCGCGCTCGGCAAGGACCTCGTCGCCGACGCCCGCGCGCGCACCGCGAAGGTCCCCGAGGACCAGCGCGTCTCGACGATGGTGCTCATGGGCGCGGCTGACGGCCAGCTCGCGGTCGCGGGCGGCAAGGACGGCTGGTTCACCAACGAATGGGCCTACTCCCTGAACTACACGAACGTCACGCGCGACACCGACACCTCGCACACGCCCGTCACCTTCGAGCAGGTCCTCACGTGGGATCCCCAGGTCCTCCTCGTCACCGGCAAGGGCATGTCGAACATGACGGCAAACACCGTCCTGACGAACTCGGTCGAGGGCGTGGACCTGTCCACCCTCAGCTCCGTGAAGTCCGGCCGCGTCTACTCCACCGGCCTGGGCATGTGGAACTGGTTCACCCCCAACCCGGATTCCCCGATCGTGGCGAACTGGATCGGCGCCTCCCTGTACCCGGAGCAGTTCTCCGACGTTGACCTCGTGTCGATGACGAAGGACTACTACCAGAAGATGTACAACTTCACGCTCACGGACGAGCAGGCCCGCACCATCATCAACCCGGACTCCGCGTCCTGAGACCCGACCCCGGTCTCGTCTTCCCTATCGACGAGGCCGGGGTCCCTTCTGCGTGAAACACCCGGGTCCCGGGGGAGGACACCATGACATCTGTTTTAACCAAGAATGGTCGGCTGCGCGTGTGGGTGGTCCCCACGCTGGTCGCCCTCATCGTCGTGTGCGCGGCCACAGCCATGCTGATCGGCCGTTTCTCCGTGTCCCTGGAGGACGTGATTGCGGCGCTGCGCGCGCGGTTCTGGGGAGGTCCGGCAGTGCCCCCGCGGGTCAACTCCGTCGTGTTTGACCTGCGGGCGCCGCGCATCATCGTGGCCATCCTGATCGGCGGTGGCCTGTCGGTTGCCGGCGCCTCGTTCCAGTCGCTCTTCTCCAACCCCCTGGCCACGCCGGACACCCTGGGCGTCGCGGCGGGCACGTGCGTCGGCGCGGTCATCGCCCTGCTGCTGGACTGGAACCTGATCGGCGTGCAGGCGGCGGCCCTGGTCGCGGGCCTGGCGACGATGGCTTTCACGACGGCGATTTCGCGTACGCGAACGGGTGCTTTCAACGTCATCACGCTCGTGCTCGGAGGCGTCATCGTCTCCGCCCTGGCCAACGCGGTCCTCTCGCTCCTCAAGCTCACGGCCGACCCCACGAGCCAGCTCCCCGAAATCACCTACTGGCTCATGGGCTCCCTTGCGGCGGTCACCTACCACCAGATCGCGCTGGGCGCTCCCTTCATCATCGCGGGCGTCGTCGTCATCGTGGCGCTGCGCTGGCAGCTCAACATCCTCTCCCTGTCGGAGGACGAGGCCCGCTCAGCCGGCGTCAACGTCTCCCTCATGCGCGCCATCCTCATCGTCGCCTCGACGGTCATCACGGCCTCGGTCATTTCGATGTGCGGCCAGGTCGGCTGGGTCGGCCTGCTCGTGCCGCACTGCGCGCGCATGCTGTGCGGGCAGAACAACCGAGCGGTCATCCCCGTCTCGCTACTGCTCGGGTCGGCGCTCATGATCGTCATCGACACCCTCGCGCGCTCCCTGTCGGCGTCGGAGATCCCCATTTCGATCCTGACGGCGATCATCGGCGCGCCCTTCTTTATCGTGCTGCTGCGTCGGACGGGGGGAGCGCGATGATCAGCGTCGAAAACGCGACCTTCACCTATCCGGGCGCGCCCTCCCCGATCCTGCGAGACGTGTCCTTCGAGGTGCCCGAGCGCTCGCTCCTGGCGATCCTGGGCCCCAACGGCGCCGGCAAGACGACGCTGCTGCGCACGATGATCGGCCTGCAGAAGTGGGACAGCGGGCGCACGCTCATCGACGGCACACCCATTTCGTCAATGTCAACCCGCGCGCTGGGCCGCGTCCTGTCCTACGTGCCACAGGCCCGCAACGCCTCCAACGTGGCGCTCACCGGCCTCGAGATGGTCATGGTCGGGCGTGCCCCGCACATGCGCACCCTCGCCCAGCCGGGAGCCCGCGAGGAGCGCATGGCCCGCGACGTCCTCGACGAGGTGGGTGCCGCCCACCTGGCCGAGATGCCCTGCGCGACCATGTCTGGCGGCCAGTTCCAGATGATCCTCATCGCCCGAGCCCTCGTCGCCGACCCACGTGTCCTCGTGCTCGACGAGCCGGAAACCGGCCTCGACTTCCGCAACCAGCTAATCGTCCTGGGACTCCTCGAGCGCCTCGTGACGGACCGAGGCCTCGCCGTCATCATGAACACGCACTACCCGGCACACGCCCTACGCGTCGCGGACCAGGTCGCGCTCTTCTCCGCCACTCACGAGGCCGTGGTCGGCCCTGCCGACTCCGTGATGAACGCGGATACTCTGGCACGCGTGTTTGGGGTAGAGGTCGCGATCGGTTCGATGCGCTTCAACGACGAGGACGTGCGCGCCATCGTCCCGGTGCGGCTCACACCTCAGAACTAGGAAGCGCCGGACACGATACTTCGTCACGTTTTCGCAGGTCAGACACATTTTGGACCAATATGCGGTACCTTAAGAGTGTGATTCCGCACGCTGCGCGCGGGTACGTGAGAGACGCCGGGCGCGCGAGCGGGATTGCGTCGATCCCTGCAGGCGGGACCGACCGGTGCCCCAGCGTTGGGGCGAACACGAAGGAGTGCCCATGGCTACCGGGACCATCAAGTGGTTCAATGACGCCAAAGGCTTCGGCTTCATCACTCCCGATGGCGAATCCAGCGACGTCTTCGTGCACTACTCCAACATCATCGGCCAATCTGGGCGACGCACTCTAGTAGAGGGCGAGAGGGTCGAGTATGAGGTCTTCGAGGGGCCTAAGGGCCTTCAAGCTCTCAACGTGACACGAGCCAATTGACACTGTGTGCCCGGGTGGATGATCCACTCGGGCACACTTATATGAAGCAACATGTTTTTCACTGATCTCACACATGACTTTCTCCTTGAGAAAACAGCTCTTTGACATGTTTTTACGATACCTGTGCAGTCCCTAACAAGCGCTTGTGCGGTATAGACCGCGCGGTGGAATCCGCGTAGAATTGGTGATGCACCAACGGGGGCGACCACGAGTCAGCCCCCTTTTTTGATGCGGTCGCCCTCCCGGGCGACGCGGGCCAATCGGCCCACACAACACGCTGGCGTGCGGGGCGCGCTTCGTGCTTCCGCGCGAAGACACTCACAAGGAGAACCCCATGAACAACATCGTCAAGGCTGAGACCGCCCCCACCATGAGCCAGGCCACCACCTCGGCCTCCATCCTCATCGCCCTGATCGTCGTCCTCGCCGGCCTCGGCATGACCGCCGCCCTCCAGGTCGGCTCGATCGCCTCGACCGTCCTGGCCGTCGTCGTCGCCCTGACCGCCCTGATCGTCTCCCCCGCGATCCTCTCGATCGCCCGTACGCGCGCCTGAGACACTGCGGGGCGCGTGAGTTCCGCGCGCCCCTCCCCTGCCAGCGTGACACCGCAGAGGTGTCGCGCTTTTTCTTTACTTTTCTCGCCCCCTCCTCAGCGCCGAGGAGCAAGTGACAAAGACGCACGCCGCCGCCCCCACCTCGACATTGGCTGCCTCACAAGGGGGTTGCCTTCTCCATGCGACCATGGCAGAATGCAAAGTTAGCTTCCAATCGGTTGAAAGGTATCACAGTGTCCAACCCTAATTACGGCGGCCAGGCTCCCCACCCGGGGCAGCCCAACGGCCAGTTCCCGGGCCAGGTCCCCCAGCAGGCAGGTTTCAACGGTCAGTACCAGGGCCAGATGCCTCAGCCGGTGCGACCCAACGGTCCGTTCCCGGGTCAGATGCCCCAGGCACCCCGCAAGAAGAGCAACAAGGGCGCGGCGCTGATCGCAGCTATCGTCGCCGTTGTCCTGGTCGTCATCGGCGGCGGCGCCTTCGCGCTCACCCGCTCGGCCTCTGCGCGTGGTTTCTCGAGCCCCGATGCTCTGGCCAACTCCATCAACTCCGCGTTCGACTCCAACAAGCTGTCGTCGCTCGGCCTCGCCCTGGCTCCCTCTGAAGTCGAGGCTGCCACGGCCTGGCAGAAGGACTACAAGGCCAACGGCAAGGCCGACTGGTCGAAGCTGATGAGTCCCGAGGCCCTGACCGACTACATTGGCCAGATCGACATCAGCAAGTCCACCATCGAGCAGACGGTCGATGAGAAGTCGGACAATCTCAGCCTCATCACGATCACGAAGTGGGAGGGCGAGGTCACGGTCAAGCCCGAGCTGGCTGACAAGTTGCGCGAGAACTACGAGAAGGCCAAGGGTGACAAGCTCACGGCCGACGAGTCCAAGATGTTCGACGATTTCAAGCGGGAGATCGAGAAGGAATCCACCTTCTCGGGCAACATTCTGCAGCGCCTCTTCCAGACGGACAAGCTCACGCTCGTGTCCGTCAAGGAAGGTGGCAAGTGGTACATTTCGCCGACCATGACCATCGCGGAGCAGATGGTATCGGACAGCTCGGTCACGCCGAACTACGGCGCTGACTTCACCAACGTTGAGGGCGCGAAGTCGCCGGAAGAGGCCGTCTCCGGCATGGTCGATGCCCTGCGTAACGGTGCCGGTATCGGCGACAAGGACTTCTACCGCTTCCTTGACCTGCCCGAGCGCCGTGTCGCCGCGGTGTACGGTTCCTCCAACTCCGCCACGTCGTCCGCGAACATCGGCGCAGGCATCCAGGTGAACTGGGGCCTGAAGTCCACGAAGGTGAGCGGCGGATCTGTCGTCAACTTCGGCACGACGTCCATCACGATGGACGGCGGCTACAAGGTTGAGTTCAACAACGACACGGTGACCTACTCCTACCCCAAGTACTCCACCTACAGCCACAACTCGCGCAACACGACCCCCCAGACGCAGAGCCAGACCGTCCGCTTCACGGAGGGCCTGGTCAACCCCGAGCGCCTGGGCATCTTTACCGTGAAGGGCGACAAGGGCTGGCACGTGTCTTTGATCGGCACGGTCGGTAACCTGAACCTCCTCGAGGCCACGGATGCGGCGGTCACCGAGGCCGTCAACGGCATGAGCGGCTTCGCGGGCTCCAACGCCGACGTCTCGGCCAACGAGCTGCGCGACATGGCCACGACCAACAAGCCGGTCGGCGCCATGCTGGTCATCGCGTGGAACTTCATGAAGAGCTCCAACTGACGCGCCGCGCACGCCTGCGCACCGGGGGTGGGAATCCGAGAGGGTTCCCACCCCCGTTCATGTCCGAGGCCGGGGATCCTCCCGGCACACCGAAAGGCTCCCGCTCGTAGTTTCCTCGCCGGCAAACCGGCTCTTCGCATTGTGGGGTGTGGGGGTGGTGGTCGAAGCGTCCCGGGGGTCGTGGACAGTGTCGTGGGACGACGACCGAACACAGGAGTTCGCCTTGGGCGCCTCATCAACCAAAAGTCGCACGTAATTTGGGTACCCTAACTTTTCATAGGTATCGAGAAAACCGCAGAATTTCAACGATGTGATTTCAATGTTTGAAATACATGTCGGGGAATTACGTGCGACATTTCTGAGGAAC
>ERZ773001.718-NODE-718-length-12282-cov-4.97784_pt1 | contig 12282 bp, 11 predicted proteins | sample MGYA00511673_ERZ773001 | MGnify/ENA primary metagenome ERZ773001 (study PRJEB29015, sample SAMEA2738091) | human oral metagenome | biome: human oral; feature: human-associated habitat; material: saliva | place: China | collected 2162 ... | reverse complement strand
CCGCATGGTCGACTACATCGAGATGGAGAAGGACGGCTTCTCCATCATGAAACTGCGCCCGCCGCAGGAGGTTCGCGGCTTCTCGCTCGAGGAACTCGACCTGCGCGGCCGCTACGGCGTCAACGTGCTGGCGATTCGCCGTCCCAAGCAGCGCTTCGAGTACGCGGACTCGTCGACGCGCATTAACGCCGACGACGAGATCATCGTATCGGGCGATTCGCATCTGTTGGAGTACTTCGCGAATAGGCCGTAGGCGGACTGTACGCAGGAGGGCCCCGCACAGTGATCTGTGCGGGGCCCTCCTATCGTCACGTGGGGACGAGGCCGGGGCCATTCACGCTCACGCGGCGAGGCAAAGCGCGGGCCTAGCCTCTGGTTGTCGTCGGCGCTCAGGGCACCGTCGACCACCAGAGGACCGGGTCATCCACTCAGCGATGATGATGATGATGACGGCGACGGGGATGGTGAGAGCCGCCATCGTGGCTGCTGCCACTCTTGCGACGGCGATGATTATTCCCGTCATTTCCGCTGTCGTGGTTGCCGTCATGCTGTTTGCGCGGTCGAGTTCCGTGGTCGTCGCTGCCGTTGTGAGGCTGCTCGTGCGGGCGCTTGCGGCGGTGCGACGAGTCATCGTCGCCGTCACCATCGCGACCGTAGTGATGGTGGTGCTTTTCTTCGCGCTCGTATTCGACATTGATTTCGGGGCTGAGCTCGATATTGGGGTTAATCTCCGTGTGATTGTCTTCGTTGATGTTCACGTCACCATTAACAATGGTGCCGTCGTTGTCACCATCAACGTAGACCTGGCGTCCGTCTTTGAGCACGTACGATTCTCCACGCTTGCCACCCGTCGATGCACCCTCACCGCAGCAGCCGCCGCCGGGAGCCTGGCAGTGCTCGCCGATGTGCTCAACGCCGCGGGTGAGGTTCTCGCCGACGGAGGTCATGACTGCGTAGATCGCCATAATCGCCTCGAGGGCGTTCGTGAGAATCTCGAGGACAGGCTCAATAAGGCCGACCCACTTGGAGACCTTACCGGTCACCTGTGCTGCTGCGGCGGGCGTCCCCAAGCCCAGAGTGCAGACCACTTCAGCGACAACCTCAAAACAGGTGACGACAATGTCAGCGATGGCGCTGACGATTGCATCGTGAATACTGTCAACGGAATCCGCGACCTTGTTCAGTGCCTCAGCGAACGCACCCGCCGCGTTGGCGACGCCGTCGATAGCACCGCAGACAATCCCCTGCTGGTCGAGGTATGCGCGCACAGCCTGGCCGTGCATGCTCGACATGGCACTTTCGGAGGTGCTCTGCAGCTCTTCGGCGACGGAGTAGAGGGAGCTCGAGATGGAATCCCAGCTCGCACTCATGCCGTACACCTGAGAGGAATCACCAGTCAGCTGATTGACCCAGGTCTTCAGGGGGTCCACATGCTGCAAGATCCACTCGACAACCATGCCCGCGATACCGCCGACCGGGTCGAGAACCAGGCTACCGGTTTCTTCCAAGATGGCTTTCGCCGAGTCGACAAGATTGTTCACCTCGCCGGCGCGCAGGTCCTGGGCGACGTTGTACAGCTCATCGATGACGCCCAAGCCCTCGGTCGGGGTGGTGTAGTCAATCTTCGGTGTGAATTCGGGGGATTCGACGCTCACTTCTTAACTCCTTCGAACAGGAAGCGACGCAGCGTGCGCTCTTCGTCCTGACGCTGGCGATAGAGGAACGTATCAATGTCCTTATCACCTCGATTATCCTGCCGTTCGAACAGGGAACGCACGTCATCCGCCTTCGTATCGGGGTGAGCCTTCGAGAACTCTTCGATACGGGCAGACTGGGCCTTCTCCTGTTGCTCAACAAAGCTGCGATAGCTTGCCTGCTGGTCGTTACGCTGCCTCGACATGAAGGTGTCGAACTCGCGGGAGGTGGCCTGCGGGTTGTCCTTCACGTACTGGCGAATTAGCGTTTCTTCCTCGGTGCGCTGGCGCGACAGGAAGTCGCTCATCGCATCCTGCTGCTCACGCTGGTTCGTCTCGATAAAGTCCCTGACGGGAGCAAGATCCTCACCGCGATGATCCTCTGCGTAGCGCACGAGAGCCTCTGCTTGGTCGGCCTTCTGACGCTCGTAGAACGTTGCCAGGTCAGCGTTTTCATCATTGCGCTGCTTCTCGAGGAACGCACGGAGCTGATCGTCATCGACGCACACTTTGTCATGGCCGCCGAGGAGGCTCGCAAAATCGTTCCCGCCACCGTGACCACCGGTACCGTCGGCGCCGTCTTTGCCGGTGCCGTCCTTACCGTCCTTGCCGGTGCCGTCCTTACCGTCCTTGCCGTCAGAACCGTCGGCGCCGTCCTTGCCGGTGCCGTCCTTACCGTCCTTGCCGTCTGAACCGTCCTTGCCGTCTGAACCGTCCTTACCGGTACCGTCCTTACCGTCCTTGCCGTCAGAACCGTCGGCGCCGTCCTTACCGTCCTTGCCGTCAGAACCGTCCTTGCCGTCTGAACCGTCCTTACCGGTACCGTCCTTACCGTCCTTGCCGTCAGAACCGTCCTTACCGGTACCGTCCTTACCGTCCTTACCGTCGTCGCCCTTATCGCCCTTATCGCCCTTGTCACCAGGTTTCTTCTCATCGTCGTCGTCCGGTGTACGCGGGGTCGGAGGCTCGGGAGTCGGCGTCGGAGGCTGGGGAGTCGGGGTCGGAGGCTGGGGAGTCGGGGAAGGAGGCTGGGGAGTCGGCGTCGGACCAGGGCCAGGGCCAGGACCAGGGCCAGGGCCAGGGCCAGGCTGGGGATCCTTCTGTTGCTCCTGAATCTTCTTCAGCTCATCTTCAATCTGCTTCTCCAGGTCGTCCATCTCCTGGGCCCACTGGAGCAGGCAGTTGACCAGACGTTCCTCCGCACCGGAGCAGTCAGAGATCATCTTCTTCAGATTTGTGATCTGCTTGTTGACCGGAGGGGCAAAGAAGGCACACATGAGACCAAAGGCGTTGCCACTAACCTGGCCTTGCGTCGAGCTAGCGACACCTACGCTTTCATTAAGGGTCGATGCACAGTCGCTCACCGTGGTCGCGTGATCACGGATGACCTCTGTATCGACGCCAAGATCGATCCCGCTCATCGTCGACCAGCACCCAGCGAGCCGAGGCTCGAATCGAGGCTATCGAGGTAGTTCTTGAGAGAACCGCCATCCTCACCGAAACGCATAGTCGTCTGTGTGCGCACGTAGTCGCGCATGTTGCGACCTGCGTCGGCGTAGGCCTCCATGATGGCCTCTTCAAGGTCACGCCCGCTGCCTTCAAGCGCTTCGTCATCGATCGACAACTTGACGAGTCGTCCATCCGGATCAACCTCAACCTCAACCTCGCGACGAGAGTCGAAACCCGCCGCCTTCGCGGTCTTGAGGAGTTCGACGAGGTCCCGAGCGTCAGCAGCGCGTTTCTCAGCGGCTGCCATCTGCGCCCGGAGGGTCTGCCTTACTTCTTCGGGGGTTTTCCCCATTGTCTCTACCATACGGTTATCCTAACTGAGTTCCTTGGCGCATGTGCGCCACTTCATCTGCCGAGACGACAATACCGCCTCTGTGGCGACCGGAAGCCGCCAATGCGTTCAGTATTTGAGAATACTTGCTCGCTCACGGGAATCACTCACTGCGCGTGATAGCGCGGGCTCGTGCCCAGGTGAGCCGGGTAACCGGATGCGCCCGAGCTCACAACTTTGTCGTCGATGCCTCGGTACACGTAGCTCTCATCATTGAGAATCGAACGCGGGTCCACAACCCCATCGTAGTAATCATCGATGAGATCAGGCGTCACCACGGGATTGCCCCCCTTCTCCTCAAAGGGGTGCACGTCCGGGTACTGAGTCGGATCAGACCCCAACAGCGCCACCGGATCGATCTCGCCATAACCGGTCCGATCGTTCCATGTCCCGCCTGATCCACGAGCCGTCGCTGCCAACGCCTGCAAAATCTGCTCGGTCGACACATTGTCATCGAATCGCTGCCAAGCCAACGCCAAGACACCAGCTACCAACGGAGCGGCAAACGAGGTCCCACTAGCGGCATAAAGCTCTCCGCCGTCTGCTCTTCTCCCGGTAAACTCACCAACGGTGGCCACAGTAACTCCGTCGCCCCAATTTGAGTATTCTGCCCAGCTGCCATCAGTCTTGAGCGCCGAAACACCGATCGCTCCACCCCACGCACCAACGAGATTGTCAGGATCGCGCTGACTGTCGTTACCCATTCCCCCAACAATCGGCACGCCTTCAACGACGGCTCGAGAAACCGCCCACTGCATCGCCTTGGCGTCCCTCTTGGTAAAGGTCGCTGAGATCGAAATGATGTCAACGCCGTCATTCAATGCCTGTTCGATCAGCGACGCCTGATCTCCCAGCGCCGATCGGTTCATCCCCAGCCCGCAGTCTGAACCCGCGTCGTTGGGCGAGTGAGCCACAGCATAGTTGTAGATCGTCGCGCCAGGGGCCACACCAAAGTCCGGAGCAACGAGGAGCTGAGCGATGAACGTGGCGTGGTCATTGGATTTCGCACTCGTAGTAATGGTGCACGCGGTCATATCCTGGATGTCCGCACCCTGCAGCTCGGGAATCGACGTATCGATGCGACCATCGATGACCGCGATGACCACGCCTTCACCCGTGTAGCCCTGAGCATGCAGCGACGCCAACGAGTAGCGCGAATAGTAGGCCTGATCGGCGGCCGTGACCTTGCGATCCACCGCCTCCGCAGGGGCCGCCGGGGCAAGGGGCGAGAGCACCGCCGTCAGGGCCAGCGCGCAGGCCGAGGCCAGAACGGATAGGGCACGCAGGCCTCGCGAACGAACCTTCGAAGGGATCATGTCCATTTTCCTTTCATCAAAAGACGCTGACGCAACGATCACTGCGCGTGGTAGCGCGGGCTCGTGCCCAGGTGAGCCGGGTAACCGGACGCACCCGAACTCGCCACCTTCTCATCGAGCCCCCGGTACACATACGTGTCGTCGTTGTAAATCGAGCTCGGGTTCACGAGGCCATCGTAGTAATCATCGATGTCATCCGGGGTCACGACGGAGTCACCGTTCTTCTCTTCGAAGGGGTTCTCGTCTGGATACCGCGAGGGATCAGACCCCAACAGAGCCACCGGATCGACCTCGCCATAACCGGTGCGCTCATTCCACTGACCTCCCCACCCCGACGCGGTCGCGGCGAGTGCCTGCAAAATCTGATACCCCGTCACTCCGTCATCAAAACCGGACCATGCCAGGGCTAGCACTCCCGCAACCAAGGGTGCGGAGTTCGAAGTACCCGCTGTTGTGACGACTTTATTGGTACTGGCCTGACGCGCAGTCATCTCTCCCACTGCAGCAATGGAAACCCCGTCACCGTAGTTCGAGTAATCCGCAAAGCGCCCATCAGTTTCAAGCGCCGCGACGCCAATAACCCCGCCCCAGGCCCCCACTCGGTCGGTGCGATTACGCTCCCCATCATTGCCCATCGAACCAACAATCGGTACACCGTCAACGGCAGCGCGCGCTACTGCCCATTTCAATGATTCACTGTCCCTCGACGCATAGTTAGAAGAGATTGAGATGATATCTACGCCGTCATTCAGGGCTTGTTCAATCAGCACGGATTGATCTGCGTAGGCCGTTGAGCGCGCGCCCAGGTTGCAGTCTCCGCCCGCTTCACTTTTTGTACCCGCCTGGGCATAGCTGTAGAGCGTCGCGCCGGGAGCGACTCCGAAGTCCGGGGCAACCAGAAGCTGAGCAAGAAATGTTGCATGATCGTTCGACTCCGCGTCGGGCGTGACCTGACACGGGGTCTTGTCTTGAATATCGGCCCCTTGCAGCTCCGGAATCGAGGTGTCAACGTGACCGTCGATGAGCGCAATGACCACGCCTTCACCCGTGTACCCCTGGGCATGTAGCGACGCCAACGAGTAGCGCGAATAGTAGGCCTGATCGGCGGCAGTGACCTTGCGATCCACCGCCTCCGCAGGGGCCGCCGGGGCGACGGGCGAGAGCACTGCCATCAGGGCCAGCGCGCACGCCGACGCCATCACACACAGCACACGCACGCCTCGGCGACGGCCGTCTAATATCCTCACTGGTCTTGTTCCTCTCGTTACACGTTGGGAGAACGTAGCGGGCTCAGGGGCTGGCCTCGCCACAGGCATGCACCACCACACCGGAGATCACGCCAGGTCGTCTCCCTTGTCCTCCTCGACCACGGTAGGCCTGCCGCGCAAGTGCGACAGGATGACGAGGCCTCCGATCAGCGACGCCCCGAGGACGGCGATCGCGGACACGATGTAGGAGCGAATGGTCAGGTTGTTATCGCGCGAGGTCAAGTCGGCCGAGGCCACGGCCGGCCGGGCGGGGGCGGGGTGCTCTGCGGCGTTGGGATGCTCGGGCCCGAACCTGGTGCCGATGTCGGTGAAGGTGAGGGCGTCGAAGGGTGCGACGATACCCCAGCCGAGGGCGTCGGTACGCTGATCGGGGGTTCCGCGTAGGGCGGTCACTTCGAGGCGATACTTCCACATGTCGGGCCCCTCATCTGGGTAGGCCGAGGCCACGAGGGCCGCGAAGCCGCCCGCGTACGCGGTCGCGTAGGACGAGGACGGCAGCGGCTGGTCGCCCTCATATCCGCCGACGAGGCAGTCGGCCTGATCGAACCATGTGGTGAGGATGACGCTGGCGGGCACGGCGAGCTTGACGTGCGCGCCCTTCACCTGCTGATCCGAAGCTGATCCGTCGGCGTTCGACGCGGTCACGCCGAGCACGCCAGGGTAGGCGGCCGGGTAGACGACGTGATCCGCCTCCTGACCCTGGTACACGTTGCCGGTCGAGGCCACGACGAGGGCACGCCCGCGCACGGCCTTAATGGCAGCTTCCAGCTGCGGGTCACCCTCGGGGGCGGACTGTGCGACGACGATGATCTGCGCGCCCTGGTCGGCCGCCCACTGGATCCCGCGACCCACCTTCGACATGAAGGTCTCTTCGCCTTCCTTGTGCGGGCGGTTGTCCTGAACCCCGCTATCGACGCGCACCGGGAGGATCTTCGCCTCAGGGGCGACGCCAATAAGGCCTGATCCCATCTCCTTGGGCAGCTCGCGCGCGGCGATCGCACCGGCGATGGCGGTGCCGTGCTCGCCGATGTCGACGCGCCCGTCGGTGTTCTCACCGCTCAGGTCGATGCCGGGGAGCACCACGGGCCCGTCCGGGCCCTGGAAGTGCTGGTTGCCGGCGGCCACACCCGAGTCAACGATCGCGACCGTCACTCCGCGGCCTCGTGAGATCTCCCAGGCTCGACGCACTCCGACGGCGTCGAAGATGGCGGGGGCCTGCTTGATGTACGAGGGTGAGTTCTGCGAACATTCGCCGCCCTCGGAATCGCTTGCGGGCGTCGTCGCCGACGACGAGGGAGTCGCCGTCGGAGTCGGGCGCACGCTCGGGGTCGGCACCGGGTCAGCGTGGGCGACACCGGGGCCGAACGCACCGGAGCCTTCAGGCGCGACGACCGGTGCCGTGATGGGCACGAGCGCAAGTCCTGCGATCAGCGAGGCCCCGACGAGGCCTCGGCCCAGAGACCGGGAACGCGTGCGGCGGCTGCTCACTTGAGCCCCACTGAGGCGGCTGCAGCCTTCGGCGACATCTCGGAGCCCGGCGGGATGAGTTCGCCCCACGCACGCGGGACCGACGCGGCATCTGACGCGCTCCAGCCGAGGGCGTTCATGGAGACGGACGGAACATCGCCAAGGGAGTGACGGAAGCCCATATCGGAGATGAAGACGTAGGATGCTGCCTCGCCGCCACCGCCCGACGTGAGTGCAAGGAGGGCGCCAGATCCGCCTGCGACAGTGACGTTGCGCGTCGTGGACGGCCCCTTCGGAGACTGGAGAGATTCCGCATCGTAGGATGCTTCGATCGCGCGCTTCTCGGGCATGGTGACTAGGTCAAACTTCGGGTTGAGTCGATCGGTGTTGTCCATCTTGGCGCACAGGACCGTCCGGCTGGCCGCGTCGCGCCTCTCGTCGAACCACTCGGGTGCCTCAAAGTCCTCGACGTCGGGCCAATCATCACCGACGAAGACCGCTTGGACGGGCTCGACGTACTTGAACATCTCGGTGGGGAACTTTTTGGAGGGCGGGGCATCCTGGTACAGGCGCGCCGCCGTCGAGTTGAAGACCACCAGATGCGAGTCGTCGATCACCAGGTAGGAGTTTTTGACCTGACCGGCGGAATCGACCTGATCAAGGACCATTCCGATGGTGATGCTCTCGTTCTTCAGGTCACCGGGCAGGTTCGCGGCAGGCTGCCCCGCGTTCTCAATGTCGTTGTAGCTCCAGGGACGCAGAGGCGTGCCCGATGGGAAGAGGTCGAGCCACTCGGGTTCAACAGTGATCGGATAGCTGGCCAGGTTCTGGAAGGACAGCGCCCAGTCGCCCAGGCGGCTCACGCTGGAGTCGATGTAGTACTTCTTGCCTTTTTCACGATCAACGAAATACCTGTCTCCGCTGCCGGTCGCCTGCACGAGCGCGGATGTCGCCTGCTTGACGGGGAAATTGTCCGCGGGCAGTTCCCTGGCGATCCACGTGTGGTAGCCGGACTCCATGTCGCAGGAGAGCCACTGCTTGCTCAGCATGTCGGTTAGTGGCACATCATCGGGCACATCGGGCAGACCGATCTGGGCGCCGCGAGGAATATTCTCGAGGGACGCCGCTGAGGCCTGGATGGTCGTCAGCTTCGATTCGGGGCTGAGGAGCCTAGCGGTGGTCACGTTCGCGATCGGATGGAGGACGCCGTTTGCCCAGAAATAGCGGGCACCCGTCCCCTTGACGTCGATCAGCTCGTACTGTGACTCCCCGAGTTTCGGGTTCGGCGCGAAAATCCGCATGCCGATTCCCACCACGCTCAGAATAACGGCGACCACGAGCCCGAAGATGAGGGGGCGCACGGGCGAGGGTGTATCGACCTCGCGCCCGTCGGGCGTGCCGGAGGTGAAGGCCGTGATCAGGCGGTTTCGATTGAAGCGCTGGGCTTCGAGAATGTCTTTACTCGACGGCATGACTCAGCTCCACAGGTAGACGGCCAGGGGAAGCAGAACAAACAGCGACAGCACCGAGATCGTGTCGGCGAGGCGCGTCAGATGCGGGCGTGCACGAGGCCCGACGACGTTGGTGACGACGAGGACGAGGGCGGTCGCGATCGCCGACAGCGTCAGCCACGGCATCGTCCTCGGGTCCGCGTAGGCGCCAAGCACGGTGGCCACGAGGATCACAATGAGGCCGGTGAGAGCACCGAGAAGCACCTCGACGCGCGCGCGGATCGAACGCGTCTGGAGAACGAGAGAGACCGCACCGAGCACGATGAGGGTCAGCGGTAGGGAGGTCGACCGCGTTTCGGGTGCCGTCATCAGGGCGACGGCCAGGAAGAGAGCGGCGATCGCCCCGCCGGCGCGCAGGGCGACGACGAATACGAAGGAGGTGCTGACCTGGTCAGTGATGCCCTTCGCGGGGATCTGCTCAATCGTGTCCGCGTCGAGGATGCGCACGGGGATGTGGGCCAGCGCAATCCAGGGCGCGACCTGGAGAAGCACAATGATCAGAGCGAAGAGAATGGCGGAGATACCGGCCTGAGAGAGCTGACCGAGCCGAACCAGGAGACCGGTGGCGGCCAAGACTGTACCGACAACGAGAGGGGCCGCGATGGAGATTCGATACCGCTTGGGCAGCGTGAGGACTGCGAGGGAACCAATCAGGAGGCCGAGGCCGGTCCACCCCCAGCCGGCTGTGTCCCAGTGGCTCTCGCTCAGGCGCAGAGCCGCCGCAGCCGTCAGGAAGGGGACGGTGTGCGCCAGCGCGATGCCGCTTGCTTGGGGGTACTTGCGGGTCATCACGGCGGACGTCGCAGTCACGAGGAGGGCTGCCACGATTCCGATCGCGCCGGCGATGAAGTCGTACCTCGTGACGGAATGAGGATCGAGGGCAGTGAGGGCGTCCGGAGGCGTGGTCGCCAGGAGGAGGGCGGCGACGAAGACGAGGCCGGCGGCAGACAGCGCGGCAAGAGTGCGAGCGTCCTCACGTGTCCAAGGAGTGGACACTCTTTCGACGACTTGACCGACTGCTTCCGTGAGATCGTCGTAGACCATATCGGCAGCGCCCTCACCCAGCGGCTCGAGGGTGAGCGCCGCACCGGCGCGCACTCCCTGCGCGGACAAGGACTTGGATTGGTCGAGGAGACGGCCCGAGGCCGTACGCACTGCGAAGCCGTCATTCGTTGGCTGATCAGTGAAAGCTCCCACCGTTTCAGCCATTCCGGGGAGCAGCTCCACCAGGGGAATCGACTGCGGAAGCGTCACGTCACTACGGTCGACGCCGTACGTGATCGTGAGCGGAATCAGCGCCACTCCTCGAGATGTTTTCGATGCCATTGGGTCCTCCCGAATGCCGCGTGATGGGGTTTTTGGCTACACGACACAACCCTGTAAGTCTAGATTCTCGGTCAGGTTTTGTCATGATTTTTCCGTAACATCGAAAAAAATGATGAAAACATGGTTAGTATTCATGTGTCCCCATGCTCTCACGCATTCCGGCGAGAGAGTCCACTCATACAAATGGAGGTTCACATGGCAGACCAGAGGGCCGCAGAAGGCGCCCTTAAGCAGGGTTTCGCGGCGGTTGAGTCCACCAAGGCCGACATCGACAGCCACCTCAAGCGTCTTGAGGGCGACCTGTCGACCATCGGCAGCTCCTGGCAGGGCGCTGCGTCGGTGCAGTTCTCTTCGCTGATGACTCAGTGGCAGGAGAACGCAGCAAAGGTTAACCAGGCTCTTCAGGATCTCGCTGACAACCTGCGCGCCACCGATTCGTCGATGGAAGCCAACGAGTCCGAGACCGAGAACTCGTTCAGCCAGCTGCTCGGCGGCCTGTGAGAGATTAGATTAGGAGACTGACATGGATTTCCAGGTAAATTACGGCGCTCTTGACGCCGCTGCCGCTGACATCAACACCGGTGCCGCTAACCTGCAGAACTGCCTCGACGATCTCGAGCAGACGCTGAACCAGCTGCGCTCGTCGTGGGAAGGTCAGACGCAGGAAGCCTACGACGTTGCTCAGCGTCAGTGGAACCAGGGCCTCGAGGGCCTGAAGGACGTGCTGCGCCGCACCTCCGCCGCCGTTGACTCGGCTCGTTCCAACTACCAGACGACGGACCAGTCCAACGCTGCCCGTTTCTGAGAGCATGAGCGCCTAGCGCTACGGGAGGGGTCGCCCCATCGGGGCGGCCCCTTTTCGTACCCACGAGCGCTCGATTCCACGCTCGGACCCAACCGGCTATTTCTCGCCTTGCCTCGACCAGCATGAATTTCCCATTCGGTTAAATCGGGCTGGGATCATGCATGTACCAAACCGCCGCCGTCCCCTATCGGGACGGCGGCGGTCGCTATTGGGAGGATCAGCCAGGCGAGGAGATCGGTGCCCGCACGGATCAGCGCGGCAACTGAATCAGTGCACCGAGTCGGCGTCGGCGTAGACGATCGTGGCCCTCCGGTCGCCCATGATGACCTCGGTACCGGCGGGCACCTCGACGGCCTGTCCGCCCGTCAGCTCCATGACGCGGCCATCGGGCGTGCGAATCTGCGTGCCGTTCGCGGAGAAGGAGTCTTCGATCCAGGCGCCGGTGGACGTGGGGCCCAGCCGCATGTGCGTGCGCGAGAGCGACATCGTGGCGTCGGGAACGACGACCGCACGCGATCCCTCGACGGCTGCGGGCGCACGACCGAGCGTCACCGGCATGTCGATGAGCTCGCGCTGCCCGGAGTCGAAGATGAGCCACAGGAGCTGCGTGCGCGCCGGCGTCGCGGGCGCGCCCCACTGGGACTGGCCGGCCCCACCCCACTGGGAGGCACCGGAGCGCTGCGCGGCCTGCACGTCGCGGCGACTCGGCGGAGGGCCGGGCACGCCCGATGCGGGGGCCGTGAACTGCGGCTCTCCACCATACGAGGCCTGGGCGGGCTGAGGGGGCACCTGCTGAGAGGGAGCTCCCCAGCTGGGCGGAGCAGGCACCTGGCCGGCTGCGGGTACGGCAGGCGCCGACGCGGCGGGCACGCTGGGCACCGGAGGCGCCGCGGGGGCAGCGGGCACGGCCGGTGTCGCGGGACGCTGGGGCGCGGGGCGGTGCGTATCCGGCGTTCCCTGGGGCGGCGCGAGGAGCGCCTCGAACTCGTTGGGCTCGCGCGCAGCAGACACGCTGGGCGCAGCGGGCATGCTGGGCACCGCCGGCGCGCTGGGGG
>ERZ773001.717-NODE-717-length-12286-cov-6.89216_pt1 | contig 12286 bp, 10 predicted proteins | sample MGYA00511673_ERZ773001 | MGnify/ENA primary metagenome ERZ773001 (study PRJEB29015, sample SAMEA2738091) | human oral metagenome | biome: human oral; feature: human-associated habitat; material: saliva | place: China | collected 2162 ... | reverse complement strand
AATTCACAATATGAACTTCAGGATCATGTGAACAATACAATGTATCCAAACGAACTAAGAATTCTTCTGCATCTTCTTTGGATGGGAATGTTCTAACTGGTTCAGAAACACCATTTACGATAAATGTTACATCAAACATATCATCTGTATTGTAGACAGCTGAAATTGTCATTGCTTGAATCTGTGTAGGAACATAGTATTTTGTTTCCTTTTCACGTACAACTTTTAAAATCATATCAATTATCCTCCGAAAAACTTTTATCTATATAAATCATATCATTTACTGAAGGTTTCAACTAAGAAATATTTCCATTTTTGATATCTTCAAACATGCGAATAGCTGTCTTCATAAAGTTATCATTCGCATTAGCTAGAATTTGTTTTTCACATAGTTCTTTATCTGTTGTTGCATAGAACTTTGTAATACCGTGTTCATATAACGCTTCATAGCCATCTCCAAGACAACCGCAGATTGCGATAACTGGGATATTTCTTTCTTTACAACGTCTACCAATACCATATAGCACTTTGCCATGCAGTGTTTGTGCATCTGCTCTTCCTTCACCGCTGATAACATAATCTACGCCATCCAACATCCGATCAAAGTTTATTAAATCCATCACAACTTCAATTCCAGACTTCATTTCCCCTAATAGGAATAATGAGAAGGCTGCGCCCATTCCACCTGCTGCACCAGAGCCAGGAATATCATTAACATCTTTCCCAAATGTTTGAAGTAAAACCTGACGGTAGTTTTCCATACCCTTTTCAAGCTCTGCTTGTACTTCGGCTGTAGCGCCTTTTTGTTTTCCATAGCACATCGTCGCACCTGTTGGACCACATAAAGGATTATCCACATCACACATGATTGTAAACTTGGCTTCTTGTACCAGTGGATTCATGCATGAAGTATCGATTGTGACGATATCTTTTAGACTATCACCAATTCCTTTTACTTCATTTCCATCTTTATCTAAGAAGTGTACACCTAGTGCCTGCATCGCACCAATACCACCATCATTTGTGGATGTTCCACCAATCGCAATCTTAATATCACGAATTCCATCTTCAAGAATATGGGCAATTAATTCACCAACACCATAGGATGATGTATAGCGAGGGTCTCTTTGTTCTACTGATACTAGTGGTAATCCTACAACTTCTGCCACTTCTAAAATGGCTTCTTTTTGATTCACTAAACCAAACTTTGCTTCTCTTCGTTTCATGTATGGCCCATGTATTGGTACATACATAATTGAACCTCGCAGATTACGAGTAACAGTTTCCACTGTACCTTCTCCACCATCTGCCATTGTTACATCGATATATTCCACACTTCCAAGCACACGATGTGTCGCATGTCTTAACAAGCGATTAATATTGATAGCACTCATCGTACCTTTGAATGAATCGGGGGCAAATAAAAATTTCATACGTCCTCCTGCTGTCGACATTTTTATTATGATATCATTCTCAAACATTTTTCGCATTAAAAAAGTGATTGATGATACTCTCATCAACCACTTATTCGCGACGTAATGCATCGATCGGATTTAAATTTGCGGCCTTGTATGATGGTAAGATACCAAACACAATACCAATTAACATTGAGAATAATACCGCAAAGATAGAAGCTTCTACGCTGATCGCAATCGGTGTTCCATTTAACTTCGATATCAAGAATGCAAGTATGACACCTGAGATAACTCCAATCACACCACCCGTCGATGTAAGAACGACTGCTTCCGTTAAGAATTGAATTAGAATCGATTTCTTAGGCGCTCCAATTGCCTTCTTCAAACCAATCTCACGCGTTCTTTCGGTTACGCTTACTAACATGATATTCATAACACCAATACCACCAACGAGTAAGGAAATACCCGCAATCCACAACAACATTGTATTTGTTGCTTGAGATAGTTGTTGAATTTGTTTAGCTTGCTTCATCAAGTCTTCTGACTTATAACTTGTTTCGTTATTGCCAGTTGCTGTAGCATTTAAAATCTCTTCTGCTTGCTTACCGATTGTAGTCATAGAGTTTGTATCTGTTGCACGTAAGATTACATTTTCTGGCTCATCATATTGATATAAGAGTGGCCATACTGATGTAGGTACATATACTTTTCCAGAAGTATCCTGGTTATATGTATAGTAATCATTCATGTTTTTGATTGTTGGTTCAAACTCTACCGCTGGTGAAACTACACCAACAACCACAAATGGTTCCTTTTGAATTTCTACAGTTTTTCCAATCGGATTTTCTCCTTGGAATAACTGTTCTGCAGAAACCTTATCCAATAAACAAACCTTACGATTGTTTTCGATATCATTTGTAGAGAAAGCTCTACCACGACTGACTACTAAGCCATTTGTCTGTAAATATGCATCATCGATACCGTATACATATCCACCTGTTAAGGAGTTTGTCAGATGGAATACACCATCATATACCTGACGGCGATGATAGAGTGATACATTCACTACACCAGGAATATTCTTTAAATCATCTTTTTGAGAAGAAGAGATTTCTCTGTATTTACCAGGGATACCCTGTCCAAAGTCATATTCCCAGTCACCTTGTGTCATGCGTACATTGACTGTATTAACACCTGAACCGATAAGGTTGGTTTGAATCTGTTCATTTGTACCTTTGATTGTGGAAACGATAGCGATGATTGCCGCAATACCGATAATAATTCCTAGCATTGTTAGAATCGAACGCATCTTATGTGATAGGATTCCACGAATAGATAATCTAATATTTTCAACCATTAGTAGCCTCCATACATATTGTCTTCCATACCGATTTGTGTACGAGTACCTTCGATCGCACCATCACCATATGGGAAAGCAATATAGTCTGTATCTGAAAGGCCAGATAATACTTCTGTCGACATATTGAAATATACCTTACCAGTCTTGATATATGTCTTAACAAGCTTACCATCTACATCCTTCATAACATACTTCTGTCCGTGTTCATCACGGATGAAAGCGTTGCTGAGATAAATAGAAGATGTATCTGTATTCTCTTGTTGAATTGATAAGGCGAGATAAGAACCTTGTTTTAAATCATCACCCTTTTCAATATATGCAGTAAAACCATACATTGAAACATTTGGATTACCGCCATAGAAACCTTCCCCTGAATTTGTTGGGAAGTTATCAATATGTGTTACGACTGCTTCATAGATAGATCCTGTTTCATAACTTGTAACAGATACTTTTGTACCCTTTTGAATTGTTGCTAATAATAACTCAGAGATAGAACCCTTTACTTCTGTACCCGTTCCACCTGCAACAGTTAAGAATGGTGTTCCATCTGTAGGAACATTGTTCATATCCTTTAGACCTTTAATAACACCACTACGTTTTGCGTAAACAACACCATCTGCTAATTGTGTCTGTAGTTCTGATAGTTCAAGTTGTTTACGACGAACATCGATATCATACTCACGAACTTCTGATTCCTTGGCATGAATTGCGCGTACAAGTTCAGAAGCTGTCATACCCTCTGGTTCAATTTCAGGTACAGATGGTTCTGGTTCGATAAGATTCTCACGAATCTTACGTGTCTGAATATCAAGTTTTGCCATATCATCTGTTACAGTACCTAAGATTGACTTTAACTTATCTACAGATACCAACCAAGAATCCTCAAGACCCTTCGTCTTATCATCCTCTGCATAAACATCTATAGAAACGTAGAATGTCTTTCCATCTGTTTCTGCTTTCTGGATAAGTTCTTTAATGAACTTACCAGAAAGGAAGCCATCATGTTTAATCGCAAAGTGATATGGATTTGCCTTTGTGCCCTTTGCGTATGTATTTACAGCAGGAACTGCTGGCGTTGGCGTAGGAGCAGGTGTTGGGGTAGGAGTTGGTGTGGCTGTTGGATCTGGAGTTGGTGTTGGTGTTGGAGTCGGAGTCGTTGAAGCTGTTGGCTCATCGAGATCCTTTGTAAACTCTGTGTCTTCATCCGTTAATGCATTCAGATAGTTCCATACTTTATGTTCTTCTACCTGTGTCACTGCTTCTGTATCCACTTTATATTCTGGCTCTGGTGCAGGAGTCGATGGTGGTGCTACCCTTCTTTCCACCGGCTTTGTATTTTGTAGTTGTCGTAATTCTTTTCTAGCTTGTTCTAAACGAAGTTGTGTCGTAGAAATTTCAAGTTTCTTTAGTTCTACGGTATAGTTCAAACTTGTAATATCATACTCCAGCAATTTATCACCAACTGATACTGCTTGTCCTTCGGTAACATATACCGCAGTAATAATTTGAGATACAGATGGTGTAACAGTCTGTGTAGCTGGATCAGATACCAAACCACTCATCTGTGATTCCATCGGATTACCACCCATATTCATTGCACTAACTTGCACAACATCCACCTTACGGGATGCCTTGCGGAATTGGAGAATTCCAAAGTATCCAAGTACCAAGGCCGCAACAATAGAAACACTAATAATAACTCGTTTTTTATTCATGCGTGCCCTCCTGTATCATGCCATCAATGATATGAATGACACGCTTTGCCTTGCTTGCGACATGCGCATCGTGCGTAATCATAACAATTGTGACACCTTCTTTATTCAGTTCTTCGAATAATTCCATAACCTGTTTACCAGATTTTTGGTCTAGCGCACCAGTTGGCTCATCCGCTAAGAGAATACGTGGATGATTAATTAGTGCACGTGCAATCGCTACACGTTGTTTTTGACCACCAGATAATTGATTTGGCTTGAAGTTTACACGTTCACCCAAACCAACCTTTGTCAGTACTTCAACGGCTGCTTTTTCACGTTCAGCCTTTGGAACACCCGCATATACAAGTGGTAAGGCAACATTTTCAATTGCTGTTTCACCTGGTAAAAGTTCAAATGTCTGAAATACGAAACCAATCTTTTTTAAACGTACTTCTGATAATTCATTCTCAGAAATGCGTGAAATATCTGCGCCATCTAATTCATAGGTTCCTTCTGTACAGCGATCTAAACAACCAATGATATTCATTAAAGTTGTTTTGCCTGAACCAGAAGGACCCATAATTGCGACATACTCACCTTCCGCAACCTGTATAGAAACATTCTTCAATACAGGCACTTCAATGGTGCCGCCATAACTTTTATAGATTCCTTGTAAGTTCAATAACATACTTATTCTCCACTTCCCACTGTAGAGATTGATTCTGTCTTCATACCTTCTTTGTATTCTTCCATTGGCCATGCAATACTATCAGATTCAGATACACCAGATTTAATTTCATATTGGTATAAGTTCTGATCTAATTCGCCAACCTCAACTTCACGCTTCTCTAAGCGATGATTCTTATTGGCAACCCAAAGATATGCTTTCTCGCCTTCCATTACAACATAAGACGCGTCTAACCAAATACCATCTTTCTTTACAGCAGTGCCATTATTCTTTTCTAGATACACGTGCTGACCTAGCATTAAGCCATCCGAAGAATCTAATGAAATATAGAACGGATATGTGCTCGCCTTTTCAGAACTACTTGAACCACCCATGCTGTACATATCATTTTGTTTTGCGTTTGGTTCTGTCTTAATTTCTGTAATCTTACCGGTCCAGAACTTTGTTTCATCTGTTCTAGAACGTACAATCATTTCTTGTCCAAGCGAAATAGATGTAATGGAAGTTTCATCAATTGTACCCTTTACTCTAAATTCACCAGATTGTGAGATTTCGATAAAGGCTGCTGTATTACCTTGCGTATCTGTACTATTTTCATTGATAGCCTTAATAGTACCGGTTGTATTAGCAAGCACATCCGCAGTATCGATTTCTTTTTGTTTTGCAGCTAAATCCAACTGTTTTTGTTGGATAGATAACTGTGCAACACGAATATCATTTTCCGCAATTGCAACCTGGCTGGTATCACCGCTAGCCTTATATTCAGAGATTGCATTATTCTTGTCCGTAATTGTGCCTCTTAATGATTCAATATCTAGATTGATTGAACTAATTTGTTTCTGTGCTTCTGAAACATCATAGCGGAAAAGAACTGTTGTAGGAATTACCTGATCACCAACAGATACAAATACTTGTTCAATCTTCTTTTCTTGGTTTTTATTCACCTTTACACTCTGCTGGGATTCTACTACACCAGAGTAACGATCATTTCCACCACCAGAAAAACCCATGATATTACTAATGGTATCTACGTAGGCAACTGTTCCTCCACTAGCACCACCTAGATTCCTTTGGAAAAAGGTAAATATTGTAGCGACAATCGCCACAACCACAACAAGTACCGCAATCAAAATCTTTTTATTTTTTAACATACAATTCTCCTGTATCTTCTATAACAGTTTATATCTAGCAAAATGATATCTTTTCTATGATATAACTAGACTCTTTAACAATATTCTACCATCTTGCAAGTTTAGTATATATAACAAAAGTGACAATTCCGTTACAAACCAACTATAATATTCTTATGAATAAATTAAGACGACTCATTCCACTTGTGATTACGGCTATTTTACTTATCACAAATATCTATTTTTATCAGGAATATCACAAATTAGACCAAACAAATACCATGTTTTCCATTACAATCATCGTATTGATTTTATCTATTATACTGAAGTGGTTACCACATAAGCCAAAGATAGACACATTTGTCAAAGTGATTACAATCTTACTAGTTCCATTGCTCATTGAAATGGCAGTTGAACTTTGTAATAACAATCTTCTTTCCGATATCGAAGGTATCGGTAATGTATTTGTTAACTACGGTATTATCCTTCTGATTACGATGATATTCTATGTACTACTTGCAAGCATGAAAATCTCTTTTGCGATTACCACAGTTGTTCTATGTATTTTCGGAATCGCAAACATGTATGTAAAACAGTTTAAAGGTATCCCTCTTTTACCATGGGATTTAAGCGTGATTAAAACAGCAGCCGGTGTCGCATCCAACTATCAACTAACATTCAATGTACAAATACTCTTTACGCTAACTATTATCAATATCATTTTTGCGTTATTATTCTGGCTACCAAAAGCACAGAAAACAAAACAGCAAATCCTCTATCGCACAACTTGTCTTTTCCTTTCAGCCGCGATTCTAATCACTTTCTATGGTACGAATTTCTTCCAAGTTACGCTTGGCGCAACACCAGACTTCTTCAATCAAGCAAGAGGTTACGAAAACTATGGTGCGATTGCGGAATTCTTCGTAAATACACGCTACTTATCACTAGAAAAACCACATGGATATAATGTAGAAACACTTGCGACACAATTAAAAGAGAATACAGTTTCAACAAAAACCATTACAGAAACAGCACTTGGACAACATCCAAATGCAACGGTAGAACATCCAAATATCATTACGATTATGAATGAAGCGTTCTCAGATTTACAAGTGATTGGAAAATTTGAAACCGATAAAGAGTATCTTTCCTTTGAAAATAGTATGAAAGATGATAAAAATACCATTCAAGGAAATGTATATGTTTCTACAATCGGAACAGGAACAAGTAATACTGAATATGAATTCTTAACCGGTAACTCTATGGCCTTTTTACCAATTGGTTCAAATGCCTATACGCTTTATGAAAAACATACTCAACCTGGTTTTGCGATGACGTTATCGGATCAAAACTATAGTACAACCGCCTTTCATCCTTACTACAAAGAAAACTGGAATCGTGTGAATACCTATCAATACATGAACTTTGATCGATATATCGGTATGGAGGATATTTCAAATTATCAGAAGCTACGAAACTACATCTCAGATGAATGGGATTTCCAACATATTATTGATTTATACGAAAAACGCGATACATCAAAACCATTCTTCATGTTTAATGTGACAATGCAAAATCACTCCCCATATAATACAGGGTTACTTCACGATGTCCATATCACTTCTATGAAGGGTGACTATCCACAAACAGAGGAATATCTCAGTGTCATTCGCCGTAGTGATATGGCTTTAGAACAACTTGTAAATTACTTTAAGAATGTCTCTGAGCCAACGATTATCCTTATGTATGGAGACCACCAACCTTTTATTGAAGATGAATTCTATGAAGAACTGTATGGTAAGAGTCTACACGATCTAAGTGATGCGGAAAACCAACGTAGATATATCACCCATTTCTTTATGTGGGCCAACTATGATATTCCAAGTGGCACAATCCCTTATATCAGTGCAAACTATCTCAGCACCTTACTTGCGGAAAACGCAAATGTTAAGCTAACGCCATATCAAAACTTCCAACAGAATATATATCAGGATGTACCTGTCGTATCTGCACTAGGTTGTATTGATAAAGATGGTAACTACTTTGTATATGGGGATGAAAATGCACATTCCAATAGACTTCAAACGTATGCACAACTTGCCTATAACAACCTCATTGAAGAAGAGAAACGGAAAAATGAATTATTCACTCTTCTTCCTACAAATTCAAAATAAGTACTGTATAATGTCCTTATGAACGGAATTCAATACGAACGCAGTTGTGCAAAATACCTATCCTCACTAGGATATAAAAATATAACTCTTACGAAGGCAAGTGGTGATCAAGGCATTGATATCATCGCTACCAAAGGAAGCTTGAAATATGGTTTTCAGTGTAAGTACTACAGTGGAACTGTAGGTAATGATGCGGTTCAACAAGCCTTCTCTGGTATCGCTTATTACAAACTAGACAAAGCAGTTGTGATTACAAATAGCGACTTCTCCTCTGGTGCTCGTAAGTTAGCAGAAGAAGTAGATGTCCTATTATGGGACCATGTTGACCCAATGGAAGAAGATAGTCGATATACGCTTTATCAAGTGATGGCAATTCTACTCTTTGGTTGGTCTATTATTCAGCTCTATCAAATTTTCTATAGTATTGAGCCAACCAAAGACTATCAGTTTATTTCATATAGTCTATTGTTTATCTCATCCTTCTTACAGGCAATTCCACATCATGCAAGAATCGCAACAGGTATCGCACTCATACTGTCTTCCATTCATGCATATATGTATTCTGTACAGAAGACATTCTCACTTTTTACACTAGATTATTATCAAATTGTGCTATTTGTCTTTATTATCATCACATTCATTCGACTAGTTTATTACATTAAAAAGTATTCTATACGAAGACAAGCCAATAAACGCAATCAGTTACGTCAAGATATTCAACAGACGCGTCATACTATTGCGCAGAATATGGCAGAGATATTAGCGAATGAATTTGATTGTAACGTGAAAGTAATTGACACAAAAGTAAAAGATAACAATCTCATTATTACTTTACAAACAAATCGTACACAGACAAATCAATTAGTAACTGTAGAAGAAAAACTAAATCATATCCAAGATAATATTCAAATTGAACTACGTGCTACAGCACTACACATGATTGAACTAACAATAAAAGCCAGTCACTAAGACTGGCTTTGTTTTTCTTTCACTTTTCTAAGGAAGTCACTAACCCAATCAGAATCAACTTCAACCGATTCATCCTCAGCGAGATATGGTTTATAGTGTTCCTCTAACGTTTGATATAGCTCTTTGGTAAAAGGAACTTCTCCAACAATAGCTTTTCCAGATTGAATTAAGAATGCATACTCTTCACCACTCGTATTAAAGTACATATGATCAATCTCTAGACCCTGCGATTGTATCTTCGCTAAATCTCCTGTTACATACTTACCAATTTCAATGATACGATCATCTAAACCTAATAGTGCAATGAGTGCTTTTTCCTGCATGTCAGACTGACTGGACACAATTCTCTTCGTGCATGTTTCAATCCATTTATTGAGAGCTTCATCCAACTCGTCACGATGATAGCGTCGATTAAACATCAGATTCATTTCTTCATAATCCTTCTGATTATCTGGATATCCAATCAATAAATTCTTACTACTATCATGATACATGCATGTATATAACATGTTTTGTTCGGTATGACATTTTGAGCAACTATGACGGAATAACTTTCCACGGAATAGATTGCTTTCAGCCTTTGGATCTAAGGCTGTATCAATCAGCGATTTAATTTTAACTTTTTCCTTCTTTCCACAGGAATGACAGGTAATTTCCGCTTCATATGTATTCATATCTGCTCTTTTGAACATGGTATTCTCCTAAACTGTTATTTCTGTAATTCCTCTAATGTTGGGGCTGCGTTCATCGCACCCTTTTTTGTCGTAACGATTGCGGCAGCGTGGTTGGCAAAGCATAATCCCTCTTTCATCATTTCTGGTGAAATATGATCTGGCTTTTGTTTGTGATGATCTAAGTAGTAGAGTAACGCTCCTACGAAAGTATCTCCTGCACCTGTTGTATCAATAGGATTGACTTTACGTGCATCCGCATGGCTATGACAATGCTTTAAGTACGCATCACTACCCTCTGGGCCATACGTAACAATTACATGTTCTACGCCATATTGCTTTACGACTTCGATGGCTTCTTTAACGGTTGACTTACCTGTAATAAATTCAACTTCATCATCTGCCATTTTTACAATATTTGCATACTTCATGAAGGATAATACAGTCTCTCTACACTCTTCTAAGTCATCCCAAAGATCTTTTCTAATATTTGGATCAAACAAGATTGTCGCATTCGCTGCTTTGGCCTTTTGTAATAAGTACTCTGTTGCGTACTTTACAGGATAGTCTACTAAGTCAACAGAGCCAAAACTGATATAGTCTTCACTTGTAAATTCGACCTCTTCAACATCACTTTTATCTAAGAGTAAATCTGCACTTGGATTGCGATAGAAGCTAAAATCACGTTGTCCATCCTCCGCAAGGCTTACAAAGGCTAACGCTGTCTTTGCCTTTTTTGTCATCTTTAGATAGCTTGTGTTAACACCATAATTTGTAATCGTATCTTTTAAGAAATGTCCAAATGGGTCATCACCAACCATGCCAATAAAATAGGATTCGGCCCCTAGTTTCGCAGCCGCTACAGCCACATTGGCAGGTGCTCCACCAGGTCTTTTCTGAAAGGCATCCACAGCACTTAAATTTGCGGCTGTCTGTACTGGAATAAAGTCAATTAAAGCTTCCCCGATTGTATAGATTTTTCCCATATATTTTCTCCAACTTTACATACTGATTTTACCCTTTTTATGAGTGATAGTGCAATCGTTCCTATACATTTTATTTCTTTTCTCTATGTTACTACTGTGTTAATTAACGCATGCGTGAATGATGTATCTTACAACAAAAAACCAAAACACACTGTGCTTTGGCATAAATTCAAACGATTAATAATTCTCTGCGTGAATTTCAAAGAATGCTTGTGGGTGATTACATACTGGGCAAACTTCTGGGGCTTCCATACCAACAACGATATGACCACAGTTACGGCATTCCCAAATCTTTACTTCACTCTTCTTGAATACTTCCTGCATTTCTACATTCTGAAGTAATTTTCTGTAACGCTCTTCATGCATCTTTTCGATAGCACCTACACCTCGAAACTGAGCCGCAAGATCATGGAAGCCTTCTTCTTCCGCATCCTTTGCCATACGTTCATACATGTCAGTCCACTCATAGTTTTCACCATTTGCAGCCGCTTGTAAGTTTTCCTTAACATCGCCAAGCATGCCTAAAGCCTTAAACCAAAGCTTTGCATGTTCCTTTTCGTTTTCTGCTGTCTTTAAGAATAAAGCTGCAATTTGTTCATAGCCAGCCTTCTTTGCGACGGAAGCGAAGAATGTATACTTGTTTCTAGCTTCTGATTCACCTCTAAATGCTTCTAAGAGGTTCTTTTCAGTTTTAGTACCTGCATAAGGGTTCTTTTTGTTTTCCATTATTTTTCTCCTCCATGTTTCCACACACTCTCTTTGGAAACCACACTAATCATCTTCCTATCATCGTAGAAAGTCAACGATATTACTTTAGATTTCATTAATCTTTTGCATAAAAAAACGTTCCCTTAGGAACGCTTTCTAAAGTGCTGTAATTGCGGCGATTGCGCCAAAGAATACACCAGGTAAATTTGCCATCATTAGTGGCCAATCCTTCTTTTCTTGCAGAAATCCATATGTCACCCATAATGAACAGTTTATTGCCGCAACCATAGGTTGTAGGAAACCACTCTTCATTCCATGTAGGTTATTCATGATCTGCGGGAAATAGGAAACATACATTAACATTGCTGTACATGTCGCAATCCACCCTAGTGTTTTTAATGCCTTTTGATTCATCACTTATACCCCTCTTTCTGGATATCGTTCTTCAAGATATGTATATTAAGAACGAACGCAAGCATTCTACTACATTC
>ERZ773001.712-NODE-712-length-12372-cov-13.3172_pt1 | contig 12372 bp, 10 predicted proteins | sample MGYA00511673_ERZ773001 | MGnify/ENA primary metagenome ERZ773001 (study PRJEB29015, sample SAMEA2738091) | human oral metagenome | biome: human oral; feature: human-associated habitat; material: saliva | place: China | collected 2162 ... | reverse complement strand
GTTTGTCCTTGTTAGCAGCATAGCCAAAGCGATTGTTTGGATTTCCTTCTGCATTAGCAGGAATATCGCGTGTAGAAGGGGTTGCTACATAATTTGGAGCTGGAATGTGAACCTTGTTCGCATCTTCACTGATTTGTGGTTTTTCTGGAACTGTTGGTGTGTCTGGTTTCTTAGGCTCTTCAGGATCTTTATAATTATCTGGTTTAGAAGCACGATAAGGATCCGACTTGCGTCCAGCTGCCTCTAATTGTTTTTCCATCAATTTTTCATAATCTTTGAAGTGTTGGAAAAGGCGATCAGACAGGTCAAGTGAATCTTTGGTTACTTTATCTTCAGCAGCTTTTGCAGCTTCCGGTTGATCTTTCAATGCATAATATTCAATATCCTTCTTCTCTTGATCAGCAATAAATCCTTTTTCTAATGCTTTCCAGTGATCTTGAACAGTTTTTCCGAAGATATCTTGGTTATTGATGGCCATATTGTCAATATGCCATACTGTCCAATACCATGAAGTTGGATCATAAGTAGCTGTTTGAGGTTTAAAGGCTTCGTAGGTGTCTTTCACATTTCCATAGAATGGGACATATGGAGTATTCCGAGAAGGCCCCATTCCTAGCCAAACTGTACCACCAAATGATTTTGGTAGTTTTGGATTAATTTGATACACATGGGCATCAATGACGTTTTCGTTTCCTAAAGCATACTTGTATTGGTCTTTACGGACAGCATCGTTGCTACCATTATCACCTTGTTTCTTCACTCCAATTTGATCGTCCGGTACGAAGCGACCATTTAAGTGCTCAAAGCGATTCCGTTGCATAGCAAAGGCATCTTCTAAAGTAAATTTCTTATTTGGATCAGTTGGTGAGCGGAAGAGTTCGTATTCATCATCTTCATAAGTCACTTTTGAATTTGGATCCAAAAGAGTGATCCCTGCATAAGTCCGAGAACGGTCCCCTTCTGCATATTTTTCTGGTCCATAAGATTTAGCGATATGGAAGTTACCATCTTTGTCTGTCTTGTAGTTACCAGATTCTTTGGCTACTTTTTCAACATCTTTCGAAGCGATCACATTTTCCTTGTCATTCAAATCCACATGGCCAAGGTAGTAGGTATTTGCAAAAACGGCGTACTTATCTTCTGGAACTTTAACAGCTACATATTGGTGTCCAGAAAGAATTTCCATGTACCAAGTTTCTTTCTGGTCCGCAATAACAACTGTATTCCCCTCAGCTGAACCTTTTTCTTCAATAACTTTCGCAAGTAGTTCGATTCCTTCGCGAGCAGATTTTGCACGAGGTAAAATGACATCAAGCATGGCAGCTTCTGGAAGTCCGTTTTCTGTCAATGGGTCTGTCTTCAAGACTTTTTTGTTTGGAATAGCTGTAACAGTTGAGGTCATAGAGACACCAGCTTCGTTAAAGCCATGTTCGCCGAAAGCACCGTTACTACCATCTCCACGAGCGGAATCATAGGTAGCTGTGTATTTCATTTCGCTGGCAGCATGAGGATAGGTGAAACCATTGGATTCGTCCTGAATTTGGTCCCCTTCCTTATAATTCTTCGCATCAACAACAACAAAGTTTTTGTTGTGCTTTCCTCCATTTGGATAATAAGGATAGTCCTCAGTCCGACCAAAAAGAGTGGTCCCATCCTTGGTCAATTGGCGACCAATGATAAAACCGCAACAGGCTTGAACAGCTTGGATTGGTAGGAGCAAAAGCGTCATCACAACCAATGAGAGTCTTAACAACCATTTTTTCATGGCAAATCTCCTTTATTTTTGCGCTATTTCTGACAAAATAACACTATTTTTGATTTTTATATCCCCAGTTTACACCTTTCTCAATTCTTTTGCAAGCGCTTTCTAAATGGATGTTTATACTCTTTTATTCATAACCTCCTAGGTTATCATCCTACCAAGACAGGCTTCATTTGCTCATCCTGATAATATTATAATAAATAGTTACAATTATTGGAAATTTTGTCAATTATCTGTTAGTTTACGATTTCGCTACATTTTTTAGGAAAAAGAAAGCCCCTCTCTTAGAGAAGGACTTTTAAAAAAGATTCACCAATTTGCCTAAAAAATAGAGTAATAGTAAGAGATAAGACAAGGCGGCACTGATCTGATAGGTTCGGTTCATAAAGCGGGCCTCCCCTCTTACTGGAAAGGCATAAGCCAGCATCACCCCAGCTACTAAGCCACCGATATGCCCTGCCATACTAATTCCTGGCATAAAGCTAAAAATCAAATTGACCACAATCAAGCTCGTATAAGATTGGCTTAAGTGACGAATATAGGGACTTTGAACAATAAAGCGCAAGGCACCAATGGTCCCAAAAAGTCCAAAGAGGGCTGTAGAAGCTCCTGCCGCAATGGCATCTGGTGTAAAAATAGCGACAAAAACATTGCCCATGATACCTGATAAGAGATAGAGAGCCAAGAAAGCCTTGGAACCAAATAGATCTTCTCCCAAATGTCCCAAATAATAGAGGCTAATCATATTGACCGCAAAATGCTCTAAGCCGATATGAACAAAGATGGCAGTAATCAATCGCCATAGCTGGCTTGGATCCATCTGAATGACCTCTCCAATGACACCACCGCTATAGTAGATAGCAGCACCCGTTTGGTAGTCACCTCCAAATCGGATAAACATAGAAAGAAAAACTGCCGTTGTGACGAGCAACAAGATGCTTGTCACAGGATAACGACGATCATAGAGGAATTTCATAGACTAGCACCTCCTGAACTGCTACATCAAAAGCATTTGGCTGGAACTCCCCTTGCTGGATGGAATAAATAGTGCTGACCGTTTTCCCAGTAAAATCTGCTAAATAACGATCATAGTAGCCACCACCATAGCCGATCCGATAGCCTTTAGATTGGAAGACCACTCCCGGAACATGGATCAGATCAATCTCTGACTGATCCACAACCTTCCCCGTTTCATTGGGCTCCAGCAAACCAAAGCGTGTCTTTTCCAAAATATTAGGATCATATTCCACAAATTCCATCCGACCTTGTGGATAGGTCCGAGGCACACAAACACGTTTCCCACTTTGAAGAGCATCTTGGATCAAGCTAGCTGTGGAAAATTCATGACCCATGGACAGATAGGTTGCCAAGGTCTGTGCCTCTTGAAAGGCTGGAAGCTGGATGAAACGTTGGGTTAATTGGTTATCTGCCTCTGCTTTCACTGATTGAGGCAACTCTTTCATGGCTGCGATGGTTTCTTTTCGTAGTGTTTTCTTCATTCTCTACTCCTTTTGTCTAGCTTTCATTGTACCATTTTTTCAGGACAACCGAAATCATTCCACACAGGAACATAAAAAATCCAACTCCAGACGGAGTTGGATGAAGGGATTATTGGTTAACTTTCATTTTCAAAAACTTACCGATATTTTCGACAGCAAAAGGTAGAGCTGCTTCATTTGGGCTCATCTTTGGATGGTGCAGGGCATAAGGCGTATCAATTCCCAACCAGAACATGACGCCAGGAACCTTGCTCAAGAGGAAGCCAAAGTCTTCTCCTGTCATTGCTGGCAAGATATCAATCAGGTGTACGTTTTCCTCAGCTGTGAAAAAGTCCATGAGTTCTTTAGCCAATTCTGGTTGGTTTTCCACAGGTAGGTAACCTCCTTGCTTGAGTTCCAGATCCAATTTTACATCAAAGGCAGCTGCAACCCCTTCCGCAATCATTTTGACCCGTTTTTGAGTCAGGAGGTTCATCTCCATGGTCAAGGTTCGGATGGTCCCATGAAGGAAGGCCGTCTCAGCAATCACATTATTGGTGGTTCCTGCATGCATGGAACCAAACGTCACCACAGCTCCTTCAATCGGATCGACATTTCGACTCACGACCGATTGGACTTGGGTAATGAAGTAAGAGGCTGCTACTAGGGCATCATTGGCTTCATGTGGAAAGGCTGCATGACCGCCCTTCCCTCTAAAGGTGATCTTGACTTCACAGGTCCCTGCAAAAAGAGTACCAGTATTGGTCGCAATGTCCCCCACCTTCAAATCCGGCCTCACATGTAGACCATAAAATTCATCCGGGAGCCAGTCGCCGAAAGCATTGTCCTTGTACATAAGCATCCCACCAGCTTCATTTTCTTCAGCTGGTTGGAAAAGAAAGAGCAGGTTATTTTTGGGTTGTACTTGAACCAATTGATCCAAAAGCCCAAGGGCTGTCGTCATGTGCATATCATGACCACAAGCATGCATCCGTCCTTCGTGCTTAGATGCAAAGTCAAGACCGGTTTGTTCCACAATCGGTAAGCCATCGATATCTGTCCGCCAACCAATGGTTTTTTTAGGTGCAAATCCATGGAGATACACTAAAATACCAGTCCGCCAAGTCCGCTGCTCTACAAAGTCCTTACCTACTGTGATCTCTGCGATCCGCTCTAAGAGGTAGGCTTGGGTTTTAAACTCTTCCAAGCCAATTTCAGGAATTTGATGAAGATCTCGTCTGATTTTGATTAAATCCAATGTCATAGCTGTCTTCTTTCTATTAGAATAGAGGCCTTGCGACCTCTACCATTCCTATCTTACAAGTTACGCAAGGCGTCTTCCAGCGCTGTTTTTTGTTGTGTTTTTTCGTCGATTTCCTTGATAATACGAGCTGGAACACCCGCTACAACCACATTTTCAGGGACATCTTGAGTAACGATCGCTCCAGCGGCAACGACTGAACCATTCCCAACTTGAACCCCTTCAATTACAACAGCATTGGCACCGACCAAGACATTATCCCCAATCCGTACTGGATCTGCTGAAGCTGGCTCAATGACACCCGCAAGGACAGCTCCCGCACCGATGTGGCTGTTTTTACCAACGGTTGCACGTCCACCAAGGATAGCGCCCATATCAATCATAGTTCCAGCACCGATTTCAGCACCGATATTGATCACAGCCCCCATCATGACCACTGCATTGTCTTCAATCGTTACTTGGTCACGGATAATGGCACCTGGTTCGATACGGGCATTCAGGTGACGCTTGTCCAGTAATGGAACAGCTGAGTTGCGGCCATCTTGTTCCACCACATAATCCTTGTTTTCCGTCAAGTTGGCAAGAAGGGGCTCGATATCTTTCCAGTCACCGAAAAGAACATTACCTAATTTCGTGACAGAAGCTGGAACAGCTGTTGCCAATTCCCCTTCAAAGGTTACTTTTACATTGGTTTTCTTTTCAGCATTTCCGATAAAAGCAATAATTTCTTGAGCGGACATTTTTTGTGCAGTCATGAGATTCTCCATTCATTTCAATTAAACGTATCCACATTATACCACAATCCTAGAGAGATGAACACTTAAGGTGTCGTAGGAGCAGATGTAGCTTGATCTTCCAGACCTTTGATCTCACTGATAGTACGATTCGTCCCAAACCGAATGATAACCGAACGCGAATTAGAAAGTTTATAGTAAAAGATTAAAAAGGACTCTGAATTCATCATACTCGACCAGGAAACACGATGAGGTATTCCTACTGTATTCACAAGATCTCTATAGCTAGTACCTATTTTAATAGCAGCGAAGTCCCCTTTGTTTAAACTGCCGTTTTTATTGGCCAATCGATCACTATTTAAGCTCTCAAAATCAAGAGAAGAGAGACGGTTACTAATCAAGTTTGAAATCAAAACTGTTACGGAAGAAGGGGATCCTTCCGACTGATACTCCAATCGTGTCATGAAAGGACTGACCCCACCCTCTTGGTAAGTTTCTTCACCACTACTAGCCTTCCCCAGTACAGTTACTACATCCTGTGGAGAAAGAGAAGTTGAAGGATAAGGATCTTGCTCCCCTTCACTTAAACCTGGTATCAGTGAGACCGCCTTCTCATAAGTTACTTGAAATTGAAATTCCCCCTCTGAAGCGATCAGGATACTATTGCCACCCGTTAAGGTTACCTGTCTGGTCCCATGAGATAAAGTCGTGCGTCCCTGTTCACTACTAGAAGAAATAGGATCCTCACTATTTGTGCCTTCTGAAGCTAGAAAGGCAAAGAAACCAAATATGGCCAATAAACCAAAAACAGCTGCTAACAGAGAACCCCCACTAGTAGGAGCAGAAAGGGAGGCTTTCGCTGTATCCGATAAGGAGTCCAGTCCATTTTTTCTTGGTTCTTTCCGCCTACTTCCTCCTAATGAAGCTAGATCGGCTTCTGAAATCAAGCGGGTCCCACCTTGGTGCTCTACTCTTTCCTCGACGACCTTAGGCAACTGCTCTATTGCATCTTGTCTTGGTGCTTGTGATGTTCGTGGTGTGTCAGGCGAGTCTTCAAGCAATACTTCGTTTTGCTCATCTATAGCTTTCTCAGTACCAAGCTTCGGTTGGTCTTTTAGCTCCTCTACTTGCTTCACCGGTTCCAAAAAAGCAGAGGACTCTATTACTTCTGTCTCTTTTGGGAGCTTCTCTTCCAACCTTTCAGCCCTATTTTCAATGCACTGGTTGGTTGAAGCGGAACTTTTCACTGGACTAGTTTCTTCTTCCGGCTGGTGTTTCGCAAATCGACTCTTGTGTTCATTTCTTAGGTGCGACCAGTCTTTCCTTCCCATTGCCCCCTCCTTTTTATTCTATTTCAAATTCTTCTGGCTAAGCGTCTTTACTGTGCTGTAGGTGTCGAAGACGAAGCTGGTGGAGTTGCCCCCTCTTTAGATATGATATCTTTGATGGTTTTCCGGCTATCAAAATGGATTTGGACCGTTTGAGAATCAGACAATCAGTACGTAAAAGTCGGTGATTCATTGTAACTCGTAATTTGGGATAACTGCACTTGATCCGGAATCCCCACCGTATTAAGCAACTCTAAATAAGGCATCCCAACTTTGATATTCGTAAAATCGTCCTTCGTTAGACTGCCATTCTTATTTGCAAATCGATCACTCTTTAAGTGTTTCAAACTTAAAAGAGCGAGCTTGTAATAGGCGCCCATTTTTTCAAGAAGGACATCGCCAGAAGCATCATCCGATTGATAATCAAAGGACAGCAAATAAGGAGTTGAACTGCTATCAATATAGGTTGCCTCTCCACTACTAGCTTTACCTAAAGTCGCAACGAGATCTTTGGGTTCCACAGTTCCAAGATAGGTCTTTTTGTCATCCACTGCAAAACCTGGAATAAGGGAAATGGCCTTTTCATAGCTTGGCTGAAATTGAAATTCCCCAGCTGATGCGATGTAGGGACTATTGGCACTATTCAAACGTTCCCTCCTGAGACCATCACCTGAAAAACTCTTAGCCCCCTCGCTCGAGGAAGAGGAGGAAAGGCTCCCATTGCCTACGTTGTGAAGTACCAATGCCAAAGCCGTTACGAAAGCTAACCACCCAAAAAATCGCAAAAGCGAGCCCATCCCCTCTTTTTTAGAAGAAGATGAGGATTCAGTATCCGCTATATAGGTTCTAGTTTCTGGATGATTTTCCATCCCTAAAGAAGCTAAATCTTCTTCTGAAATCAAGCGAGTCCCACCCTGGTGAGACGAAGCTGCCTTTATGTCCGTCCGATGATTGTCCAATGATTTCTCCCTTCCTAAATCAAGACCAATTTTGAGCCCTTTTTCTTCAATTCCATCACCACTTCTGGCTGACCTGGTATCTGGTAACTCGCTCGATAACCCATTCCACCGTCTAGTAGTTCCCCCCAGACCAAGCCTTGAGGATTTCCTAGCTTCTGAATGAGCTGGGCGAAGTCTGTTCCTTTTTTTCCTTTTTCAATAGTGATTTCTTTCTCACTGCTTGACTTCTCTGTTGGATCCAACAAATTCGTCGCATCCACCATCGTCAAGCGATAGCCTTTATCCTGTTCTTGTTCAAACCATAGAGTGACACTTTTCTTGCCCTTTTCTGACTGCTTGGCTGCATAAGTCAAGACCAGAACAGTTTTATCCCCTTGAGCTGTTTTTGTGTATCGAACCTTTTGTGCTTTTCCCCATTTAGCTACAAGAGTTTCCAGGCGAGTTCCTGGTTGCTGACTCTGCTTGAGTCGGACTTTCAAATTTGCTACGGCTTCGATCGTCCACTGAAACTGCTTGACTTCTTGTTCATCAGTTACCAAATTTTGGTAATCTTTCGGCTGGAAATGAGTGAGTTTTTGATCCTCCTTGGTATCGGTTCCCTGCTCTTGCACCTGAATGGTTGCAATGGTAAGCAAGAGTCCTAAGAGTAAACACAAGAACGGCAGTAAGAATTCTTTTTGATTTTTTTTCATCCACTCGATCATTCGCTTCACCCCTTCTTGCTCAAACGATACTGACCACTCTGGTCGCGTTCAAAGGTCAAAGAGACTAGCCCATCTGTCACCTGATAAGACAGGGCCAATACTTGTTTGTCCTTTATAGTGGTCAAACTCAGAGAATTGGGAAGGCCGGATGTTTTCAAAACGTCCTCTACTGCCGTTCCCTTTTCCTTTTTTCCATCCAAGGTCTGATAGCTTGTAAAATCAGCCAGTTTCAAATTCTTTTTGCTCTGATAGCGAGTCGACTGGGGCGCAAAACTTTGAATCGCACTCAAATAAAAAGCACCATCCTGCTTTTGAAATTCAATTGTATAAGGATTGATCCCCTGCACAGCAGTCCCATAGCCTAGCTGGACTTGTACACCATAGCTGTTTTCTTCTTGTGTGAAACTCTCTGCTTTTCCATATTTCTTTACGAAGGCAGCTAAGGTTACCCAATTCTTTTGAGTCTTGCGATCTTCCTTTGTCAGTTCTAAGGACAAGAGGTCTTCTATAGCCGGTTCTTTGGTGGTTCTCCCAACATATTGGTCGCTTGTTTCTTGCATCCGAGAGAAGGTTAATAAGCGATCTTTTGGCACAGTTTTAACCGGATGAATCATCAGTACCAAGCAAGCACCAATAATAAAAGCTAGCAAAGCTATCACAGCTTTTCGGAGGAGCCGTTTATGCTTCTCTATCCATGTTTTAAGTTCTTCCATCCTTTGTTCTCTTTCTATTCAAACTCCTTCTATTGTATAGAAAAATAGCGCATTTGTCTTGTCCTATCTGAAAGAAAAAAGGCTTGCGCCTCTTTCTTTTCTGATTCTGTTAGTAGCTGTCTTTACTGCTCAAGAGGAAATCCCCGTTGGATTGGCGAATAAAGGTCAAATCCACATAGTTCCCATTTTTCTTTTTGAAGTCCATGACCATTTCCACCTTGTCTGAATCATCAGATGCACTCACACTCAGATTGACACCATCCCCGTATTTATCTAAGAGTTCTTTATAAGAAGTCCCTCCAAGGCCTGTCTCACTATCCCCAACTTTTAAGCTATCTGCAAAATGATCCTCTACTGTGAGATCTTTCGCATACTGATTGAATTCAAACTTAGAAAGCTGCAATTGTTTGCCATTATTAGCAAAAACGGCTCTGACCTCTTTATTATAAGAGCTATTATCCCAATTTAATTTCAGCTCTCCATCATCAAATTGAACAGCATTAGCTTTCCCATAAGCCTCTACCATTTCTTCCGGACTCATCCCTTCGTCTTCTCCAGTTAAAAATTGAAGTTTCTCGACATCTGACTGCTCCCAGCTAAAATTGGACTCTGCATCTTCAGCAGTCAATTGCTCCAAATCAATAGTATAAGGAGAAGCTGACTTATCAGCTGATAAAGAGGAATCCTGCTTGCTTGCTTGAGAGCTACTAGGAGCAGCTTGACCGATTAGATAGCCACTAACACCTCCGATTAAGAGACCTACTAAAATGCCAAGCGCAAAACGAATAGCCTTTTTATCTGCCGGATCCATCGGTTTTCGGACAGGAGGAGGAGTTTGCTGGATCTGGATAGCTGGACCAGTCTGTGCTTGTGAACCCGCTTCTTCAGAAGGAACACTAGAAGAAGCTTCAGCTGTAGACTGGAATGGAGGAGTAGATTGGGGAGGAGCAACTGCTTGCGGATCTTTTTCGACAGTTGTTTCTTCCTTCATTTCTGTCGCTGGCATCCCTGCTATTCCCTCTGGTTCTGAAACGACGACATCTTCTAATTCTTCTTTTGGGACAAGGGCTGGCGCAGCTACATCAAAATGAGGCGCCCCATCCACCAGATTGTCGTTTATAAATTTTTCTTGATCTTTCTCTGACATTTCAGGCTCTCCTTTTTATTCTTCTCTTCTACTATAACATAAAACTAACCTAGGACCAACTCCAATCTATATGGACCAAAAAAACGACCTCTTTCGAGATCGTTTTGTCTGTCGATTAAAGACGAGCGTTGAGTTCTGCTCCAAGTTCTTCAAATCCTGGTTTACCAAGAAGGGCAAACATGTTGCGTTTGTATGCTTCAACACCTGGTTGGTCAAATGGGTTGATGGCATTCAAGTAACCTGAAAGGGCGATGGCCAATTCGAAGAAGTAGATTGTGTAGCCAAGAGTGAAGGCATCTTGCTCAGGAAGAGTTACGTACATGTTTGGCACGTCACCGTCTGTGTGGGCAAGAAGAACACCGTCAGTTGCTTTTTTGTTTACAAAGTCAACGTCTTTTCCTTGAAGGTATCCAAGTCCGTCAAGGTCTTCTTCCAAAGTAGGGATGATCACGTTCTTACGTGGTTTGTCCACACGGACAACTGTTTCAAACATGATACGAGTTCCTTCTTGGATAAATTGACCCAATGAGTGCAAGTCTGTTGAGAAGTTAGCTGAAGTTGGGTAAATCCCTTTTTGGTCTTTTCCTTCTGACTCACCAGCCAATTGTTTCCACCATTCTGAGAAGTATTGAAGAGATGGTTCGTAGTTAACCAATATTTCAGTTGCATATCCTTTACGGTAAAGGATGTTACGAACTGCTGCGTATTGGTAAGCTTCGTTTTCAGAAAGTTTGTCTGAAGTGTAGTCTTTACGGGCTGCATTCGCACCTTCCATAAGGGCTTTGATATCAGCACCTGATGCAGCAATTGGAAGCAATCCAACTGGTGTCAAGACTGAGAAGCGTCCACCGATATCATCTGGAACTACAAATGTTTCCCAACCATTGGCATCTGCTTCTACTTTTACAGCACCTTTGGCACGGTCAGTTGTTGCATAGATCCGTTTGTTGGCTTCTTCTTGACCATATTTCTTCACCAAGAGTTCTTTGAAGACACGGAAAGCAATAGCTGGTTCAGTTGTTGTACCAGATTTAGAAATCACATTGACTGAGAAATCTTTATCTGAAACATACTCTACCAAGTCAGCAAGGTAAGTAGATGAGATGGAATTTCCAGCATAAAGGATTTGTGGCGCTTTGCGTTCTTCTTTTGTTTGCAAGTTTGCAAAGTGGTGGTTCAAGAAGTCAATGGCAGCTTTCGCTCCAAGGTATGATCCACCGATACCGATCACGACCAAAACATCGCTGTCTGCTTTGATTTGTTCAGCAGCTTTCAAGATGCGGTCAAATTCTTCACGGTCATAATTTTCAGGAAGGTCCAACCAACCCAAGAAGTCACTACCAGCACCTGTTCCTTTACGGATCAATTCATCAGCTGCAGTCACTTGTGGTTGCATATATTCCACTTCATGTGGGGCAACAAATTTACCCAAAACTTTTGAGTAGTCAAATTTAATATGAGACATGTTATTCCTCCAATATTTCTTCTCCTCTATGATATCGCTTTACAGGGATTTAATCAAGGGAAACCATCCTATAAAACGTTTTCATTTGCTATTTTTTTATTTTCACAAATCAAGCAACGACGCAATAGCAATCGTTTGCATATTTGCACTATTTTTGGCTAGAAAATCCAAAAAAAGAAGCTTCTCACGAAACTCTATTTTTTCTCTTTTATTCTTTGAATATAAACGTAATTTCTACATGACTCTGGTGAGTGATAGCCCTCACGTCGCTTCACTCCTCAGGATCAATATCTCTAAGTTCGGTTACGCCTTACAGGCTTTTTTCATTTTACGCTATAGCCCTCACGTCGCTTCGCTCCTCAGGATCAATATCTCTAAGCTCGGTTGCGCCTTATAGGCTAATTTCATGTTACGCTATAGCCCTCACGTCGCTTTGCTCCTCAGGATCAATATCTCTAAGTTCGGTTGCGCCTTACTGGCTAATTTCATTTTACGCTATAGCCCTCACGTCGCTTCGCTCCTCAGGATCAATATCTCTAAGCTCGGTTGCGCCTTATAGGCTAATTTCATGTTACGCTATAGCCCTCACGTCGCTTTGCTCCTCAGGATCAATATCTCTAAGTTCGGTTGCGCCTTACTGGCTAATTTCATTTTACGCTATAGCCCTCACGTCGCTTCGCTCCTCAGGATCAATATCTCTAAGCTCGGTTTCGCCTTACAGGCTTACCTCACTAAGAGCTATAGAAAAAAGAGCACACAGTTCACTTCGCTTAGGGCTGCTGGATTCCTCCCCTGACCCGCTTCACGCAGAACTGTTGCTC
>ERZ773001.710-NODE-710-length-12387-cov-5.78057_pt1 | contig 12387 bp, 10 predicted proteins | sample MGYA00511673_ERZ773001 | MGnify/ENA primary metagenome ERZ773001 (study PRJEB29015, sample SAMEA2738091) | human oral metagenome | biome: human oral; feature: human-associated habitat; material: saliva | place: China | collected 2162 ... | reverse complement strand
GGACATGCTGTCGGTGTTGCCCGATATGTATGAGCCTGTTGATGATAATACGCCCGTGACGCAGCCTAAGTGCTGTGGTGCGGATGATATTATTGATGCTGAAACTACTAGTGATCAGGAGGACTGATTATGCCCAAGATGTTGAGTCCGAATACCACGATTTGGTGGGTTTCGGCTGACAGTGTTACCAACGTGGAGGACCTTTTTAAGGTCGCCACTTACACGGGTGCCTCGGCTAAGGGCGTGGACATTTCGTGTGCTATTGCGGCTGGCATGACGCTTGGCGCAACCGACTCGGACACTGACGACAGCCGTTCGATCTGCGATTCCGGAAACGCGAAGACCCCCACGGTGTCGAACTATGAAGCGTCGCTGACCTTCTTCCGTGAGGCGATTGCATCCGGCCAGAAGGCAGCTGGCAACACGAGCGTCTACGACAAGGCGTTCCAGCTTTTCAAGCGTGGCGTCCTTGATGGCCTGAACGAGGGCTACCTTGTTCAGCGTATCGGCTTCCGACAGGGTACTCCTGTCGAGGCTGGCATGGAGATCAGCGTGTTCAAGGTTGTCGCAGACAACCCGAAGGACGAATTGGGTGACGGCGATAAGCCCATCCAGTTCACGGTCCCATTCCTGCCCCAGGGCTACATGGAACTGAATAAGGCCATCGCGGCCTGATAGAATACCCCTGTACCTCCGAGGTGCGGGGGTATTCTCATATCTGATTGGAGTAGACATCATGCCTTTTGAACTGTCTAAGATCATCTCGTCGATCAAGCCCACTGTGAAGGCCATCGACGTACCCCTGAACACCGAGGATGCTGAGCGTTTCTTGGCGCTGACTGAAGCCGCGAAGACTGCTCTTGTCGCACAGAACACTACAGCTCGTTCTATTACGGATGTGGGTCCTGGTGTGGCATTCCAGGAGGAGCTTGATGAGCTGCGCAAGCAGACGATTACTCTTCGTCTTCGTGCCCTGTCGAATAAGGAGCTTCAGGTGTTGAAGCGCCGCGTGTGGACTGATCCTGCCTTTTCAACGAAGAACAAGAATGCTGATGAGAAGGCAGTTATTGATGTCGAGCGCGAGGATCGACTGATGGAGTACATCATTGCTACTGCTTGTGTCGAGGTCATCGACAATTCGACAGGTGAGTCTCAGATGGGCCTGACTGATGCTGATGCTGCGGAGCTTCGTGGTTATTTGCCAGAGTTCTTGTGGCAGCAGATTTGTTCTACCTGGAATGACGCTCAGACGTTGGGTGTCGTGGTATCGGAGGCGATATCCGATCCTACGTTTCGTGGGCACGGAGCTGTCGAAGCAGGAGAATCAGTGGATGCTCTTGCTTCTGAAGACCGCGAGGGCTGAAGGTAAACCACCAACACTGTTTATTGGTGCACATGGTATGTTTGCTCGCACATTGCCTGTGTGGTTTGGCGACGACAAAGACTACGAGTCGATCCCTCAAACTGAATACACTCCACTTGATCTGGCTTTGTGTGCAGGCTATCAGTATTACCTCGACAGCCTGTGTAACAAATGCGGAACACCTTTGTGGTATGGTCGCAGTGAACATTCATCCATTGAATTTCATGTTGAGCATTCGACGTGCTATTCATGTGCTGAGCTTGAGATATATCGAGAGAAGCAGAGGGATTCAAGGCCTGGTGAAAACACCTACACAGTGATGGATACTGTCGAGTATTCTGATGGCACAAAGGAACCAATGCCTTCTCCTTTGGAGGCATTAGAGTTCGTTAAGTGAGAAATGTCCCTGGTATCATTGAAGTGGTACCAGGGACATTTCTATATAGAGGATTAAGACATGAGTGACGAGTCGATCAAGATTGACATTGATGTCAATTCTGCGGGGGCTGAAAAGGCTGCGCGGGATATTAGTGCTCTGGAAAAGCAGATTGGCTCTTTGCAGTCTGCTGTTGCTGCATTGAAGGCACCATCTGGTCGTGGTGGTTCTGTTCTTGATTCGCTGCAGCTTAATAGTGCCAAGGTCAAGAACATGCGTGAGACGGCGACAGCTTTGAAGTCTGTTGCTGATGGCCTGTCGTCTGTGTCACGTGCCGGGGACGGTATGTCGAAGGTTGACTTGGCAGCGGGTGTTGATCGGACGGTATCAGCGTACCGTCGTTTTGTGCGCGAAATACAGTCCAGCAATAAGCTGGCGAATGATCAAATTCAAAAGCTGAAGGATACTGCTGCTGCGATGCGTGATGTCGCGGCTGCGTCTAACGCGATGGCCGACGCTGAGGAGAAGGCGAAGCGTGCGCAAGCGGCGTTGAACCAGTCGCAGGCTCGTAAGACTGAGGCTCAGGCTGAGAAGCTTCGCGCTCAGGCAAGTGTGAAGCGTGAGGATAATGCTCTGCCTTTGCAGAAGCAGAAGGGCCGGGACGAGCGTAACTTGGTGAAGGCGAAGGGCAATGAGGCTGCTCGTCTTGCTGAGATTCAGGCTACGTCGCAGTTGCAGCAGGCTGAGTTGAAGCTTGCTGGTGTGACGGCAAGCGCTGAGGCGAAGCGCGAGGCTGCTGCTGTGGCCGCGTCCGCTCGTATTGCTGCTGCTCGTGAGGCTGAGGCTGGCCGTACGCAGCGTGCCATTATTAAGGAACAGGGTGCTGGTGAGCGTCAGGCGATGCGTATTAACGCGTCTGAGGCGAAGGCGCAGTTGCGTGCGAATGAGCGGGCGATTGAGAGTGTGCGTTATGCTGCTCGTGATACGGCTGTGTATTACGGGTCTATCACGGCTGGCCTTGGCACGCTGGTGTCGGCCGCTGCGCAGGCTGGTATTGCTCAGGAGCGTGCGTTTGCTGACGTGAAGCGTACGGCTCAGGGGACGACAGCGGATCTTGCTGCGCTTCATAAGGCGTACACTGATTTGTCTACGCAAAAGGTTGTGACCCCATTTGCTGATCTGGCGAAGATCGGCACGCTCGGCGCGCAGATGAACATTCCGACGAAGGACCTGAAGGATTTCACGACGGCTGTCGCTGAGTTCTCGACGGTGACGGAGATGGATGTCGAGGCTGCGACGACAGCGTTTGGTCGTTTCGGCCAGATGATGGGCGGCTTGCAGGAGTCCTCCAAGGGCGCGGGGGACGGCTACAAGATTCTTGCGAATCAGGTTGCGGATCTTGGTGCGAAGTCTGTTGCGACGGAGCCTGAGATTGCCAATATGATGGTGAGTATCGCTGCCCAGGGCAAGAGTGCGGGCTTTACTCAGAACCAGATTCTTGCCTTGTCATCCACGTTGTCGTCGCTCGCTATTCCGAAGGAGTGGGCGCGCGGTTCGTTGCAGCGTATCTTCAACTCGATCAACGCGGCTGCTGCTGAGGGCGGCGACGCTATGCACACGTACGCCCGCGCTGTCGGCGTGACGGACGCTGAGTTCCAGAAGCTGTGGCGTGATGACCCGAATAAGGTGTTCCAGGGTATTTTGCAGAACCTTGCGGGCATCGGCGACAAGGTGCAGAAGGCTCAGGCTATTAAGGATTTGGGCTTTAAGAACGTGCGTGACGTGGAGCTGCTGTCACGTATGTCGAACAGTGTTGGCCTCTATGTCGAGCAGTTGGAGGAGGCTGAGCGAGCGTCGAAGAATACGTCGTTCATTGATGACTCGATGTCGATCATCACCGATACTATGTCGGCGAAGTTGCAGCAGTTCCAGAACGCCCTGCAGAATGCCGGCGCAGCTATGAACTCTAGCTTCATGGTGCCGATGAAAGCTATTGTTACTGTGGCGACACTGGCTGTGAATGCTTTCGCTCAGTTGCCTAGGCCTATTCAGGCATTCATTGGTGCTTTGACGGCTGTGGGTATTGCTCGTGTGGCTATGGTGGCGACAAAGGCTGCGCTGGTGTCGATGTCTGCAACGTACATTCAGATGGGGTCTCGCGTGATGCAGGCGACGGGCCAGCAAACGTTGTCGTGGGGCGCGGTGTGGCAGGCCGTGAAGCAGGCTCAGGCCGGTGTCGTTGCGTACGATGGGTCGCTTGCTTCTAATGTGGGTACTGCTAATGCTGCGGCTGCTGCTAATCAGCGTCTTGCGGCGTCGGACTCGGCTGTCGCTGTCGCTGCAGGTAAGGCGGCTGCTGCGAAGGAGGCCCAGGCTGCAGCGTCGGCTGTAACGACGGGCGCTCAGGTGGCTGCAGGTGCCGGCCAGGCTGTCGGTGCATTGTCGAAGCTGTCTGCTGTCGGTTCTGGCCTGATGGCTATGTTTGGTGGGCCTTGGGGTCTGGCTATCACTGGTGCGATTACGGCGGCGTCTGTTGCTGCTTCGTATCTTGGTGACTCATTTACGGGGGCGTCTGAGAAGGCTGAGAACCTGAAGGCTGCTGTTGGTGGTTCGTCGGCTATTTTGAATGCGCTGGCTCAGGATACGAAGGAAGTTGGCTCTGGTGCTCAGACTTCTTTTGCTGAGCTGAACGCTACGATCCAGCAGAACGGCCAGACTCTTACGTCGAATGGTGAGGCGCTGGGTTACTACGTGGATAAGTCCGGCCAGGTTGTTCAGACGACACATGCTCAGGCCGAGGCGTTCGGCTACTCCACGTTGAAGATCGGTGAGCATACTCAGGCTCTCATCAGTGACGCCATTCAGGGTTCTGATTCATTTAAGAACATGTCGAAGGATGTCAAGCAGTCTCTTGTTGACATGGGCTTCAGCTATGCGCAGTACATTAAGCTTGCGACTACGTCGGAGGCTGAGGGCGGCGGTAAGGCTGCTGCCGACGCGTATGTGGATGGGTACATTGCTCAGCTTCAGGCGCGCAAGAATGAGATGATTGCTAAGCTTGATCCTGAGTCTCCCTCATACGCAACTAAGCGTGCGGACATTGCTTCGCAGTTTGAGGACCAGATTAGTGCTCTGAATGAGGTGAAGAGCCAGACTGAGGGTGTTGGTGGCGCAATGCGTGACGCTTTGAACGATGCTCAGCTCTTTGGCCAGGAGATGTCTGAGGCGGGTGACAGCTCGGAGGAGGCATCGTTCAAGATTGGCGACGCTAAGAATGAGTTCAAAGATCTTGGTGAGGTTCTTCGCTCTGTTCTTGATGAGATGTTCTCTTCGACAGATGCGGCGGCGGCTCTCGACAGTGCGTTGCAGCAGGTGTATGAGTCGATGCAGCAGAATGGTACGTCGATGGACCCGAACTCTGCTGAGGGCCAGGCGAACATTGCAGCCATCAGTGACTACTTCCAGGCCATGGGGAACGCTGCTGCTGCCGGTATCGAGGAGATGGGTCTGACTGGTGAGGAGGCGTACCAGTACGCTCAGCAGTCGATTCAGGACACGATTGACTACCTGTCGGCTCAGGGTTTCGACATGAGCGCGTTTGAGGCTCAGCGTGACACGATGGCGGCGATTATTGCTCAGCCGTATCAGTCTGGTGAGGTGGATCATTCTGCGACGGATGCGTCGTTGAATGAGATGGTTGGTAATGCGGCGAACGCGGTGAGCCAGGCTCAGGGTTTCTTGGGTAAGGTCCAGGCTATTTGGCAGTCGATTCAGGGCTATATGTCGCAGATCGGTGGTGCGAAGTCTAAGACGGGTAAGGGTTCGTTTACTCTTGGCCAGAAGTCGAAGGTTCGTCTGCCTACGTTTGCTAACCGGAATGCTGGTAAGAGCGCATTCAGTGCTGCGAATTTCCGTGCGAAGCCTCAGCGTTCGTCTGGTGGTGGCGGTGGTGGCCGTTCGCCTCGTTCTGGTGGTGGTGGTGGTGGTGGTGGTGGCCGTGGTTCATCGCCGTCGTCTCGTGCTCGTAAGGAGACGAAGACTGCTGCTGAGATTTTTGAGGACTTCCTGTCGAGGTTGAAGTCGGCGCTCGACAAGGCGCTGCAGTCGTGGTGGCGTTCGACGACGGCTCAGGACAATTACCACAAGGGCCTCAACTCTTTGCGCAAGGATGTTGAGAATACGACGAGCAAGATCAAGAATCTTCGTAAGGAGAATGAGAAGCTTGCGTCGGATATGCGTAGGGCTCAGCAGGAGTTGCATGATGCTGAGTTCTTCCATGCTGTTGCTGTGAAGTATGGTGACGAGGAGCGTATGCAGTCTACGCAGACTGACATTGATGAGGCGAAGCAGAAGATCAACGAGTCTCAGACGAAGATTGGTGAGAATAGTCAGGAGATTTCAGTTCTTCAGGCTGGCCAGTTTGCGTTGAAGGGGTACACGGAGGCGGCTATTGCTAACCGTGAGGCTTTGCGGTCGCTGCAGTCTCAGATGATTGGCCTTATTGAGGCGTATGCTGCTGCTGGCCATTCGACGCAGGAGATCGAGGCGTACACGCAGTCTCTGAAGCGTCAGTTTATTGATCAGGTGACTCAGCTTGGCTATAACCAGGGTGAGGTGACTGAGCTGGCGGGCGCGTTCGACAGCTTGACGGGGACGATTGGTCAGGTTCCTCGCGATGTTCGCGAGAACGTGACTGATAACGGGACTGTCGGTGCGACGCAGGGTGCTATTGATGGTATTCATGCTGATCCTGTGACTGTTCCGGTGCAGCCTTCGCAGTCTACGATTACTGTTCGGATGAGGGTTGTTCCTGATTTGAGTCAGGTTTTGACTGGTAAGCGTCATTGGGGTAAGGCAGGTCCTTGGGCTGATGGTTATCAGTTCTTTGATGGTGGTCTGATTCCGTCTAGGGGTTTTGCTTCTGGTGGTTTGGTGCCGGGTCGGCCTCCTGCTAATCCGAAGACCGACAATCTGCTGGCTACGAATGGCAACGGGCTATTTAGTGTGCGCAGTGGTGAGTACATAATTAGCCAGCCTGCTGTCGATTTCTACGGTAAGGGCTTCATGAATGCCCTTAACACGATGCAGGTGCCAGTAATGTCTGGTGGTGGCTATTCTGCTGGCGCTGGTGATGGGCTTGTTACAATTAATCCAGCGCAGTTTAGTGAGCTTGTCAGGGCTGTTTCAACGACAGTCATGTTGAATGGGCGGGCTATTAGTAAGAACGTTGACAGCAACAATGTGAGGAGTGGTAACCGTGGCGTCTACTAGGGGTTGTTCGACTCGTGAGGTTTATTTCGCGGTCGGGAAGTTTATGTCGTGGTTTCCGGCTCCGGATGAGTCACCGACAGCAGATAGTGTGCAGTTCGGTAGTGATTCGACAACGCTGCTGAATGGTTTTGCATCGATTAATGGTTCTGTGTATGGGCATCGGAAGTATGAGTTGAATTGGTCGTACTTGAATCGTGGTCAGGCTGAGTTGTTTCGTCGGTTGTTTTTGAATCGTGGGAGTGAGTGGGTGTCGTATGCAGATCCTTTCTCGTTTAATAATATGTTGTCGCCTTTGATGGGTTTGCCTTATTTGCATGTTCATGCTGGCACCCCTTTCGCGTATAACGATTGGGGGAAGCAGGCTTTGTTTGTGTCGGATGGTATTGATGGGAAGTCTCAGCATCCTACTGTGGTGTATAAGCCTGATTCTTTCGCGGTTAGCAATCAGTTGGATCATGTGTATAAGAAGTTGAATGCTCGTCAGGATTCTTTGGCTTTGAGTAAGATCGGGACGTATACGGAGCGTGTCGTTGTTCCTGAGGGTTATTATGGGACGTTTTTTGCTTCGGGCTATGAGGATGGTAAGCAACCGTTTAGGTGGGCGCTACAGCGTGTCGATGGTGGGACTCCTGGTGCTGTTGTTACGAAGTTGAAGAATCAGGTTTTCAGTATGAATGAGGGCTTGTGGGAGGTTACGATGCAACCTCTTCAGGGTGGCCAGTTGTCGTGGTGTGGTCTTCGTGTGACGCCGTATGATCCTGATCAGGTTGTGGCCGGCGCGAGTGAGTATGAGTTCTCGTATCCGGCTGGTGGTGGGAATATGAAGGTTGTTCCTGGGTCTGCGCGTCTTGTGACGGTTAATAACTATAGGGGTCATTTTTCTGCTTCGGTTTCTTTGGAGGAGTGCTACTCATGGTGATGCGTGTTTTCGGGATCCCTGCTGGCCAGCTTACGAGCTGGTCTGTGCAGGAGGATGGTGTGTCGCTGGATCGTGATCAGTCGTCTGGTGGCTTCTCTGAGTACTCGTTGGAGGGTGCTGGTGGTATTGAGCCTGCTCTTGTTGTGAACAAGGATGTGGTGCTCAATGACTTGAGGTTTGGCCGTACTCATGCTGTCGCGCGTGCGTTGACGACAGGGCCTTGGTCATGGTCTGTGACGCTGAATGATCCTTTTTATCTTCTGGATATTGAGACGACGATTGAGCCTATGGTCTATACAGAGCTAAAGAATATTATTGCGAAGTTCTTTAGGGCTGCTGGTGTCGTTGATATGCCGAAGATTTATGTGCAGAATTTTCACCCTAGTAGCACTGTTTCGGGGTTCTTTACTATTGAGGGTGTGTCTTATGATCACATTTATGATTTTCCTGGTGGTAAGGGTAATTTGTGGTCTTTGTTGAAGTCGTGGCTGTCGGCCAATGATCTTCAGATCACGTGGATTTACGACACGGTTGTGGTGTTTAAGAATCATACTGTGTTGACTCGTCTTCAGGGTTATACGTCTGACTATAAGATTTCGTATGAGCAGTCTGAGCCTGTGTCGAGTATTGAGTGTACGTATCGTGAGTCTCTTGTTGAGAAGCTTTTTAATGGCGGTAATTCTGAGGCTGCTTATTGGATTGATGGGAAGCCTGTTTTTAGTGCTTATGTGAAGAATATGCCTGCGCCTACTGTTGTGGTGTATCCATACTATGATCCGGATAAGCCTTTTGTGGAGGCTTTGAAGGATCTTGAGGTGCTTTCTGTCGATGCTGGTGAGACGAAGGAGTTTGTTCTTGAGGTTCCTGTTCATGTGAAGAGCATTACTTCGCAGCCTGTTTGTGTGATGCCGGCCGATTATCCTAGTGGCGCTCGTTCGGTTTATTTTGCTAAGTCGGGTGCGGCGAATAACCCTAAGGAGTTTGGTAAAAGCTACTATGTGGTTGTCGGCAAGGACAATAAGCCTATTACTCCTGCACAGTGGAATGCTGAGGGTGGCAGTGTGTTTGTCGAGGTAGGGGATGAGCCAAATCAGATTAAGGTGACTGTGACGGGCATGCTAAATAAGCGGCTTGCGCCGTATCGTTTGGCTGAATCTGATGGGCAGAACGATTACTCTTTCTTGCGTATTTGTGGTGAGGGTTATCCTTATGTCGAGAAGACCATCACGTTCTATACGGGGTATCCTCGCAAGACGGATCCGTTGAAGATCAGTAGTCCGTATATCGACACGGTGGATAAGGCGTATGCTGCGTGCATGTATGCCGCTCAGTCTGCGTTGGGGACGAAGACGAGTCTTGAATGGTCTGGTATGACGCCGTTGAATGAGGCGTATACGGATGTCGTGTATGACTTTGAGCGTGAGCCTGTGACGGCCGCTGATGTGACTGCTTTTACTGATGCGCCGTTGCCTGAGAAGGCTAGGGAGAAGTGGCCTGAGGGGACGTCGATGAAGAAGATCATGGATGATTTGTTGGCGTTTACTGCTAATAAGCCTGTGTCTGATAAGGCTCAGGTGTTTGGTCGTATGGCGGGGACTTGTGCGTTGTTCGACAGGTACATGTGGCAGATTAATAGCGTCGAGTACAGCGAGTCGGGTGCGAGTGTGTCTGCTGAGCCGTATACGTCAGTGCGGGATTTGGCGGATTTGTTTGATATGCCTCGTGTGAGTGATCTTCCGACGCCGCCGGGGATTACGTTGGGGCAGTTGACGCTTCGAGGCTTTGAGCATAAGGTGTAGGTGTGAGGAAGGGGCAACACCACAGCCGGTGTTGCCCCTTCCTTGTGTGTTATGCGCCTAGGATTCCTGCAAAGTAGGACTGTCCTGCAGGTGTGACGAGAAGCTGTGGCCGGAGCTTTCCGCCCGTGTCGATGCGTTCAGTGAGAATGAGGATTCCGCGGTTGACTGCATCTTGCATGGGGATGATCTTGCCTCGGCCATCACGGAATGCAAAGTTGTTGTCGAGGAGCCATCGACAGAACTTGTTGGGTCCCATGTCCTTGTGGGTCTTCGACAGGATTTTGCCGAAGGCACTGGGTGTGAGGTCTCCTTCGGCTGTTTCGATGGCTCGTCCGAGGGCGGCGACAGGGCGTTGGGCTTCGACTTCTGCTTCGGCCTTGGCTCGGGCTGCTCGTTCTTCCTTGAGGGTGGTCGCCAGCTGGATGATGATGTCAGGGTTGGCGATCATCTCTTCGACGGTGGCTGGTGTCGCGTACATGCCATGCTTGCGAATTGAAGGTAGGACTTCGCGGGTGACCCAGCGCTTGAAGGCCTTGGCTCCTGGGAGCTTGCTGGACATGATGAGTGTGTAGAGACCCGATTCGTTGACGAGGGTTGTCTCCTGACTGCGCCCTACTTCGTCGATGATGTACCGTTTTGATACGTCATCCTCATCCAGGTGTCTGGCGATAGTGGTTCTAGAGTTTGTGTACCCTAGTGCGTCGCAAAGGTCCTTGCCGACAAACCAAGGTTCTCCGTCTTCTGCCGTGATGGTGCGGATGGCGGTGTCGTCGTATGCAAAGATGGTGATGTTGTTCATTAGTTGTTCTTCTTCTTCATAGCTGCGTAGGTGTGACCGGTGCCGGGGCGGTTGTTCATCCAGTGTTCGACAGTGTCGATGCACCAGCCGGGGCGTTCACCTTTGCCGGTGATGTAGTAGATCTCGGGGGCGGGCAGCATGCCCTTGAGGAAGTAGCTTTGGATGGTGCTGTCCGTGAGGCCGACGTGCTTGGCGAAGGCGCTGACGCCGAGGTACTTGGGTGTCATTGGATTTCCTTTCTGTCGTTTCCTTCTGACACGAATAATAGTACACGAGTCTCGTGCGTGAATGCAAGCTATTGGAAAGTGACTCTCGCCATACTGGTATACTAAAGCCATGAAACACAACCTCCCCGCCCCATCACAACCATGGGGCAACGACATCAACAAGAGGCTCGCATCAGTAGAAAACGACCTCATGCTGATCCGATCAACAGCCAACAACGCGGCACAAAGCGTCACCTCCCTCGTGTCGGACCGCGCCACTAATGGTATCGCCAAACCCTTTTATGACGAAGTAAGCCGCTCCTCCCCCGGACGAGGACGCGGCGTCGGCGTCAACGAGGACATCTGGTACCGCAGCATCCCATGGGCGGACTCGGGCCTGTTCATGCAACTAGCCATCTCCGGCTACCTACGAATCCCCCTCAACCTCAAACTCTACAGCGGCTACCGATACCCCGTCGACGTCAGTGTCGGCGTACGCGGCGCTAGGGCGCAGGACACCCGCTACCTGCGGTGCTTCCTATCGTACGAGCCGACAGGGGACGAAGGCCGAGCCATGATGGTAGCCCACATCAACTACAACACCGTCATCGATTACGAGCACTACAAGGATGGTATCGTGGTCGTGAACATGAGTAACTCCAGTGTGCATCCAGAATGGGTGTACAACTGGGATTCGACAGCACTACTATCCCTGCAAATCGCAGGAGTGAGGTACTAACATGCCAGTCAATCCTCAGGGTATTTGGACCTATTCCGACAGCGACATCGTACAGTCCTGGCCGGCCTTCATGAATCTTGGCTTCAACACGGTGTCGGATGTCATTAAAGGCCTCCAACAGAACCGTGTCCTCATCGCCAAGAACAACAATGATCAGCGCGACAAGCTGGCCGTTATCAACAAGGCCTCTGTCGGCAACTACGACGTACTCATCTACCGCTCCGACATCAACGAGATGTACCTTGCGACGAACACCGGCGTGAAGAAGATTTGGGGCGGCGCTCCCGAGATTAAGTACATCAACGACAATGAGGCTTTCTCGAAGTGGTACCGCTACACTCAGCACGGTGCTAGCGCTACCATTAGCCGCAATGTGTCGATCCCTAGCCAAGGCCTGTGGCTGTTCTCCAACTGCATCACGCTGGACAACAACGACAGCTCCAAGGACACGAACATCGATGTGTTCCAGGCCATCGGCGACGGCGTCTTCTACAACGTCGGCACGACGAACACATACAACCACTCCGAGGGCGTGATGTCGTTCCGTATGGCGACAATGGCTTACTATGCCTCAGGTCCTCGTAGCGTTCCTGTGCAGGTGAAGATCAGCTGTAGCCCTGTTAACAACATCGGTTGGGGCGGCCTGTGCATTGGGGCGTCGAAGATCGGATGAGTATGCTATAATAGGCAACGACAGTTATTCATCATTGTTTTGTGTGGATGCTGTGGGTGTTTGGGTACGAGAAAACCCCCTGACTAGTTCTCCTTTCCTAGTCAGGGGGTTTTCTTTATCTAGGCCAGCCGGCATCTAGTGTCCACTTATGGTGCATCTCGTGTACGAGGTAGTACACCAGGTGTCGGAATGCGTCGCGTACGTCATTCGCATCCTTGTAGCCGACATCCTTGCCGGTGAGC
>ERZ773001.701-NODE-701-length-12483-cov-22.3976_pt1 | contig 12483 bp, 10 predicted proteins | sample MGYA00511673_ERZ773001 | MGnify/ENA primary metagenome ERZ773001 (study PRJEB29015, sample SAMEA2738091) | human oral metagenome | biome: human oral; feature: human-associated habitat; material: saliva | place: China | collected 2162 ... | reverse complement strand
GGAAGCAGGCGGGGTACTTCATGGTGATCGCGGCACCCATGTTGCCGTCGACCCATTCCATGGTGCCGCCTTCTTCGACGATAGCGCGCTGGGTGACCAGGTTGAGAACGTTCGTCGACCAGTTCTGGATGGTCGTGTAGCGAACGCGGGCATCCTTCTTCACGAAGATTTCAATGACGCCGGAGTGCAGAGAGTTCTCGTCGTAAATCGGGGCGGTGCAGCCCTCGACGTAGTGGACGTAGGACCCCTCGTCGGCAATGATGAGCGTGCGCTCGAACTGCCCCATCGCGGAGGTGTTGATACGGAAATAGGCCTGCAGCGGAATGGTCACGTGCACACCCTTGGGAACGTACACAAAAGAGCCACCGGACCAGGCAGCCGTATTCAGCGCAGAGAACTTATTGTCGCCCGCGGGCACGCACTTGCCGAAGTACTCCTCAAAGATCTCGGGGTATTCGCGCAGACCCGTGTCCGTGTCGGTGAAGATGACCCCCTGGCGCTCAAGGTCTTCCTGGATCTGCTGGTAGACGACCTCGGACTCGTACTGGGCAGCGACGCCGGAGACCAGGCGGGCCTTCTCGGCCTCGGGGATACCCAGGCGGTCGTAGGTGTCACGGATTTCATCGGGCAGGTCCTCCCAGTCATTGACCTGCCGATCCGTGGGACGCACGTAGTACTTGAAAGCGTCGAAATCAATGTGGGAGAGGTCCGGACCCCACGCCGGCATCGGCTTACGCTCGAACAGATCCAGCGCCTTCAGGCGACGCTCCCGCATCCACTGCGGCTCATCCTTAACATCCGAAATGAAACGGACAATTTCTTCGTTAATGCCGGTGGGGACGTCCTTGGAGTAGTCGTCGGAATCGTGCCAACCGTATTCATAACCGCCAATCGACTCGATGATCTCGTCATCGGTCATACGACGGTCTTCAGCGCCCACGGCGGGTGCCTGCGTCATAGTTGTGTCAACCTCTCGTTCTTACCTGTGTGCTACTTGCGTCGCACATTCCTCGCACCCGGGCGGATGATGGGCATGCCCACCGGGATGTGGGTGGTGCACACGTGTCCCCCGCCCGCAAGCGTGGAAAGTCTCTGGACGTGCACGTCGAGCAGCTTGCCAAAGGCAATCGTCTCGGCGTCGCACAGCTGGGGGAAATCCCCCGCTACGTTCTGGATTGGGCAGTGACCCTGGCACAGTTGAACGGCTAGCGTGCCACCTCCAATGTCTCGGACTGTCGCGGCGTATCCGTCCTGCGTAAGCGCGTCGGCAAGCGCCTGAGCACGGACTCGAGGGTCCGATCCCGCGTCGCGCACGATGGGCGCGTAACGGCGCTCGATCTCGCGCGAGCGCGCGGCCGCGAAAGACTCGACGGCTTCCTCACCCCCGACTTGCCCCAGGTATCCCAGTGCCTTGGAAGCCAAGTCGGAGTATCCGTCGGCGAGGTGGATGTGTGCTCGCTCGGTGGCGACGTAGTGACGCGCGGGGCGCCCGCGCCCCCGCTTGGAGGGCGCACCGGGTTCGTGCTCAGCGATCTCCTTGGACTCCAGCAGCAGCGTGATGTGGCGGCGCACGGCCGCCGTCGTCAGGCCGAGGACCTTGGCGATCGCCGAGGCCGTCACCGGTCCCTTTTCGACGATGAGATCGAGCACCTGCTGACGAGTTGTGGCGTCTACTTCTTCGGCCACCTGTCCTCCGCTCCGACACGCATGTCGCGCGCCCCAATCCGTGCTTTTCTCTGGGAAGAAGTCTACGCTAATTTGAATAAAGAGGCGTTGCGAAAAGCGTGTCAGAGTGTTGCACGACCCACATGTCGAGGGACTTATGGCCTATTTGACAATCAACGAAGCCAGGGCGCTCCCGGTTCTCGGAGGCCCTGCCAGCCACGGCCTCGTGCGGCGTGCGCGGCCATGATGCCGATGACCGTCGAGGGATTGTGCAGGCGCCCGGCAAGCACCCATTCCATGGCGTCGGTCAGTGAGACCCACGCGTATTCCATGGTTGCTTCCTCATCCTCGCGTTCAAAGGTCGTGCCCGTGGGCGCGAGGTCTCGTGCCAAGAACACGCGAATAAGCTCCGTCGATCCACCGGGCGAGGTGTAAAAGTCAACGAGCGTATCCCACCGTCCGGCGCTCAGGTCCGCCTCTTCCGCAAGTTCACGCTCGGCTGCAACCAGAGGATCCTCGCCGGGAATATCAAGCAGTCCAGCGGGAATCTCCCACAGCGACGCGCGCACCGGGTGTCGGTACTGGCGCTCAAGGAGAATTTCCTCGGCACCGGCCTCGCCGCGCATGACGACGACAGCGACGGCACCGGGATGGCGGGTGTACTGACGGACAACGGGTTCTTCACCCTCCACGACCACGACACGGTCCTCCACCATGTCCACGATACGGCCGCTCCACACGTCCTCGCTCGCTGCGACCTTGTGTGGGGTCGGCTGGTCAGCGATCGCGCGGACCTGCTCGCTCGACAGAAAATGCATGTCGTCTCTCATTCCTTCTCGTCCGAGCGCGATGAGTAACGTCCCACGTGACGCTTCAACGCAGCTTCAATCAGCCCCGCGAACAGCGGATGCGGGCGCGTCGGACGGCTCTTAAACTCCGGATGCGCCTGCGTTGCAACATAGTAGGGGTGCAGAGCCGAATCAAGCTCGACGAACTCAACAAGTGAGCCGTCCGGAGAGGTTCCGCAAACCTTCAAGCCTGCCTGTTCGAGGCGGTCGCGGTAGGCATTGTTGACCTCGTAACGGTGACGGTGCCGCTCACTCACGTCGGTCGTGCCATAGGCTGCGGCAACAATCGAATTCGGAACGAGCTGTGCGGGGTATGCACCGAGTCGCATCGTTCCGCCCATATCACCGTCTCCATCAACGAACTCGTGCTGGTCGGCCATCGTATGAATGACTGGCTCGGTCGTGTCGGGATCCATTTCGGTCGACGAAGCGCCGGGGATACCAGCGAGATGACGGGCAGCCTCAATGACCATGCACTGCAGACCCAGGCACAGGCCCAGCGTCGGAACACGATGCTCGCGTGCCCAGCGCAGCGCCCCGAGCTTTCCCTCAATACCACGAATGCCGAAGCCTCCAGGGACGACAATCGCGTCGACGCCAGCGAGCTCGCGGGCAGCACCTTCGGGTGTCTCGCACGTATCTGACGCGACCCAGCGAATATCAACTCGGGCATTGTTCGCGAAACCGCCGTGCTTGATTGCCTCAGACACCGATAGATACGCGTCGTGCAGGTCGATGTACTTACCGACGAGGGCAACCTCAAGGCGGTGCTTAGGAGAATGCACGCGCTCCAGAAGTTCCTTCCATTCCTTCCAATCGACGTCGCGGAAGGACAATCCGAGGCGCTGGACGAGGTAGGCGTCGAGGCCCTCTCGATGCAGTGTCAGCGGTACGTTGTAGATGGAAGGAACGTCGGCGCATTCGATGACCGCTTCGCGGTCGACATCGCACATGAGAGCGACCTTCGACTTGACTCCCTCGGGTAGCGCACGATCCGTGCGCAGCACGAGCGCGTCCGGCGCGATGCCAATTGATCGCAGTGCGCTGACGGAATGCTGCGTCGGCTTTGTCTTCAGTTCGCCGGCTGCGGGCAGGAAAGGAATCAGCGATACGTGCACGAAAGCAACGTTCGAGCGGCCGAGGTCGTGGCGCACCTGACGGGCTGCTTCGAGGAACGGCTGTGACTCGATATCGCCAACTGTTCCACCAATTTCCGTGATGATGACGTCAGGACGCTCACCGTTCTCATCGGGCTGGGCCTGACGACGCATGACGTTCTTGATTTCGTCGGTGATATGGGGAATGACCTGAACCGTGTCACCCAGGTATTCGCCGCGACGCTCCTTGGCAATGACCGTGGAATACACCTGGCCGGTAGTCGCATTAGCGGCACCCGACAGGTTCACATCGAGGAAGCGCTCGTAGTGGCCGATATCCAGATCGGTCTCCGCACCATCCTCAGTGACAAAAACCTCGCCGTGCTGGAAGGGGTTCATTGTGCCGGGATCGACGTTAATGTAGGGATCGAGCTTCTGCATGACCACGTGCAGGCCCCGCGAACGAAGGAGCCTCCCCAAGCTGGAGGCGGTCAGGCCCTTGCCCAGTGAAGAGACGACGCCGCCCGTCACGAAAATATGCTTGGTCATGGAATTTTCCGCACGCACCGTGCGCATTGAAGTACTCACCATGGAACTTCAGTCTAACACTGCACGAACGACTCGGCCCCCGCTGATCTGGGCAGATCAACGGGGGCCGACGAAGCAAATCGCGTCGTGACGCGCTTTACTTGTTGCTCGGGATGACAGACTGTGCGCCGGAACCCACGCCGTAGGCGCGCGCTCCGGTCGCCTTGGTCGACAGGGCGAGCGCGGTATCGACCGTCGCGAGGGTGGTACCCACCGAATCGACGGTCGTCACGGCGGTGCCGGCGCTGCGGATACGGGAGATCATCGCGTCGCGCGAGGAAGCGTCACCCACGACCACGCCGGAGGTGGAGCCGACGGCCTGCGCCATGCCCACCCAGGCGTCAGGACTCGTGGGAGCGGACGAGGCCGTGGCCGCGCTCTGTGCACGCGCACCGATAGCAACGAGGGTCGTAGCCTTACCGGCAGGATCCTCGTCGATCGTCATGAGCGGGGTCGACTTGTCGGTGAGGATCTGGCGCAGCAGGTCGGTCTCGGAGCCGCTCGAGGTCAGGACCTGGACGATGGAGTAGCCCACGACGCCGTCGGCGCTGGCGGTCTTGGCGGCGGCAGACTCAAGGTGAGAGGCCAGCGACGTGGACAGCGTGGCACGATACTGGCTCATGGAGGTGGACTGCCAGTTGTCGGTCAGCGTCACGCGACCAACCACGGACGCACCCGCGTCGGTCAAGGTGGAACGCACAGCGGCCACGTCATCGTCGGAGGCACCAGGCAGTACAACGAGCGCGACCTGGGTGCCGGTCAGCGAGCCGGTCAGGGAGGAGGACGCGAGGGCCTTGAGGCCCGCGGCTTCAGCTTCGGCCTGTGCGCTTAGCTGCGGGTCGGAGGCGGCCGCAGACGACGAACGGTTCATGCCCGTGTTGATCGTGCGCTGCAGGGGCCCAGCCCCCAGGACGACGCCAACGGCCAGGGCCATGAAGATCCCGATGATCGAGACAACGTGGTAACGGAAGTTAATCATTGGGTTCCTCCAGCAAGGTGCGTCAGCGACGTAAAAAGCGACGTGATCGGGTACAGCAGATCGTTACCCCACGGGGTGGACCACAGGGCGACGCCCATGAGAAGGACTGCGACGACCGCAAGCATCACCAGCGTCCACCCGCGCGGGCGGGGACGGAATGTGGCAGCGACGGCGTGGGCTCCGATCAGGCGCGAGCCGCACGCAAGGCGCGAGAAGAAGGCAGGGGCGACGAGGGAACGCCCTGCGTCGACCAGCTCGGCCTCTCCGTAGGAGACGCCGGCAGTCACGACAGCACTGGCATCCGAATGGGCTGCGACGACCATCGCGGCATCAAGTGACGTTCCGGACATCGCGACAGAGTCGTAGACGATGCCTATACGGTCCAGGCGCTCGGAGCCGGGAGCCAGGCCGTCACCGCCGACGCGCACGATGAAGGAGCGGGCTTTGCGGATCGCTTTCTCACTCATGAGTTCGGCGTCCCCGATCACAGCATCGAGCGTCAGGTGTGCTTTGAGGGCGACGTCCGCTCCCCCGTCCACGGCCACGACGTAGGGGGCCGCTTCGGCGCGCCACCGCGCGAGCGCGCGCAGCTCGCCAGCAGCGTCGGATGCATCAGTCACCAGTAGGATGGGACGGTTGCCGAGTTCGTGCAGCTGAGGAACACCCTCACCATGTAGGACAGTTGCTCCATCCTTCGCCAGATAGTCCTCGATCGCGCCCTCAAAACCCGCGAAGAGGGCTGCGGAGTCAGCGACCTCGATCTCGAGGTCCTCGTCCTCGACCCGCTTACCAGTGGCGATAACGGTGCTTTCGAGCAGCACTTTGCCGCCCGTAACTGTCACTTCCTGTCCTTCGCGCAGGGACATAATGTCCTGTCCCAGGTCATCCACGAGGAGGATACCAGCATCAAGAATGAGCCGGGGACCCAACGCGGCCGTGCGCCCCGTCAGCGAGGGCTGCGCGTTGAGGACCGCAACGGGGCCAGCAGCCACGAGTGCAGCGGCGCTATCCTTGTCGAGGTCGGCAATGTTGATGACGGCGATATCGCCCGTCTCAAGGCGCGTCGCCAGGTGCTTGGGCCGGTCGTCAATGCGAACCCGCCCGCTCCGGGCACTTGCTGTTGTTGAACGTGTGTCACTCATCCCTGCGATTGTGACACGGCGGAGGCCAGGACGCGCGATGCGTGGCGGCGCGCCGCCTGCGAGTGCGGATCCCCACCCATCATGCGGGTCAGCTCGGCCTCGCGCTCCGCGCCTGTCACCTCGCGGACGCTGGTCGTGCCATCAGTCTTTTCGATGACCAGGTGTTGGTCGCCGAAGGCTGCGACCTGAGCGAGGTGGGTGACGACGATGACCTGGCGCGATTTGGCAAGGCGCTTCAGACGCGCACCAACCTCCGTTGCGGTCTGCCCGCCGATACCAGCGTCAATCTCGTCGAAGATGAACGTCGACGAGGCCTCGGTGCGCCCCAGCATCAGCTCCAGGCCGAGCATGACGCGCGAGAGTTCACCGCCGGATGTACCCTGGCCGAGCGGGCGCGCGGGCGCGTGCGGGTGCGGCTGGAGGCGGAAGACAACCGTCTCGCAGCCGTGCGAGGTCGGCTTGGTGGCCTCCAGGTCAATGTGAAGGGTCGCGTCGGGCATCGCGAGGGCGTGGAGCTCCTCGTTGACGCCTGCGGCCAACTCGCGGGCCAGGCGTGTACGCGCCTTCGTCAAGCGCGCACCGACATCGAGGACACGGCTCTGGGCCGCGGCCAGCTCACGCTCGACGACCTCGGGGTCCGAGGCCGGGGCAGACAGCTCATCCACGCGCGCTCGAGCTTCATCCGCCCAGGTCAGCAAAGACTCAACGTCGGCCGCACGCCCGCGCAGGACATCCTTGATGGCTGCGCGTCGCGCATGAATCTGCGCGAGGCGCTCCGGATCCGCGTCCAAGCGGGACAGGTAGACCGCGATGTCGTCTGCCAGCGCATCCAATTCGAGTGCCTGACTGCGCGCCCGCCCGGCGAACTCTGCCACGGCCTCGTCGAAGCGAGAGGCGTCATCCAGCTGAGCGTAGGCACTGCGCGCGGACTCGACCGCCCCCGAAAAATCGCCGCGATCATCGCCCTTCAGGAAGCCCTGTGCGACGCCCATGAGCGCGCGCAGATCCTCGACGTTGGTCAGGCGTGAGGCCTCGCGAACCAGCTCTTCCTCCTCACCTACCTGGGGATCCAAGGCCTCGATCTGAGCCAAGGCCGCGCGCAGATCCTCCAGTTCCTCCTCGCGTTCGCTCGCGTCCCCAAGCAGTGCATCGAGGCGGTGCTTCGCGTCCACAGCGGCGCGGAAAGCCTCGCGGTATTCCTTCACCAGGGCGGCGTGCGCAGTACCACCAAACTGGTCGAGAGCACGGCGCTGGGCGGCTTCCCCCGTCAGGCGAACCTGATCGGCCTGACCGTGAATCGTCACCATCGAACCGACGATCTCAGAGAGCGCGGAGGCAGGAACGGGCCGCGACCCCAGGTGCGCGCGCGACCTGCCGGCCGCCCTCACGGTGCGTCCAACGATCAACTCGCCGCCCTCGACGACGCCACCGGCTTCCTCGACGCGGGCAGCCACCTCCTCAGTCACCGAAAAAATACCGTCGACTGAGAGACGATCCGCGCCCGAGCGCACGAGCGCCGCGTCCGCGCGAGCCCCCAGCAGAAGCTGCAGGGAGGACAAGACCATCGTCTTACCCGCGCCCGTCTCGCCCGTCACGACGACCAGACCGCCTCCAATCTCGACATGCGCAGAAGCAATCACGCCGAGATTAGCGATATCGAGAGACTCAATCACCGCGGGCCATCCCTCCACCCGCGCACGGGAAGATTGAACTTGCGCACGAGACGCGCCGAGAAGGGCGTGTCGTCCACACGCACCAGCTGCACCGGCGAAGAACCCACGCGAGCGCGGACCACTGCCCCGGCCGGAACAGTCATCCGACGCAAGCCGTCACACCACATCTCGGGAGCCGTCCACATGTCATCGAGCACAACGATCTCCACGCAGGCCGAGGGCCCCACCACAAGCGGGCGGGTGAACAGACCATGCGCGGCCAGCGGGGCGACGACAATTGCCTCCGTGTCGGGCCACACGACAGGGCCACCCGCTGAAAACGAATAAGCCGTCGACCCCGTCGGAGTTGACAGGATCATGCCGTCGGCACCGTAGGTCGACACCTCCTGACCGTCGACGACCAGCGCAAAATGCACCGGATGAGCGACGTCCGTGTGCATGATGACAGCCTCGTTGAGAGCCCAGTCCGAGGCTCTGGAACCGTCCGAGCGCTCCATCGTAACGTCCAACGTCATGCGGCGTTCGACGGTGAAGTCACCCTCAGCAATCTTGCGCGCGAGGTCGCCCGTGCCCGTCGAACCGAGCTCCGTCAAGAACCCCATGTGCCCGGCATTGACACCGAGGAGCGGCACGCCCAGAGCGCGTGCACTCGAGGCGGCCACGAGGAACGTGCCATCACCACCGATCGACAGCACCAAATCGACGCCACCCGAGGACGCATCCTCGACGACCTCGATCCCCCGCTCCGCCAGCGCATGCGTGAGCGTCACCGCGCTGGTCACAGCATTCGTTCGGTTGCGATGACGCACCATCAGTACTCGAGTCACAATGCTCCTCCCGCAGGTCCCTCGGCGACGGCCCGACGGATGTACTCCGTCAGCTCCTGCGGGTTGATCGGCTCCGGGTAATCGCGGTGCATGTACAGGAAATACTCGACGTTGCCGGAGGGGCCGGGCAACGGGGACGGCGCGATGGCGGCGATGTCCAGCCCCAGGCCGATGGCACAGCGCGCCACGTTTTCAACAGTTTCGACGTGGTGTTCGGGGTTGCGCACCACTCCCCCGTGGCCCAGGCGCTCCTTGCCGATCTCGAACTGTGGCTTGACCATCAGCAAGAAGTCCGCGTCGGGTGCCGCCGCAGCAACCAGCGCAGGCAGAACGAGAGTCAGCGAAATGAACGACATGTCGCCCACGACGATGCCCGGTGCCGGAGCGACCGAGGCGGGATCCAGTGTGCGCACGTTCGTGCGGTCGTGGACCTCGACACGAGGATCGGACTGCAGCTTCCACGCAAGCTGGCCGTAGCCAACGTCAACGGCAACGACCGAAGCAGCTCCGCGCCGCAGCAGAACGTCAGTAAAACCTCCCGTCGATGCGCCAGCGTCAAGCGCGCGTCGACCCTCGATCAGAGGAGCCTTCTCACCGAGCGCGTCCAGCACACCTGCGAGCTTGTGCGCCCCACGCGACACGTACTCGGGATCATCCGACTCCTCGACGAGGATCGCCTGCGCCGGATCCATCTGTCGGGCGGGTTTCAGGACAACCTGGCCGTCAAGTTTGACCCGGCCATCCTCGATCATCTGCGCTGCTGCCGAGCGCGACTTCGCCAGGCCTCGGCGCACCAACTCCGAATCGATCCGTCGCAACTTCACGCGTCGCTCCTCCCCTGCTCGCGCGCTCCGACGCGCGCTGCGGAACCTTGCATCTCCGCGGGCACGTCGGCCGACAGCGCCCGCCGAAGGTCGGCCTCAATGACCTGAAGCGTCGAGATTTGCACCTGCACGCCAAGCTCATCGAAGCCGACCAGACGGGCAGCCGTCTGTTCACTCAGGGCCATCAGGCCTCGTCGTCCATATCTGCCGTCGCCTCCAGCAGGGCCTCCAGTTCCTCCTCACCGGGCAGGAACGCGGGGGTCTCCTCGCTGGGTTCGGGAAGTTCGTCGGCAGCCTCGGCCACCGCAAAGTCCTCATCAGCAGCTGCGTCAACGGCGAGGGCCTCAGGTTCGACCACGATGCCTGCCGGATCGTCGTTGTCGACGACAGTAATCTCAGGGCAGGTCACCGGATTACCGGAGCCGTCCGACCATTCCCAGGCGGCAGCGGCGAGCGCGCGGTAGGAATCGATGGAAATCGTCACCGCGTCGGTCAGTTCGATGTCGTCCAACGTCAGCGTACCGCCGCGCGTCACCTTGGCAACCTGCGACAGGCCGCAGGTCCACGTGCCATCGCGATGGTGCTTGGGAGCCGGGTGGGCCTCCAGCATGCCGCGCATGTCAAGTGCCAGGTATGCGGGACGCTGGCCGCGAGGAGCACGCAAAACCGCGCGAGCCTGGTGGACACCGGTCAGCACGTGCATCGCGGGGACGCCAGCTGCGACGGCACCCATAATGTCGGTCTCAAGGCGGTCGCCCACTGCCATCGGGTTCGTGGCACCGACGAGCTGGCTCGCGCGGCGGTAGATACCCGGCTCGGGCTTGCCACCGGCGGTGGGACGCTTGCGGGTCGCGTGCTGAATCGCACGCACCAGCGAGCCATTGCCGAGCGCCTGGCCGCGCTCGACGGGCAGGGTCGCGTCAAGGTTCGAGGCATAGAAGGCAGCACCGCGTTCAATCGCGAAAGCTCCCTCGGACAGGAGCGTCCAGTTAACCTCCTTGTCGAGGCCCTGCACGACGGCAGCAGGCTCGTCGTCGGCACTGTCCACCAGCTCAAAGCCCTGCTCTTCGAGAGCCTGGCGTAAACCGGGACCGCCGAGTACGAAGACCTTGGCACCCTCGTCGAGTTCCTCCGCCATGATGGCGGCAATGTCCATAGCCGACGTCATGACCATCTCGGGGGTCGCCTCGAAGTCCATGCTGTTGAGCTTGTCGGCCACCTGCTGCGGGGTGCGCATCGCGTTGTTCGTGACGAACGCGGAGGCCATGCCCATCGTGCGCGCCTCGATAACGGACGAGGCAGCGTGCTCGATCCGCTCGTCACCGGACCACGCCGTACCATCGAGGTCAAGCAACGCGCAGTCATATTCCTCGGCCAGTGCATTCTTGCAGCCGCGCAGCGGCGAACGCTTATCATCAACGTCGGCGTCCTGGAACAGCGCAACGTCAACGATCTCAGTATCCTCAACCTCGGCGGGCATCTCCGCAATGACAGCCTCGGCTTCGTCCACGCGACCCAGTTCCGTCAGGCGCTCAGCCTTGACCTCCATGAGACGGCGGCGGAGCTCGTCGTCGGCCGATTCCGGCAGCACGGCAAGCGCATCGTCGACGATCACGAGGCCGACGTCGGACTGACCGAGGTCAGCACGTGCACCGGAGGAGACGAGCACCAGCTCGACCTGTTCTGCAAGATCCAGAGTTGTGGAGTCGGTTGCGTCGATGATCTCAACGGCCTTCTCGGGATGGCCAAGCCCGCGCTCCGCGTCGGCTTCGACAGCGCGCAGCGAGTCATCCCCACGCATACGTCGCAAAGCGCGCACTTCGCGCAGCGCCTCCTCATAACGACCCGAGGCGTACGCGGTCAGAGCAGCGGCCTCGCGAACGACATCGACGCGACCCGCACGGCTCACAGCAGCCTGGGCATGCTGGTAGGCGGCCTCGGGATCGAGATCAATCAGCTGACCGGCCATCACCAGATGACGCGCAACAATGTCACGGTTGGGACCCGACAGCGTCGCCAGCGCGCGCATAGCATCACGGTCAAGCTCCTGGGAACTCACGCCAGCAGGAATCGTCGGCTCATTGCCGTTGGGAGACACGTACTCGTCAGTCGACGAATAGTTCTGGTAGGTGGAGTCCTTGCGGCGATCATTCTGACGAGGCCCGCGACCGTCACGCTCAAAACGGCCGCCCTCACGTCGGTCACCGCGGAAGCCACCGCGACGATCATCACGACGCTGGAAGCCACCACGGCCACCCCGGCGATCATCGCGAGCATCAAAATCGCGGCGCTCACCATCACGACGATCATCACGCTGAAAGCCACCGCGGTCGTCACGACGCTGGTAACCGCCACGACGATCTTCAAAGCCTCCGCGACGGTCATCACGACGCTGGAAGCCACCCCGGCGATCATCACGGCCACCAAAATCGCGGCGCTCACCATCACGACGATCATCACGACGCTGGTAACCGCCACGATCATCACGACGCTGGTAACCGCCACGATCATCACGACGCTGGTAACCGCCACGATCATTGTTGCGTTCCCGCCATTGGGGCTGACGCTTCGAGTAATCACCACGACCGAATCCGCCGCGTCCTTGAGTCTCTTCTGCCATGGTGCCTAACCTCTATTCCTGCGCTCGTCGGCGCTCTTGTCTGTGGTGCGCTACAGGCGCGTTCAACCACCCAAGTTTAGACGACGGTACGCGTGTTGGGTGGGGTGGGTGTGTAAAAGGAGAGGGATGACACCGCGCCATGCGGTGTCATCCCTCTCCTTGTTTGGGTGTGTTGTGGCGGTGTCCTACTCTCCCACAACCTATCGGTTGCAGTACCATT